>ERZ1740062.1088-NODE-1088-length-11681-cov-3.609754_pt1 | contig 11681 bp, 8 predicted proteins | sample MGYA00581741_ERZ1740062 | MGnify/ENA primary metagenome ERZ1740062 (study PRJEB43018, sample SAMN04849747) | marine metagenome | isolation source: floating plastic debris | place: Pacific Ocean | collected 2008-09-01 | study: EMG produced TPA metagenomics...
ACGACCTTAACTTCTGGATGCTGAGCAGAATACTCATTCACTTCGGCATCATCGACATCCGATTCATTGCCCGTTGTCACCCAATAGTTCGACCGAACCCCCCGGAGCTGCGAAACGGAGAAGACATGCGCCCCATAGGCTCCGCTCTGGCTGACGATACCGATCGATCCGGGCGGGTTTAATAAAGCTCCCGGCGCATTACTGAATGTGCCGTACCAGCCTGCGTTGATATTAAAAACACCAAGGCAATTGGGGCCGATGATCTTCATCCCGCTTTCCTTAGCAATCCCCGTGATCTCGCGCTGAGCACGGGCGCCATCATCGCTTTGCTCGGCAAAGCCAGAGGTAAACATGACCGCACTTTTAACGCCTTGATCCGCACAGTCACGCAGGGTTTGAACCGCAACTTTTGCCGCAACAGCGATTACGGCACAATCAACTCCCCGCGGAGTATCCTTTATGCTGCCATATGCGGGCAAATCCTGGATATTTTCATAATTCGGATTTACCGGATAAATCTCGCCTTTAAAGCCCGCAGTCTTCATGGCATATATCGGTCGTCCGCCAATCCTGGATGGCGTGTTCGAGGCCCCGATAATCGCGACAGACTGTGGCCGCAACATGGGCTCAAGTGGATGGGTCATTCTTGTTTTCCTTTTTTTATCCCTGCGACTAATTTTTATACTTGGTTTTCTATCAGATCGCCTGGCACTTTGATCGGCAATGCCAGAATCTGCTGAGCATACGTCTTCGCCAAGTTATCAAGATGAAGAGTGGAGGTTCCCCCGCCTCCTAGACAGTTCGTTAGCAGAAAATTCACCGCATTCATACCCGGCAAATCAAACCGCATAACTTCTCCTTCCACAACATGTCCGAAATATTTTTTCACGGCCTCCTCCGTTGCGCTTTGCTTAATCCAAGGAAGATAGTCGGACTTTCGTGCAATAACGCCGACATTAGCATTGTTCCCCTTATCACCGCTGCGCGCGGCGGCCAGTGTTATGAGTGGTACTTCAACCATAACGTCGGATGTCGAATTCAGAGGAGATTCTGGCGCAGCATGGCGCGTTTCCGGGATACTCGAATATTCGCGTGGAACCTTTTTCTCAAATTTAACCGGTTTATTGTTTATGAATACTTCTGGCAGAATACGTGCCTTGTCGATCTGAAAGGCGAACTGCGCAACAACCGGCGTAATCTTCGGCCGGCCCGCTGCTCCTGCTGAGCAGCGTCCCGTCGTCATGGAAAGACCAACACCTGTCGTCTCCTTGGAAAAAAGCTCCAGTGCCGTGCGTTCATCATGTTTGACTTCGATCTGGGTAATGATCTCGCGTGCAACGGCGGCATGCTCATCCGCATTCTCCCCCCAGAGAGTTTGTGCGCCGATAATATGCACAGCCGTATCGCGATAGTCACCAAGGTTGCGCTCAACAAAAAGGCGGCGTGTTCGCTTTAGCAAAGCATCGGCAAATGCCCGACCCTTTTCTACCGCGTCAAAGCCAGTGATAACGGTTGCTGCTGTCGCGCGATATCCATCCTTGTACGTACCAGAGACCTTATAGGCCGATGTTGGTGCCCGCCCTTTGACGTTCGCCACGTCCAACCAATCTTTCTTTGTTTCCGTTAGGGTTACTCCAGAAAAATCACAGATGACATCGGGCAGGATATAGGCTTCGGGATCCCCAATCTCATAAAGGATCTGCTCTCCTACCGTGAGCCTAGCCACAAGGCCGCCAGTACCATCTGGCTTGGTAATGGCAAAATCCCCATCCTCCCGACAGACGGCGATTGGATAGCCCATATCATCCCAGCCATCGACAGTATCGCGCCAGTCCGTAAAGTTTCCGCCGGTCGCCTGTGCGCCACATTCAAGGATATGTCCAGCGAGAGTGCCCGAAGCGAGCTTATCATAGTCATCAACAGTCCATCCAAACTCATGAATCAGCGGACCCAGAGTGACGGCACTATCGACGCATCGGCCTGTAATCACCACATCCGCCCCATGATCAAGCGCGGCAGCAATCGGAAAGGCACCGAGGTAGGCATTGGCGCTGATCATTCCGTCCGGCATGGCGCCGCCTGAGAACATCTCGGTTATTCCTTCCGAACGCAGGCTCTCTATCTCCTCCGTAAGATTGTCACCCTCTACGGTGCCAATCTTGATATCCACCCCGGCCTCTTCTGCGACTTTCGCAAGCGCTGCGGCACAGGCCGCCACATTGACACCGCCCGCGTTGGCGACAACTTTGATCCCGCGCGCCTTGATCTCATGAAGAAGCGGTTTCATGGCGAGGTCGACAAAATCCCGAGCATACCCGAGGTCCGGTGACTTTTCTTTCGCCCGCACCAGGATCGACATGGTGACTTCCGCGAGATAATCGAAGACAAGATAATCGAGATTGCCTTTCAGAACGAGTTGGCGCGGAGCCTCCTGAGAGTCGCCCCAATATCCCGACGCGCCACCGATCCGGATGGTTTTTGACCTTATCATATCACTCATCCCTTCGCTTTGCTGTCGGTCACCTGCCACGCGGGCTTTCGTTTTTCGGCAAAGGCGGACTGCCCTTCCTTGCCTTCAGCGCTTCGGTTGAGGACAGAAAATTTCTCTGCCGAGAAACGCACCATTTCCTCCTCGGGAAGCGATCCAACCTTCAGCATGATAGCCTTGGTGGCTGCGTTGGCCATGGGGCCACAACGCATTACCCGCGCGACAACCTCCTCCAACGTCGCATCGATATCCTTATCGGCGCACAGATACTGCGCAATGCCATATTCAAAGGCCTTCGCGCCATCGAATCGCTCACCGGTAAGCGCAAGCTGGCGCGCGCGGGTCAGGCCAATCCTTTTCACTACGTAAGGCGCGATCTGGGCCGGCGCGACGCCGAGAGTCGTTTCCGGCATACCCATCCGCGCGCCTTCCCCAACAATGGTAATATCGGCGAGGCAGGCATAGCCCATACCGCCACCAAACGCAGACCCCTCAACGACGGCGATCGTCGTTTGCGGCAAATGCTCAAATTTCAGGAACGCCAACCCGGCGGACTGATTACGCTCCATAATCGGATCGCTATCGGGGGTGACGACATCTTCGGCCATATTGCGCCGTTCTTTAATGTCACCCCCCGCGCAGAAATGCCCCCCCGCACCGCGCACCACCACAACCCTGACATCGGGCGTTGCCTCCAGCCAGTCAACAACCGCGGCGAATTCCGTCCCCATCTGGCTGTTAATTGCGTTTCGCTGATCTGGCCGGTTGAACCACAGGTTCAATCTCCCCGCGACTACATCTAGCTTTAAAAATTCACACTCCGGTAGCTCATGCATTTTCTTTTTCTTTCTTTTTATCGCACCACCTGCCGCTTATGTTTCAGTCAGGTATCGTTTAAACATAGCCTTAAATTGATCAATTTGCAGCGAAACTTTTTCATTTTTCCCCGCAATCATATTTGTCAGCGCTAAGCCCCGAAGTGTAATGAGCAGCATATGCCGCCAGGAACGGATTTCTTCTCGGCTTCGGCCAATATCGGCAAAGACCGCCTGCCAGACAATAGCTCTTTGTTTTTCCAGATCATCCAATGACATCGCAATCGCTTCCTCGAAGGCCGGGTCTTGCCGCCCGCGCACAGCAATCTCGATAAAAGCCGTATAATTAAACCCGCGAAAGCCCTGCCAATAGTCATCGACAATACGATCAATCCTTTCGTCAAGCGGTAGGTTGATAAGTTCAGCTGCATCCAGGTGCCGGCTGAGGCGGTTTGCAATTTCCTCAATACTCGCGACGAGCAAGGACTTGGGACTTTCGAAATGATACTGAATGGCGCCACGCGTCAGGCCCGCTTCGCGCGCGACATCTGCCATAGTGAGACCCCCTGCGCCCTTTTTATGAAGCAAAATAATAGTTGCGTCTACAAGCCGCCTGCGGGTTTCCGCCCGCCTGTCTTCTTGCCGTCGGCGTTTTCCATCTCCTTGTAATGACGCCACATCCACGTCAACCTCCCCGGAGCATGGGCGAGCATTTTGCAAACTCTGCATAATTACTTAATGCCATCATCGCACAATATTTATTTGTAACATTCATGCATGAATGTTAGTGTGGGCTCATAAAAAAAACAATCCCTTTTAGGGACCGGAAACTCAGCTCATTCCGGAAAATAAAAAGCGGGGGAAACCATGCAATTTACTCAGGAGCACCGGGAACTTTCCGAAAGTTTGAAAAAGTTCATTGAGGCGGAAATAAATCCTCATGTTGATGAATGGGAAGAGGCGGAACAGTTCCCTGCGCACGAATTGTTTAAGAAGATGGGGGATATGGGCTTCCTGGGCATCAGCAAGCCAACTGAGGTTGGCGGCAGTGGCCTTGACTATTCCTATGAGGCCGTCGCATCCGAAGCACTCGGCTATATTGCCTGCGGCGGGGTCGCAATGGCAATCGGAGTACAGACCAACATGTCAACCCCGGCCCTCGCCCGATATGGATCAGACGAATTGCGGCGAGAGTTTCTTGCGCCGGCCATTACCGGTGACATGGTCGGCTGTGTTGGAGTAACCGAAGCGGCCGCCGGATCCGATGTCGCGAGCCTGAAAACAACCGCCCGAAAAGATGGCGATGACTATGTGATCAACGGCTCCAAAATGTATATCACCAACGCGATGCAGGCAGACTGGGTCTGCCTTCTCACCAACACGGGCGACGGCCCCGTGCACAAGAACAAGACGCTGATTATTGTGCCCATGGATAGCCCGGGGATCACCAAGCACAAACTCCGCAAGATTGGTATGATGTCCTCCGACACGGCACAGCTCTTTTTTGACGATGTACGGGTGCCCCAGCGTAACCGTATTGGTGAAGAAGGGCGCGGCTTTATTTATCAAATGCAGCAGTTTCAAGAGGAACGCCTGTTCGCCGCCGCCCGTGGCCCCCGTGTAATGGAAGAAGCCATTAACGAGACAATTGAATATACACGCGAGCGCAAGGCCTTCGGCAAAGCCATTCTGGACAATCAGGTTGTAAACTACCGGCTTGCTGAGCTTCAGACGGAAGTCGAAGCACTCCGGGCACTTACCTATCATGCCGTGGAACGATATGTAGCCGGGGAAGATGTCACCAAGCTTGACTCAATGGCGAAGCTGAAGGTCGGACGATTGCAACGTGAGGTGATGGATAGCTGTCTGCAATATTGGGGCGGCCAGGGATATATGTGGGAATCTTCCATCTCCCGCAAATTCCGCGACTTCCGCCTGACATCGATCGGCGGCGGCGCCGATGAGGTCATGCTGAAAGTCATTACAAAGCTGATGGGCATATCTCCGGACTAAGGAAGAAAATCATGGACTTAACAGATCGCGCAGAACATATGCAGTTTCGCGAAGAAGTGCGGACATTTATCTCCGAACATCGGCATCTCGCGCCAGAGGATACGACTCATTCCTACCGGCTGATGCCGCGCCCTTATTCTGAGGAAGTCAAAAACTGGCAACAGCTACTGGTTGAAAAAGGTTATGCAAGTCGGACGGTGCCAACTGAGTATGGCGGCTTTGGTGCAGAACCTGATATCCTGAAATCGAAAATCATTGCCGATGAATTTTTCAAGGCAAACGTACCGCAAGGGCTGTTTGGCCAAGGTATCTCCATGCTGACGCCCACCCTTCTTGAGCATGGAACGGAGCAACAAAAGAAGGAATGGGTCGAACGAACCATCCGCGCCGAAGTGTTCTGGTGCCAAGGCTATTCGGAACCCAATTCCGGATCTGACCTTGCCAGCCTGCAGACCAGCGCCACAGAAGACGGCGATGATTTCATCATTAATGGATCGAAGATCTGGACCACATCCGCGCATGTCGCGCAAATGATCTTCTGTCTTGTCCGGACGGAACCCGAGGCTGGAAAATATGACGGCATAAGCTATCTGATTTTTCCTATGGACACCCCGGGGATTGAGATACGCCCGCTTCAGACGATGACGGGACACCCATCTTTTAACGAGGTTTTCTTTACCGACGTACGCGTTCCCAAAAGCGCCGTTGTTGGCGGCAGGGGAAAGGGCTGGAAGGTCGCGAACAGCACGCTCTCGCATGAGCGGGGCATGCTGTCCAATGCAAATTTATCCCATGAACGTCTCCAGAAAATTGAAAAGCTACTAAAGACGGAAAGGGTCGACGCCCGCCCTATCGGCGAAACCGCAGCTTTGATGGACCGGTTTATCCGCCTTCAGGCAAGGGTGCAGAGCATGCGCCTCCATGAAATGCGTCTGATATCGGATGCGGCGGCGGACAAACCGAGAGGTCTTGGCGATATGGTCTGCAAGCTCATTGGTTGTGAACTGAACCATCAGCTGGATTCGCTTGCCATAGATATTCTCGGGGAAACCGGCGTTCTTTATGATGGCATTCCGTCTATGGAACTCGATGGTATCTGGCAGCAGCTCCATATGTACGATCTCGGCCTTATTATTGGCGGCGGTACCGCCCAGATTCAGAAAAACATCATTGCGGAACGCGGGCTCAACATGCCGCGTGAGCCGCGTCCAGCACAAGGATAACCCCATGGAATTCGGTCTTTCTCAAGAACAGCTTCTTATTCAAGATAGCTTTCGCGGAACTTTAGAGCGACTTGTCAGCCTTGACACTATTCGCGCCGTATCCAACAGCTCGCATTCGATGGACAAAGATCTCTGGACGGAACTTGTCGAACTCGGCATGCCCGGACTTCTTATCTCAGAAGAAGACGTCGGCACGGGTCTGACATTATTTGATGCCGCGATTGTCGCCATGGAACTTGGTCGGAATATGGCGCCGGTGCCCTTTGTCGCCACTGCGGTTATGGCACCTCTCGCATTGAAACTTGCGGGCAGCGACGCACAACGAGAAAAATGGCTTCCGAGAATTGCCGCTGGCGAGGTTATCATCGGCATGGTCCTTTCGGATGCGATTCATGGTGCAAAGCGCGGCGCGGGCGTTACGGCGAATAACAACAAGCTTAGCGGTCAAGCATCCTTCGCTCTTGATGCGGCAGAAGCAGATGCTCTGATTATTGCTGATGCTGAGGAGAATCTCTATCTCGTTTCGGCAGATGCAGAGGGGCTTGAATGCAATCATCTGCCCTCTATTGATGGTACGCGCCCGCTCTCTGACATCATATTAAAAGATGTTGAGGCAGATCCACTTGGTAACGGCAGCAAGGACGGCATTGCAAAAATAGTCAATGCAGGGCGAATTATACTGGCGGCAGAAAGCTTCGGAGCATCTGAGGAGATGCTGCACCGGGCGGTGGACTATGCCAAGGAACGCCGTCAGTGCGACCGGGTGAGCGGCTCCTTCCAGGCCGTCAAGCATCTATGTGCGGAAATGGCGGCGGAGTTGCAGCCGTGTCAGGCACTCATCTGGTATGCCGCCTATGCCTTTGACAGCCTACCCGAAGAGGCGGAGCTTTCCGGCCTGCTGGCGAAATCCCATATGGATGAAATCGGGCGCTTCGTCGCCCGCACGGCAACAGAGGTGCATGGCGGCATGGGTTACACGGACCTGATGGGTCTGCATTTCTGGTTCAAGCGCATCGGCTTTAACCGAGCCCAACTCGGCAGCCCCGAAAAGCTGCGTAATCTCGCGGCAGCACTCCAAGGATTGTCGGGTGCGGCCGATACGCTTCTTCAGACCGCGGCGGCGAGGTAACTTGCCTGATTAATGGCCCGCTTGGCGTCGAGTTCCATGGCCTCGAACGCGCCGCCGACGAGTTCGGCATCGATCCCGTTCGCCACCAGTTCATCATATAGACCGCGCAGCGGAAGCTGACCTGCGCAGATGATCACCGTATCGACATCCATGATTTCATATTGATCATTGATGTGAAGATGCAGACCCTGATCGTCGATCTTTACGTACTCGACTCCATTGATCATTTTCACGCCGCGCCGCGCAAGAGTGATGCGATGCGTCCATCCAGTCGTCTTGCCAAGCCCGCGCCCGACGGGCGAGGATTTCCGTTGAAGCAGAGTCACTTCCCGATCCGCCTTGGCAACAACGGGTTCAATACCAGTTACGCCACCTCGTGGATGATTCTTGAAGTCGATCCCCCATTCCTTCGCAAAGATATCAACATCAAGGGCGGAGGAAGTCCCTTCATGGGTAATCTTCTCCGCAACATCAAAACCGATGCCGCCGGCTCCCATAATAGCGACTTTCTTTCCGGCTGGTTTTTTCCCGGTGATTACATCGATATAACTAACCGCCTTGGGATGATCGATTCCCTCTATGTCGGGAATACGCGGGGAAATGCCCGTGGCGACAACTACCTTGTCATAGCCTTCTGCGGCCAGCATATCGGCATCTACCCTGGTGTTGAGCTTCAGCTTGATCCCCCGCTTTTCGATCATGCGGTTGAAATACCGGATCGTCTCGTAAAACTCTTCCTTCCCCGGTATTCGCTTCGCAAGATTGAACTGCCCGCCGATTTCTGGGGCCGCATCATAAAGCGTGACCGAATGACCGCGTTCTGCCGCAACGGTCGCGTAAGCTAAACCTGCCGGCCCCGCTCCGACAACGGCAATCCTCTTTGGTGCTTCTGCCGTTACATAGTTCAGCTCCGTTTCATGACAAGCACGCGGGTTGACGAGGCAACTGACTTCCATTCCATTGAATGTATGATCCAAGCATGCCTGATTACAGGCAATGCAGGTATTGATTTCATCCTCGCGCCCTTCGAATGCTTTCAAAACCAAATCTGAATCTGCAAGCATCGGGCGCGCCATCGAGATGATATCCGCATCTCCGCGCGTTAGCACTTCCTCTGCTACGTCCGGCATATTGATACGATTGCTGGTAATCAACGGAATAGTGAGTTCTTTCCTGAGGCGGCCTGTCACCTGGGTAAAGGCGGCCCGAGGCACCATCGTCGCGATTGTCGGCACCGCTGATTCATGCCAGGTGAAGTGCGTGCTCATGATATTGACGCCGGCTTCCTCGATCTTTTTGGCGAGTTGCACCACTTCCTCCCAGGACATACCGCCTTGCAACATGTCCATCGCGGCAATCCGGAAGACGAGAATGAAATCGGGGCCCACAGCCTCCCGCACCCGGCGCATAACCTCGACCGGAAAACGCATCCTGTTTTCAAAGGAGCCGCCCCATTCATCCGTCCGGAGGTTGGTTTTCTCAACAAGGAAGGTGCTGAGGAGATATCCAGCGGAGCCGATCACCTCCGCACCGTCATAGCCTGCTTTCTGTGCGCAGACCGCACAGTTCACAATATCTGCGATTTGCTTTTCAATCCCTGCGGCGTCCAGTTCGCGCGGGGTTTTACTGGCAATGCGGGAGCGTATTGCCGACGGCGCAACAGGATTGTCATTCCGGGCTAGTGGGCCCATATGCAGGATCTGCATGCAGATTTTAACGTCCGGGTCAGCATTATGTACGGCATCCGTTACGAGGCGATGTTCCGCCACTTCCTCATCATTTGAAAGCTTCGCACCCGCTCCGCCTTCAAGGTTTGGAGAAATACCTCCGGTGATGATCATCCCCACGCCACCGCGAGCCCGCTCCGCAAAATAGACGGCCATGCGTTCGAAACCGCCGTCAAGCTCTTCCAGCCCCGTATGCATCGAGCCCATTAACGTGCGGTTTTTGATTGTCGTAAATCCGAGATCGAGAGGAGAGAAAAGATTTGGATATTTCTGATGTGCCGGCATTATTTCTAATCCTTCATTCCGAGTTTAGGCGTGGCGCGTTCCTGCGGCAGGCGGGTTTCGTGCCGGTCCGGCAAAACACTGCGCAACGGACATCCAACGCGTCGCGACCTCTCCAGATACTTTCAGTTTCGTATCGGCAATATTGCGGGTCTGCGTAACAACCTGACAGAACTCCGAAGCATCGCCTTCAACAAGAGAAGTGATGATCTCCGGAGTCCGATCCCAGAATTCGCCAGACGGAGCGGTCAACCTGACGCAAGGAACCGGTTCAGGGACTTCTTCCTTACGATTGATGAAGGTCCAGCCGAAAGTATTCATCCCCATCACGGCAATACTTTTAATCAGGTCTCTGTTTTCCCGTTCAACACCCAGCAGATCGTAGATTTCCTGCGCATGGGACCAGGTTTCCATCAGCCGAGCCGAGATGCTGGACCGCGCGCTCATACTCGGCCCAACCCAAAGCAGCCGTTGTTTCGGATCGGCGGCATAAAACCGGTCCGACATCTCCAAATAGTAGCTCCGCCACGCATCCCGAAGCGCAATCCCCTTCAAACCATTCAGCATCTCATCTGTCGCCGCCACAAGGGAATCTGTCTTTTCCTGAATAACTTTGAGTTCGCCGTAAACCCGTTTGAACTCTTCTTCATCCGCGAGGGTCAGATCGGCTACATAGTTGAAGAAATGCAAATGCTGCATGACGTCATTTACGGTCCAGTCGCGGAACAAGGTTACCTGATCGTAATCCGCATCGCCAAGCGGTTCGATAAGATGGTAAAGCGCTTCGCTTTCATCCCTGAAGTCATAGGCTTCTTTCAGCATTGCTTGAAACTCCCTTCTATTTCCGCATTATTCTGGCGCTTCGATCTCAAACAAAAGATCGTCAACAGACACCTGGCTTGCCGCCGTAGCAATCACATTCTCCACGGTACCGGAAACTTCTGACAAAATATCATGCTGCATCTTCATCGCCTCCAGAACGGCAAGACGAGCCCCGACCTCCACCGTATCGCCGGCTTTCACAAAGACTTCCAGCAAGGTGCCGTGCATGGGCGCCGTCACCTGGCCACTGCCCGCCGCCGCCGCAGCTGAAAGCGGGAAGGCAATCTCATTGGTAAAGCGCATGGTTTTACCATCATCAGTGAGTTCCAGCATCCCTTCGGACAATGCTTCATAATGCACACGTTTGCGGTTGCCATCGACGGTGAGTTGCGCTCTGTTCTCGCTCCGCCCCATCACCTCCAGTGATAACGAGGTTTCACCAACCACCACATTGTAACCGCCTTCGCGCTTCGGTGCGACGGTTACATCGATCTTCTCGTCTTCGCTCGCGAAGACATAACGGGTCAACAATTCACCGCCGCTTGACCAGTCCACCAACTGCTCGCTCACAAACAATGCCGATGATTTGGCCCTGTCCCGTTCGACCTGATAAAGGAGTACGGCGGCCATCGCCATTTCACTCTGATCCGGCGCCTTCGCGGCAAGCCGCCCGCCATCGAACAAATCGCCGATAAAGGCCGTCGTCGCTTCTCCTTTTGCGAAAGTTTCCTCATTGAGAATATCGATAAGGAAGCCACGGTTTGTCGTCAGGCCGAATATAACCGTATTTTTAAGCGCCTCGATCAGACGGTGACGCGCAATCTCTCGGCTATCGCCGTAGGCAATAACTTTTGCGATCATCGGATCGTAAAAAGGCGAAATCTCCTGTCCGGAATCAATACCGGCGTCGAAGCGAACGCCCTCTCCTGCCGCCGCCTGCCATGCCGTAATCCTGCCCGTACAGGGAAGGAAATCCTGCGCGGTATCTTCCGCATAAAGGCGTACTTCAATCGCATGCCCTTGCAGCTTCACGTCCTGCTGTTCAATCCCGAGCGGCTTACCTTGCGCCACCTGAATTTGCAAGGAAACAAGATCAGTCCCCGTCACCATTTCAGTCACCGGGTGTTCCACTTGCAAGCGTGTGTTCATTTCAAGATAGTAGAAGTTATCCCCGGCATCGAG
>ERZ1740062.1089-NODE-1089-length-11680-cov-4.217548_pt1 | contig 11680 bp, 4 predicted proteins | sample MGYA00581741_ERZ1740062 | MGnify/ENA primary metagenome ERZ1740062 (study PRJEB43018, sample SAMN04849747) | marine metagenome | isolation source: floating plastic debris | place: Pacific Ocean | collected 2008-09-01 | study: EMG produced TPA metagenomics...
CACCAACAGTTGAAAATAGATATCTCGGATAAAAACGGCAACCCAGTGTACCGTAGCAAAAGATATGAAGTACAATCCATTTGGATTTTTAAAGGCATAATTTCGACTCATGGACAACTATAACCAATTCATACAGACGCTACTCGGTTGGATTGATGGATGGTAGCTTTTGGTTTATGAAGTGGGCTCTGCGCGGTAAAATGCTCTTCGGTGATTAATTGAAAAAACCACGACCAACGGGCCGCGGTTTAAATTTTGAGATTTTGTTTTTGTTAGGAACCACTAGTCACAGACTAGCGGTAACCTTTGTTGGCCCTGGAAAATTTAGAAGACGGCCGTGATTTGCCGGTGACCACTGATTTCCGTTCCTATTTTGCCACTGTAGCTTCTGAACATCTGAACATCAAAGACAAGGCCTCCTTGTTTCCCGGATGGGATGGACAGGTATTGGATTTGTTTTGGTAGCCATTGCCATGCATTTCCAGCACTATCCTGAAAAATTGCCAACAATTAGTGCCTTGTCAAGGAGTTAAACCGGTCTTTAACACTTGGCGTTAAGTATATACTAAAAGCCAAAAAGTAGGCGTATTTATCAATACCTTGTAAGATAAGTATGAATCTCAAAATCTTACGAAAATGAAGAAAAGCAAAGGAATTGGATTGGCGTTAAACAAAAAAACTATCTCCAGATTATTGGGAAACCAAATTACCGGAGGCACCAGTAGGGGACCAGGCACGACATCTTGCCTCTCATGTGCGTGCGAGGTAGTTGACCCGGGAGAATCAAAAAAGTGCAAGTAAAATAATTGTAGCAAAGCACTTTTTAGGAAGAACGAAACAAAAAAGCCGCAACAGCAATGTTGTGGCTTTTTTGTTTGAGGTTCTCAGGTTATATGGAAATTATGGTTTTAGGTATTCTGGATTTACCGCTTCAACGCAAAATGTCCGGTCAGTATTTTCCCCTCATCATATTCGTAGCGGAACCAATAGTCGGAAGCGGGTAGGGGATTCCCTTGATACATGCCATCCCAACCCGGTCCGGTGGGGGAGATTTGTTGGAGTAATTTCCCGTAGCGGTCAAAAATATAGACTTGTGAATTGGGGTATTGTTCGCCACCAATGATGTTCCAAAGGTCATTGGTGTTGTCGCCGTTAGGGGAGAAGAACTTTTGATAGCCCATGACTACAATGTCTCGGTCCAAGACCCGACATTCCAAAGGGTCTCGCACGTAAACCGTATACGAACCCGGGAAAACTTCAAACACATTATCGGGTTGGAAATTGATACCGTCAATGGAATATTCAAAATCCCCAATGCCCATGGCATCAATGGTCAGGACGATGATATCCGAAGTGCCATCCGTTTGAACAGTAAAACTTTCGGGTGCGCCGGAAGAAAGTACCTCAAAGTTTGAGGTGCGTTCGCAGGTGAGACCATTTGCGGTTTGGGTAACGGTCAAGCTATAATTTCCCAGGGCTTCAATGGCCAAAGAGGCTTCGTTGGAGAGTAGGTTATCTTGTGCATCGCGCCATGCGTAGGTTTCAAAAGTACCTGCATCAATCACCAGTTCAGGGTCATCTGGGCAGATGACATAGGTTTCTTCCAATGTGGCTACAGGTAGGGGATTTACGGTTAGCATAAAAGCCGAAACATCGTAGCAAGTTTCCAATCGAGAATGCTGTACCCGTGCCCAGAGGGTTTCTGTCAAGGCGGTGTTTTGATAATCAGTTTTTGAAACGGGATTGTCATTATTCAAGGCTTCCAATTCGCTGCGGTGGTAACTCACCAGATACACTTTGGCGTCTTGCCCATTCAAGATTTCAGCATCTTTTGGGGAAAGGTCAAAGGTGTAACTTCCCGTTTCGGCCTCATCGCAAATGATGATATCCGCAGCGGTATGGGCGGTTGGAACATCCAAAACTTCCAGTACGAAGCTTCCTGTGCTGAAACAATGGGCGTTGTTATTGTTTTCAATACGGAAAAAAAGCGTCTCTGGGTTTACCGTATTTTGAAACGTATCCGCTAAGGCATTTTGCCCTAAATCCGCAACGTTTAGGGTGTGGTGAAAGGAAACCGAATAATCTGTATTTCCATCCAAAATTTCAACACGTTTTTCATTCAGGTTGAAGGTAAAAATCCCATCATTATTGTCATCGCAAACCAACCCATCTGGAATTGTTGGAGCGAGTGGCGTATCAAAAATGAACAATTGAAAGCTCGTAGTGGCATAACAACCAGCATCCGAGGCATTGGCCACCCGTGCATATATGGTGTTTTGATACCCAACACTCAAATAGGCTGTTTCGTTTAAGGCATTCGTACCCGTGTCGGCATCGGCTTGTGTGCTATGATAGGTGATACTTAACGTAGACGCATTTTGAGTGCCAATAAGTTCAGCTTCGGTTTGGGTCAAGTCGAAAACTGCTTCACCGTCATTGTTGTCATCACAGTATTCCAAATCGGTTGGGCTATTGGCAATAACTTGGTCAATTACCTCCAAACGAATGGCACCCGTTTCATAGCATTCGGGGTGGGCGGGATTCTCCATTCGAAAATAGATGGTTTCAACGGGCAAGGTATTGGTAAAACTATTGGGCAACGGACCCGTATTGGCATCCGCATCGCCTTGGGTTGGATGAAACGTTACTGTGGAAAACAAAGGCATTTCGTTCGCCAACAAACCAGTGCGCATGGCATCCAAATCAAAAGTGTGGAAACCATCCCCATCGTCGTCACAAATGGTCAGGTCGGGTATGGCCGCTGGAACGGGCTGTCGCTTCACCAAAATGGAAAACGAACTAGTATCATAACACAAAGGGCTTAGGGTGTTGGAAACTCTAGCGTAAAAGGTGGTGTTGCCATAGCCCAATACTTGGTCGGTATCCAACACATGGGTCAAATCATCAGCATCTTGTTGAGTAGCGAAATACTGAATGGTAAACCGCAAAGGGTCTTGCCCATTTAAAATAACGGCATCTTGAGTCGTCAGGTCAAGCGGGTAATTCTCGGTATTGTGGCACACTTCCTGCGGGGCAGGTGCATGGGCCACGGGTACTTCGGCGATGGTGATTTCCATACTGTCTTCTTGGGTTCCTGAGGCAGAAGTGACGCGTAAGGTAACCCTATAATCGCCCTGGGCGGCATAAGTATGGGTAGGGTTCTCTACGGTAGCAGTAGTGCCATCCCCAAAATCCCACAACACGCTTACAATGGGTTCGGAAGGGTTCGCATAAAACTCCGTCACATTGCCTAAACACAGATTTCGAATATCCAACTCCACATTAAAAAAGGATTGGATAAAAGGTGGCAGCCCCGCCCATGCAATTCGCCCATTTAAATCTACGGAACGATACACAAAATTACAAGCGGCCCCTAGAGCGTTCGGATTTTCGATACTGTACAAAAAGTCTTTGGAACTTGGAATACCATAGATTTTACCATCGATACCCAACTGCAAGGCATAGCCAATAGCTTCCTCATAAGCAATCAAGGTTTGTGAGGCTTGAATATCAGGTGCTTGCAAATCGTATTGAAATAATTCTTGATTTAAAGCGCCGGACATTTTGGTGGTGATATACAATCTTTTACTGGAGGGCGAAAACTCCAGTCCATACAAATTGCGCGGGTAGTCGAGTTGTACCATATTACTGGCTACACCAGTTTGGCTATCAAAATCAAACAGATAAACCCCCAAGGTGCTGGCGCACATCGCTATTTTGGTACCGTCCGGTGATACTTTCATTTGGCCACCAGAGGCATTGGTACCTGTCGAATTGGGTGGGTTTTCAAACCGCAGAGGGGTAGGGCTACGAACAGGGGTTGGGTTCAACCCGGTATCCGTAATGGCGTAAGCATAAAAATCATTGCTATCCCACGGCCGCCCAATCACCCAGATAAAGGAACCATCACCACTTTTTACGGCGGTAACTTTTTCAGTGCTGCGGTCCATCAAACGTACATTTTTGATGGGGGTAACATCGCCCAAACCCCCATCTAAATTCATATCCACAACGGAGTAATGCATGCCATCAGGTCCCGCTTGTGAATCTACCGTGAAAATGTAGTATATATTGGGCGTATTCGGTTGGGGTACAATCATTGCCGCTTGGGTACTACCATCATCGCCCAGCAAACCGGTACCATTGGGCATTGGGCTATGGTTACGGTTCCAAACGGTAATACCATCGGTGTATAGCAGTAAGTTGCCGAAGCCATCTGATATGCTAGCACACCCCTCTCCAGTATTTAATGCCCCATCAGTAAGTGCGACAGGAGCACCCGAACGAAAATCCACCCCAGCGTTACCCCCGAAATACCAAATGGAGGCTTCCAGTTGCGCTTGCGTAGCGACCGTAAACACCAGAAAACAAACGGATAGAAAATAACGTAGGTTCAAGGTTGCGCGGTAAGGAATTTAGTACAAGCAAGATACGACGATTAGCCTCCAATGCAAAGCCCATTGGTCGAAAACGTAGTGTTTTTCTGTAAACGGATGAGTTTACCAGCCCAACGGTCAAAACTAGACGAAAACCTCAAGTTTAGCCTTCAAAAACAAACAATTGTGATAGCGGGATTTCCAATGCATGGGCGATACGACCCAAGGTTACTAAACTGGTATTGTTTTCGGCGCGCTCTACTCGACCGACCTGTGTTTTGGGAATATCAGCCTCATAGGCAAGTTCTTGTTGAGACATGCCTTTAAGCTCGCGGAGATATCGAATCCGCTCGCCTACCTTTTTAATGAGTGCTACATCTTCTTTTTGATATTCCCTGTACACATTTCGAAAGTCTTTTGATTTTCAAAACTATTTGGTTACATCGTTGTGCTTTTTAGTATTAATTGATTATTTTTGACTTTAAGCGTAGCCCCTTGAACTTTTAACCCTTTACCCTATGGCTACGGACTGCCCTCAACTACAACTAAATTCTTTTTTGAGAGACCCTGAAAAGAAAAGAATGGTTATCCATTTTCCTCATCTTCAAATAAAAACCTTTCAACATAATGAACGTTTGCAAACCATATCGCTTTGCGATAGGCGGTTACGTTTTGTAAAAACCCAACCCCCAACTATGTTGCGCGTACAGGTGATGGACAACTTGGTGTTTCGGTTTTCGTTTGTGTTCTCGGTAGAAGCGTTGCAGATAAATAAAAAGGTTTGCGCCCAAAAGTTGCCCAGACCATTGGAAAAGGGTTGGATACGCATTCAACACAATAAGGTGCAACTGGGTTTTTGGATAGATGGGCCTGACCCGAATTTGAGGGTTTATGTGAATCAGCAATATTTGAGTTGATGTAAAAAAGAAAAACCACGGCGATTTTGCCGTGGTTTGAAATTTAAAATCTCTCTTGTTAGCACCAATATGAGTCCTAAACAAGCGTTAACCCTTAATCCAACTCTAGTGTATTCTGGTGAGAAGCTGGATAGGAAATTGGAAAAACTGCCAGATTTATTTTGGAAAGCAACTCTATGTTTAGTTTTTGATTCAAGACAGACTCTATTACATCCAAATCTGAACCTGTTAACCCTCCATCACAAAGTGTGTTGAATCTATTGTCTTGAAATCTAAAAATAGGATTTCTAGCGCTTATACTCTCTGATTGCTTATCTGAGTTAAAGCTTGAACGCAAATCTTTATTAATGTTTCCTATAAAATCCTCCATATCTGCAAAAATAGCATCATTCGAATTTTCATATGTTTTTTTGACTTCTACAGAAAAAATTTCTCCTTGTTTTTTAGCGCAATCATAGCTATCGAGTTTTCTCCGGTTTAAAATCACATCATATTCTGACTTGAGTAATAGGAAATCTAGAAAATCAATCTCGTTTATTTGGAAATCCCAATAATCCTCTCCCTTGTTAAATGGAAGTAACTCAAAATCATTTAACTCGCCATCTGGTCCTTTAAGATATAGAGTATAAGTGTTATTTAAGGAGTCTACCAATACCCCGTAATCCATTTTTTCAAAAGCAAAATCTGTCTTAGAATTCGACTCTTTACCAAAATTGGTTAAAAAACTATCAAAAGAAGCATCATCTGTGAAGGGAAAAACACCATATTTACTATGAAATAAATCTATCCGAGTCAATAAGATTTCCTGTTCTTTTTTCTCAACATAATCTTTTAGACCCGTTTTGAATTCAAGGTAGGTTAAATACTTATTACCTAGATAACCAAGTAGGATTACAAATAATAATATTAAAAGAATACTTTTTTTATTACTAATTACTTTCATTATACATATAACTTTTTACTATTTCAAAATCATTTCTCTTTAAAGGTACTTGAATATAGGGAGGAATGGAGACCCCTTGTCCTCTTTTACTTATGTTTATATAGTTTGCATTGCTATTACTAGAAAAAGTAGCGGTAGAGGCCGTATTTACGATGTTTAATTGATCTCTTGTATCAGCTGTAGCTACTATAACTAGAGCACTAGTAAAGGTTTGTCCATTTACCTCAAATGTTAAATTGTCAAATTGTTTGTGTATTGGTCCCCCTGCTGAAGGTGGTGGCAAATATTTTTCATCAAACTCTATATCATTGAACTGAGTACCTTCCTCGTTTATAATAGACTCTCTTTGTCCTTCGATTGCGGATGTGATTATTCCTCCAACATAGTCTTTCCGTGCGGCAAAATATGATTCATAATCAATTTCAGCTGAGCTTAAACCATACTTTCTTGCCAATTTTTGGAGATAATTTGAACTTCTATTTTCCCAGTCCTCCTTTACATCCGAAGTGCTTTCACCTACATACTCATAGCCTTCAGGCGTTGATTTGGCATCGATAGCTTCGTCTTTCCAGACATATTTGTCATTCTCTTTATCATAAACCCAATCATTTGGCAAATTGTTTCTATCAAAATCATCAGTCACCCCATTTGCGGCGATATAATCATTTAATTGATCCTCATTTAATTCGGCTTCGTTGCCATGTTCATCTGTAACTTTATAGGTGGTTGGAGCCATTCCGTCTGGATCTAGATAATAAATTGGATTATCAAAGGCATAGTTATATGGAGAATGTCTTCTCATTTCCTCCGCAAGTGGATCTAAATTCATCCATCGACCTAAATCGGGATTATAGTTCCTAGCCCCAAAATCATAGGTTTGCAAACCAAAACTCTCGTTATATTCTTTACCGTTATACTTCCACCGCTGCGCCACATCATTGCCCAATGAAGAATCTCCTCCCATATTATAACCACGATGTTTCAATCCATAAGGGTAGTAGTTGTTTTCCTCAACAATAATAGCCGAACCCGGATTACTTATATCTCCTGCATAGGATAACCTAATGTTGCCCAAATTATCTGTGTATTGAAATACGTAATCATACCCACCAGCATTATTTGGACTTACATATCCTTCAGAATGGGATAAGAACTGTAGTTCCCCATTCTCATACACATATCCATTAATGTAGTCCATAACATTGCTTGGTGCGCTAATCGTTTTTTGTAACTTAACACCAGTAGCATCATAAATATAACTAATATTGCCTGAATCGATATCAATGCTTGTGGGAAGATTCAGATGATTATAGGTAATGTTGGTGATATTTTTGTTATCATCTTGGTACATATTCCCGTTAACATCGTATTCATAATCGTCTAAATCGTCAATAAGTTGGTTTAGTGCATCGTCTTTAAAACCAAATTGGTCATTGGACGCAGTATCCTCCACCATTATAAGCTTGTTTCCATCATAAGTATAAGATAGCAAATCCATATCCCCAAAACTGGTTGCGGCTGCATTGATATGCCCCTTACGGTTTAGCGTCAGGATGTTCACGTTACGGTCATAGCTGATGTTGGAGACATCATAATTGGTCGTGGACAGCCCGGTTGCCGTTTTGATACGGTTAAGCGCATCATAGGTATAATCGTAGCCCTTGAGCCCTGTATCAGTATTGGCCGTGCGCCACTCGGTACGTGCAATATTCCCGTTGAAGAGCGCACCTGTTCCCTCATCATAGGCGATTCTAAAGGCGAACAGGTCATCACTATCTCGGGTTAGGGTATTGTCGGTATCGTCGGCATCGTTTATCCCGGTGAGCCATCCGCGCACGTTATAGCTATAATCCACGGTCTGCAGGGCATTTGCCGCCGAGGCATCACCCCCCACTTCCTTGCTTTCCAATTGGCCGAGCTCGTCATACGTATTGCGCACGAGCAGTTCTGCATCGTTACCCGCATTGGGGTTTACCACAAGGGAAGCGGTTCCAGAAAGTGTCACCGTACCGGATAGCACAATACTCCCCGTGGCCACCTGATTGTTGGTCACCGTGGGCCCGTTGAGCACCAAATTGGTCGGCGCCCCACTACCCGCACAGGTCTCCCCCAAGGAGGCTCCACCAATACACTGGGTCTGTTCCACCAATCGACCCGTATGGTCGTAAGTAAAATTATCGAGGGTCACTACGGTCAAGCTGCCCCGCTGGTGCTGATTTCTTGCAATAAGTACGCTATTATCAAAACCAAGTTTAGAGCTAGCAATATCAATAGTGCCTAAATAGCTGTTTTCAGTTTGTACATAAATTGGCCTAGCCTTATTGTCATAATAGCTTACCGTGGTAATCCAATGCACAACGCCCGTATCCAGCACGCGCACCTTGGTGCCTGTGGTCAATCCTTTGGTCCTCGTATCACTGGTCACCCCAAAGGCGGTCCGTGTTTGAGGAAAAGGGTCCCCGGTAAAACCATAGTCATCGTAATAGTTGATGGTCAGAATTTCGGTGATACCGGCTGTGGGATAGGCCCCATTGTCATAAAAAATCTCAACGTCGTCTGTAAAGGCATTGTTTTGGTCGTTTGTTTGACGTGCCACCCAAAGGTTTCCAGAAACCGAGTTGGCACTGGTCTGCACGGCGGGCCTATCATCGGTATTGGTCACCTTTCCGGTATACGCCACACGGCCCCAGACATCGTATTTCGTAAACAACCACTCATCGCGGGTACGCTGCAGCGCATCCTGGGTCATTATGGGCTGGTCGAGGGTATTATATACAATATATTCCTTGCCCTTGCCCGGAAGCTGTTTTTCCACCAAACGGTTGCGCCGGTCATACACATAGCGGTACGCTAAGGTATTGATGTTACCGGTCAAGCTTGACAAGCTTGCGTTGGAGGCATCCATCAGCGGGGGCAATACAAAGGCCAGGTTCCCATAGTCGTTATACACGTAATAGGTATCGTGCGCCGTCACCGTACCGCTCTCCAGCGCATAGGTCCGTTTTAAAACCGTTTGCCCACTTTTGTCCGTAAACTCTTCCATAGTATAGAGCTTGGTATTACTACCAGGATGATCATTATTGAAAGTTGTTTTCTTGGCAAGTTCACCTGAAACATAGTTCCCTTCATCGGCCAAGGCCGGGAAATAGGCATCGCCCGTTGGAATCAAGGTTACCCGAAGGCGGCGCACGTTATCACTGATGGTGTTCATCTCATATTCGAACTCGTTTTCATGTCCGGCCCCTTTGGCCCAAGAGTTCCCCGGTGCCGCCTGGCGAGCGGTACGGTCCAAGGGTGAGGGCGCAAAGGGCTTTTGGCTATAGGCGTTCAAGGTGTTCTCGTACTTTGGGGTATTATAGAACTGCTCGGTGGCCGTTTGGGCCCCGGTCCTAAAGTCAGCTACCGCATTGTCGGTCACCGCATAGGGCAACCACTGTTTTTCGCTGCGGCCAACAGCATCGTATTCCATAAAGGTCACGATGTCCTTTCGGGTAGGGCTCTGCGCAATGGCTGTCTGTTGCAATGGCCTGCCCAAGCCGTCCAAGAAGGTGATTTCCTGTACCAGGTCGTCATCTTGGGTAAAGTGGGCCACGTTGCCCACGTTGCCTTCCCTGTAGCTCCTGGTATATACGTAGTTATGGTCCTGCGGGTTGGTGGCATGGCCACCGTTGCAGTCGTTCACGCTGGAGCTTACTGTAGGGCAGAGGTCGTCGGCATTGGCCACATAGTTCTGTGGTTGTATACAAGTAATCCCCGTGGCCACGGCCGGGTCGCCCAGCCCATCGCCATCCGAATCCTGGTACCAGATACGCGGTTCGATCACATTGGCATTGTTGTCGTCGCAATCCCCGGTGGGCAGAACGGTCTCCGTATGTCCCGGTCCGGGATAGGTACAAGAGCTTACCGTACCACTGGCGACCTGGTCGCCGTCAAGGTCCACATACCAGGTGATGGTATTGGCAATATTGGCGGTCACCGCAAGCCTGGAGGAAGCGGCGCAACCGCCCGTCGAATTATAGCTTTCCGCATAGTACACCGTCGCACTGGAGAGGGATGGGGTATTGAAGGTGGTTCCCGTCGCCAACTCCGTGCCGCCCGTGGCGGCATCGTACCAGCGTATGGTGTTGGCATTGCTGCCCGGGGTGGCGGTCAGGGCCACGCTACCGTTGCCGCAGCGCGAGAAGGAGGTATTGCCCGTGGCGAGTCCCGGAAGGGCTCCCACGGTAACGCTAACGGTCTGCACCGGTCCCTCGCAGCCGCCCACGACGGCCGATACCGTAAAGTCGGTGGTGCCGTTGGGCACGGTAAGGGTATAGGGGTTCGTACTGGTCTGAAAGACCCCGCTGGCATTGTACCATCTATAGGTCGCATTGGCGATGCCCGAAGCGGTCAGGGTCACCGAGTTGCTGCCACAGGTGGAGGCCACGTTCACGGTGGGCGCTTGGGTCACCGGGGGCAGTATGGTCGCCGTGACCGCAACCCTTGGTGATATCGGGAAGTCGCATCCCATGGAGTTCTTAAGGTTTCCGCCTACGTAATAGGTCACCGTACCATTGTTGCTGGCGGCATAGGTGGAGGAATCCGTAAAGGTATCACCAGTGAACGGAGTGCCTCCGGTGGCAGAGGTATACCATTCATAGGTACTACCGGAGCTTCCCCCCGTGGCACGGAGGGTGAAATTGTCGTTTTCGCACACGGGACCAGAAATATCGTTCACCTGTAGTGTTGGGGTATTGTTCGTAGTAAAGGTGGCGGATACCTGCGTCCTGGGACTCTCGCATCCGTTCTGCTTTACACTCACCCAGTAGGTGGCCGCTGAGGTCACAGTACGGGTGGTCTTGAACACGGGATTATTGGTATCCTGTGTGCTGGTCACGGTACCCGACCCAGTTTGTGAAGTATACCAGATATGTTCCACACCTGGGGTACCCGTGGCGATTAGGAGGTTCTCGGCCTCTAGCACTACAGAGTTTGGGCTTCCGCAACTGTTGCTGCCACCGGTGGTGGTAGGCGCGGAAAGGTCCAATACGGTAACGGTAACCGTACGATAGCTGCTGGTGCAGCTCCCGCCCCGCTCGGCAAGTACCCGAAAGGTGGTATCGGAATTGAGCGCATTGGTGGTATAGGAGCTCCCGCTGGCCAGATAGCTGCCGGAGCTGGTGTACCATTTGTAGGTCACGTTCGACCCCCCGCCCGAGGCGGTAAGGGTGGCGGTATCGCCGGCGCAGATGGTGTCCCCGTTGCCGTTGGGCTGGTTGGGCGTGTCCGTGATGGTCACGCTGACCGAGCCGGTATCGAAGCTCCATTCCGAAGTGGTGGTGTCATAGGCGCGGATGTAATAGGTCCCGCTCCCCTCGTTCGCGGTGAAGGTGCTCCCGCTCCCCTTGGTGGAGGACTGGCCACTGGCGTTTTTCCCCTGCCAGTACCAGGTGATGCCCGAGGGT
>ERZ1740062.1090-NODE-1090-length-11658-cov-4.702146_pt1 | contig 11658 bp, 12 predicted proteins | sample MGYA00581741_ERZ1740062 | MGnify/ENA primary metagenome ERZ1740062 (study PRJEB43018, sample SAMN04849747) | marine metagenome | isolation source: floating plastic debris | place: Pacific Ocean | collected 2008-09-01 | study: EMG produced TPA metagenomics...
ACGACCCAGAACCTCCTTTTGAAGGTGGCCACCCGGATAAAGCTGACCGATTGGTTACGGCCATGCTCGTAAAAATGTTTGATGAAGGACTCGAACCGTATTTGGAAAACAAATAATTTTGATAAAAATCATACGAATGAAAAATGTAATTGCAATACTTTTCCTTGTAGCAGTTTTTTGTATAGGATGCAAAGACGCCAAAAAAGAGGAAGAACTCACTCAAATGGAACAAGTTATGGCCATTCATGACGAGGTAATGCCCAAAATGGGACGTTTGGGAGAATTGGTTGGCCAGCTCAAAGAAAAAGTCGATACGACGGAAGCAGGCAAACAATATCAAGCGGCGATGTTAGATCTTCAAAAGGCCAATGAAGATATGATGCAATGGATGATGGGTTTCGGTGACCGTTTTGATTCTGAAGAAATTCTGGAAGGAAAACCCCTATCAGATGAGAAAAAAGCCTGGCTGGATGAAGAAGAAGTCAAAGTACAGGAGGTCAAGAAAAGTATAAATTCAAGCATTGAAAAGGCGGAAGCCCTGCTTGGGGAGAAGTAACTTTCTAATCCCAGCGGATGCTTTCCATGAGCCTGCGAATGTCTTTCTGCAAATACACCGCAGCAGGAAGAATAGAATCGTAATTGGGTTTGGCATAGAAATACAGGGAGCCCGTCACAAAGTGACGGGTACTGTCCGTAACATAAAATTGTGATTGCGAGGCCGCATTACCGCTAACCTCATAAAACATTCCATAAACTTGGTCAGTATCATTTACGAAGGGCTGTTCCAAAATGTTGTCTGCCTTCACTACATGTTCGTAAGATAATCTTTGGGCATCAATCAAAAGGGTATCCAAATTGTTCTCTACCGGCTTATAAGTCAAATAAATAGACCCTTTCATATTAGGGAAGTCCTAAATGAGCGAACAATCCTTGTTTTCTTGAATGTTGGCTGCCAAGTTTTTATCAAACACATATGTGCAACCCAAATCGGTTTGAGCATATTCGGCTTGATTGTATTCCAGTCGAAGAAAAGCTTTGGGCTTGGGCAAAACCTCATCTTTACAGGCGGTGGCCAATCCTATAATACAAACCAACAAGAACACACTATGCTTCATGGGGCAATGTCACTTTAATTTGTTTCAATCGCTTTTTATCCAAGCTTTCCACTACAAAACTATAGTTATCGAACATGACTTTTTCGCCTCGTTTGGGAAAACTACCTGAAATCTCCAAAACAAAACCCGCAATGGTTTCGGATTCGCCTTTCTGATTCTCAAAATCTTCTTCGTCTTCAATCTTAACGACCCGATAAAAATCTTTTAAGGCGGTTTTACCGTCGAAAACGTAATTGTAATCATCAAGTTTGGAATAAATCAAGTCTTCATCATCAAACTCGTCACTGATGTCCCCTACAATTTCTTCAATGATATCTTCTAATGTGACGATTCCGGAAGTACCGCCGTATTCGTCCACCACGACCGCCAAATGAATCTTCTTCTCTTGGAATTCCAATAACAAATCATCCAATTTTTTGTTCTCTGGCACAAAATAGGGTTCACGCACCAAAGACATCCAAGCGAAGTTTTTTCGGTCGAGGTAAGGCAACAAATCTTTGATATACAGCACGCCCAAAACATTGTCCACATTCTCTGAAAAGACGGGAATACGAGAATAACCGTTCTTCTGAATTTCATCCAGAATTTCCGGAAACTTCATCTCTTCGTTCAGTGCGAAAATATCAATACGAGGTCGCATCACCTGCTTAGTATCCGTGTTTCCAAAAGAAACGATTCCTTCCAATATCTTTTGTTCTTCTTTGGTTGTATCCCCTTCTGAGGCCAATTCCAACGCTTGGGACAAATGGTCTACACTCAAGTTGGATTTTTGTCGCCCCAGACGCTCTTGCAAAAAAATAGTGGAGTGTCTCATGGGAGCGCTTAACGGGGTAAGCAGCGTATTCAAAACGCTAATTGGCGATACCATAAAGAGCGAAAACTCTTTTTGATTCCGATTGGCATACACCTTGGGCAAAATTTCACCAAACATCAAAATCAAAAAGGTGGCAAGTACCACTTCCAATACAAAACGTACGGAAATGAATCCAAAAAGGGTCTGATTGATATTGGAAAACAACGTGTCTCCTATTGAACTGAATAGCAAAACAATACCAATATTGATGGCGTTGTTGGTGATGAGGATAGTCGCCAATAGTTTTTTGGGTTTGTCCAAAAGTGCATTCAAAACCGCTCCTTTAGGCGCGTTGGTCTCTTCCAAATCGTTGAGATCTGTTGGGGATAAACCAAAAAGGGCGACTTCAGCTCCGGAAATCAAGGCAGAGCACAAAAGCAATAACAAAAACACAATGATTTTTAGCGAAAAAAAGCTACTGGATTCGGCCAAAAGTAAAACCAAACTATGGGGCTCAGGGTCCAAATCAGAGAGGTTTAGGTTTAAAATGGTAAATCGTCATCCGCTTCTTCCTGCGGCATCTCAGTGGTGGGATTGGATGCGGTTGGAACTGGAGTGCTTCCCGTATTCATCGGCGCAGGCGAATTTTGGCCAGGCATTCCATCTTTTTTTGTAGAAAGAAATGTAAAATCCTGTACATGTACCTCGGTTGTGTATCGGGTATTGCCGTCTTCTCCCTGCCATTGCCGGTTTTTAAGCCTTCCTTCGACATAAACCTTATCGCCTTTGGACAAGTATTTTTCGCAAATTTCGGCAGCTTTGTTTCGAACCACCACATTGTGCCAATCTGTGTTCGTCACTTTTTCACCAGTTTGCCTATTGGTATAGGTCTCATTGGTCGCTAGGGGAAATCGTGCGATACAGTTACCCCCTTCGAAATAATGGATTTTAACCTCATCTCCGAGATGCCCAATCAACATGACTTTATTTAATGTTCCGCTCATACGCTTCTAATTGGGCAAAGGTACTAAATTTTGAAAGCCGTGAGGAAGTCGGATATCAAAACCGGAACGGGATAGTCCTCTACCGTTTTCCAAGGAATTCCTTGGTCAAGGCTCTCTTCAGTTTCAACAATCCAAAAGCGGGTATTTAAATGTTGATGAGATAGTTTGTGCACTACAGGTTTCTCATTGTACAAAGAGATACTCTGTATTTTGGGAAGCGAGGGTAAACCTTGTATTTGTTCCCGCATTGTATCCAGTGTCTCAACTTTTTTTCCTTCAATCAATGGAAACTGATACAATTTATACCAGATTCCTTTTTGGGTTCGTTGCTCCAGAACCGTGTTTTTTTCTGAATCCAAGAGTACCAAATAATCGAAAAAACGCTGTTTCACCTTGGTTTTGTTCAACTTTTTAGGTAAAACCGAAACCTGATTGGTGTTGAGGGCAACACAATGCGATTGTATGGGGCAAACCAAACAATAGGGTTTTTTTGGAGCGCATTGTATCGCCCCAAACTCCATAATCCCTTGATTGTAATCACAGATGTTTTTAGTATCCATGACCTCTCTGGCCAAAGTTTTGAAATATTTTACTCCTTCTGGCGAATTAATGGCCAAGTCTACCCCAAAATAGCGAGCCAAAACGCGATAGACATTACCATCCACCACGGGTTCAGGCAAATCAAAACTTATGGAAGCAATGGCACTAGCGGTATAATCCCCAACACCTATAAGTTGTATTAAGCCTTCGTAAGTATTTGGAAATTCACCTTCAAACTCTTCTGAAACCATTTTGGCTGTGGCATGAAGATTTCTTGCTCGGGAGTAATAACCCAATCCTTGCCAAAGTTTCAATACCTTTTCTTCACTAGCCTGTGCTAAATCATGAACGGTTGGGAAGGCTTCTACAAATTTGTGATAGTATGGGGTACCCTGTACCACACGAGTCTGTTGCAAAATGATTTCAGACAACCAAATATGGTAGGGATCTTTAGTCGAACGCCAAGGTAAATCCCGTTGATGTTCTCGATACCATTCCAGAATTTTTTGGGAAAAGTCTGCTTTGACCATACTAAAAAATAAATGTAGTGGTTTATATACTTAAAATTAAAGGCATTAAACAAAAGATTAATTTTAATTTTTATATTTGCAAGCCTAAAAAATCAGAAAATAAATACGAAATGACGAAAGCGGATATTGTAACTAAAATCTCAGAAAAATTAGGGATGGAAAAAGGAGACGTCCAAGCGACTGTTGAATCTTTTATGGAGGAGGTCAAATCGTCTTTAGAGAACGGTGATAATGTATACCTAAGAGGTTTTGGGAGCTTTATTATCAAAACAAGAGCTGAAAAAACAGGTCGAAACATTTCGAAGAACACTACTATCAAAATTCCTGCGCACAATATTCCTGCATTCAAACCTGCCAAAGTGTTTGTAGAGGGAGTCAAAAGCAACGTTCAAGTAAAATAATACTAACAACTCAAAAGCAAGAGCTCTATGCCGAGTGGTAAAAAAAGAAAAAGACACAAGGTGGCGACGCACAAGCGCAAAAAGCGTAGACGTGCCAACCGACACAAGAAAAAGTAGTTGTTCTAACTACTTTTTCCTTTTACATCCATACGTTCTTTGACATCCTGGAAAATCCAAAAAAATTTATAATTCATCGGCTATCGCCGATACCCTATAATGTTTAATCCAGTATGGGCTATTGTCCCATACCACAAAATCGATTCAGGTGAATAGAGAATTAATTGTAAGATCTAACACTGAAGCAGTCGATTTTGCCTTACTAAAAGATGGAAAACTTATTGAACTTCACAAAGATGAAGATGACAACAACTTTTCGGTAGGAGATATATTTTTGGCCAAAATCAGAAAACCCGTTACGGGGCTGAACGCAGCCTTTGTCAACGTAGGATATGAAAAAGATGCTTTTCTGCATTATCATGACCTAGGGCCACAGTTATCTTCCATGTTAAAATTCATCAAAAAGGTGAGAACAGGAAAGTTGAAAGACTACACCTTGAAGAATTTTCCATTTGAAAAAGATATTGACAAGAATGGCAGCATCAACGATGTAATCAAAGCCAATCAGTCACTTTTGGTACAAATTGTAAAAGAACCCATCTCCACAAAAGGTCCGCGTATAAGCTCTGAGCTTTCCATTGCGGGTCGTTATTTGGTTATGGTTCCCTTTTCAGAACGTGTATCCGTATCACAAAAAATCGGTACTAAAGAAGAAAAAGACCGCCTCATTCGGTTGGTCAAAAGCATCAAACCCAAAGGTTTTGGTGTCATCATTCGTACCGTTGCAGAAGGCAAAAAAGTTGCTGAACTGGACAAAGATCTCCAGAACCTGCTGACCAAATGGTCGGCGTTGTGCAAAAAATTACAACATGCACCACATCCATCCAAAGTATTGATAGAGCTCAATAGGGCTTCATCAATTTTACGGGATGTATTCAACGATTCATTTACCGGTATTCATGTAGATGATGGTACCCTTCACGATCAGATAAAGGACTATCTTCTTGAAATCGCGCCCCAAAAAGCTTCTATTGTGAAGCAATACAACGGGTCTGCGCCCATTTTTGAGAAATTTGGCATAGAACGCCAAATCAAAACCTCATTTGGCCGCACGGCTTCAATGAGCAAAGGGGCTTACTTGGTCATCGAACATACCGAAGCGCTTCATGTAATTGACGTGAACAGTGGTAATCGTTCCAATAAAGCCAAAAATCAAGAAGACACCGCCTTAGAAGTCAATCTGCTTGCAGCCTCTGAAATTGCAAGACAATTGCGCCTTCGTGATATGGGTGGAATCATCGTCGTCGACTTTATTGATATGACTCGCGGAGAGCATCGAAAAAAATTGTTCGACCATCTTCGAGAAGAAATGAAAGACGACAGGGCCAAACACAAGATTTTACCACCCAGTAAATTCGGTCTGGTTCAAATTACCAGACAACGTGTGCGCCCCGAGATGAATATTAAAACGAGTGAGGAAAACCCCAACGGTGGGGGCAACGAAGTAGAAGCACCTATTGTGATTATTGATAAAATCCAAGCAGACTTGGAAAAAATCATTAAGAACAAAAGAGGTGATAATGGTATCATCCTCAACTTGCATCCGTTCATTGCAGCTTATTTAACCAAAGGCAGGCCCTCGCCACGTTTTAAATGGTGGCTCGACTACCGCAAATGGATAAAAATTCAACCGCGAGATGCTTATACGTATCTCGAATACCGTTTTAAAAACAAGGATGGAAAAACCATCTATTAATCAAAGCGACCCTCAAAAGGGGTCGCTTTTTTGTTTTTGTACATTTACCCATATGAAGGTCCGACAACATTTTACCGTAGCGGAAGCCACCCAAAAACTTCAAAGGTATTGTGCCTACCAAGAACGCTGTCACAAAGAAGTGAAAAGCAAACTTCAAGAAATGGGAATGATTCCGCTTGTCATTGACACCATCGTTACCCAATTAATTGAAGACAACTTTTTGAACGAAACACGCTTCGCGGAAAACTTTGTCCGAGGGAAATTTAACCAAAAAAAATGGGGGAAAGTTCGTCTGGTTCGCGAATTAAAAGCTCGTGATATTTCCGAGTTCAACATTAAGGTTGCGCTGAAGCAAATTGATGCTTCAGACTATACTGCAACCCTCAATGCCCTAGCACAAAAACGGGCGGCCCAGCTTCCACCCATCCATCCCCAAAAAAAACGCAAAAAACTAGCAGACTATCTCCTTTACCGAGGTTGGGAGTCACATCTCGTTTTTGAAAAAGTAAATGAGTTGATTTAAGATTGCTGCTGTGGCGAAAACTGATGCGTGCGCTTAATGGCTTCACGATTTTTCCAGTCAATCCACTTTTGCCCCTTCCAACGGCGCATGATATTGTCGAAGTAGCGCATAAACACAATATTGTATACCGCCTTTCCAAAGTTTTTAGGTCTTCTTGCAATGGCACGCAAGCTCATGGAAAACCCTGGGGTAATGTATTTCATATGATGCCAGTACCCTTCAGGAATGTAGAGTACGTTGCCATGTTCTAGCTGCGCTATAAAACCTTCCGCATTTTTTAGGGCTGGCCACTTCTCCAAATTCGGATTGGAAAAATCAATATCCTCTCTTGTAATCAGAGAGTGGGGCACTTTGTATAAATACGGAGTTTCTGATTGCGGGAATAGAATGCACTGTTTCTGCCCTTCAAAATGAAAGTGGAAAATGTTGGCCAAGTCAATATCGTAGTGCATGAAAGTGTGGGAATTGCTTCCACCAAAAAAGAGCATGGGGAGACCTTTCATCAAGCGTAAACCAAAATCGGGATACTTAAAGTCCTTTTGGAGCTTTGGCACTTCTTTCAACAAGTTCCATAAAAAGATGCGGTATTTGGTCGGTTTGCTTTTGAGCAAATCAATATATTCCCGCATTTGCATCTTTGCATGTGGCTCATTGAACCCCTCATCATGCTTAACGGGACGATCATCATACAAAGGAACTTCCTTATCCCCGGCAACGTTCTTGAAATACTCCAAGTTCCATTTGGAATAGGCAGGCCAATCCTCAATGAACCTTTCGATAACAACTGGTTTTTGAGGTTTGAAGTATTTCTCAAGGAAAACCTTCTTGGAAATTGTTTTTTCCCTGGGGATTTGTTTCAGGTTAAGTTTCAAAATTTCAAGGATTTTGAAACAACTAAATTACTAAAAGGTTTTTAAATCAATTCTGGAATACTATTCCTTCGGAGCCAATTTAGAACGTTCCTTGGCCAATTCATTGCGTTCGATTTTATGGCCAGGTCTGGACCATCTCGGTTTTTCACCCATGGTACCATACTTCGAGTCTAAAGCCTCGATAGTTTCAGGTTGTGGTGCTTTTACAAAAGGTTTTTGCGGATTCAACCCCAGCTGACGGAACATTTCCATGTCTTGGTTTACATCAGGATTCGGTGTGGTTAGCAATTTATCCCCAGCAAAAATAGAATTCGCGCCTGCGAAGAAACACATGGCTTGTCCTTCCCTTGACATCTCGGTTCGGCCAGCAGAAAGTCTCACTTGGGTTTTGGGCATCACGATTCGCGCTGTAGCCACCATACGTATCATTTCCCAGATTTCCACTGGTTTCTCATCCTCCATTGGCGTCCCTTCAACAGCTACCAAAGCGTTAATTGGCACGGATTCCGGTTGTGGGTCTAAGGTAGAAAGCGCGACCAACATTCCTGCACGGTCTTCTTTGGATTCTCCCATACCAATGATTCCGCCGCTACAAACCGTAACATTCGTTTTTCGCACATTTTCGATAGTTTCCAAACGGTCCTCGTAGCCCCGGGTAGAAATGACTTCTTTGTAATACTCCTCAGAAGTATCCAAATTATGGTTATACGCATATAGCCCCGCTTCGGCTAACCTTTGCGCTTGATTTTCAGTGACCATGCCCAAGGTACAGCACACCTCCATATCCAATTTGTTGATGGTTCGCACCATTTCCAAAACTTGGGCGAACTCAGGACCATCTTTTACATTTCGCCATGCTGCACCCATACAGACCCGCGAACTGCCAGAAGCTTTAGCGCGAAGCGCTTGCGCCTTGACATGTTGAACCGACATCAAATCATTCCCCTCAATATCGGTGTGGTAGCGTGCTGCTTGTGGACAATAGCCGCAATCTTCAGGACAACCTCCAGTTTTAATAGACAGCAAAGTCGAAACCTGTACCGTGTTCGGATCATGGTGCATTCTGTGTACCGTTGCAGCTTCGTACAACAACTCCATCAGCGGATTGTAATAGATGGCAACAATATCTTCTTTGGTCCAGTAATGTCGGATTGTATAGTTCATGTAGTGTGATATGGATATGGAAACAAAAATAGGCGTTCTCGGGAAATAACCATCCTTAATACCCAGGAATACAAAAACCCCTGGATATTCCAGAGGTTTTTAAATTTAATTGTTTTATTTATTCTTCAGAATCAGGTTTCTTTTTTTCTGGTGAGTCCTTAGGAGCTTCTTCAATATCCTTTCCTTTGAGATACTCCGGAAGCTGCATCCCTGCCATATTAAACATTTCCTGAAGGGGTGGCACAGATTTATACATTCCAGATATGAAGTTAGCGGTACTGTTTTTTCCATCTTCCGTTTTTCCACCAGAATCCCAAACCGTTACCTTATCAATTTTGATATTCTTAATAGCTTCGGCTTGTTTTTCAACCAACTCGGGAAGTTTGTCAGCAATTAGCAAAAGAACGGCGTCTTTCGGGTCATTCCCAGCAGCTTTTACGATTTGGTCCAAACCTTCCGCCTGCTTGGTCAGTACTTCAAAAATACCTTTTGCTTCGGCTTCGGCTTTAAAGAGGATGGCATCTGCTTCACCTTTGGCTCTTCTACGAATCATTTCCGCTTCGGCTTCAGCTTCAATCTCCACTTTTTGCTTATCGATTTCAGCAGGAACTACAACATCAGCCATTTGGGAGCTTCTTTCACGTTCTGCCCTGGCTATCTCAGCATCTTTTTCCGCGGCATACGACTCTTCCAAAGCTTTTGCTGCTTGCACTTTTTCAGAAGCAGCAGCGGTTCTTTCAGCCTCCGCTTCTCGTTGTCTTCGCAAGGAATCGGAGTTTGCAACGTTGATTTTCGCTACGTTTTCGCCTTCTACTGCTTTTGCATTGGCTGCTGCAACTTGGGTACGTTCATCTTGCAAGGCATTTGCTTCACCAATAGAACCATCTCGGTTTTTTTCCGCAACTGATTTACGAGCAGCGTTAATGGCATGGGCTGCGGCTTCTTTACCCAGTGCTTCTATATAGCCTGATTCGTCAACGATATCAGTAATGTTTACGTTGATAAGTTTTAGACCTACTTTTTTCAACTCTGACTCCACACTTTGCGAAATATTCGTTAGAAACTTGTCGCGGTCTGAGTTGATTTCCTCAATATCCATGGAAGCAACCACTAAACGCAGTTGTCCAAAAATGATTTCCTTGGCAAGCTCTTGAACTTCTGTCATTCCCAATCCCAAGAGTCTTTCCGCTGCATTTTGCATAACTCCAGGTTCGGTAGAAATACCAATGGTGAATCGAGAAGGAACATTCACACGAATATTCTGTCTACTCAATGCATTAGTCAAATCCACCTCAATGGATATGGGTGTAAGGTCCAAGAACTCATAATCTTGAATGACGGGCCAAATAAAGGCGGCCCCACCATGAATACATTTGGCTGAGTTTCCAGAGCCTACTTTTCCATACACCACCAAGATTCGGTCCGATGGACACCTTTTATAGCGTCGGATAAACGATATAATGATGATAAAGAAAAAGAGGATGGCAAAGCCAATGGCGAGAAGGGACGCTCCACCGCCAAACTGTAAGGGTATTAGCATATGGTTATTTATTTAAAAGGTTAACAATTAGAATTCCATTATCGGTCACATCCTTTACTTTGATGACATTTCCTTGTTTCAAGTCAACTTCTTCATCAGTAAGGGCTTCCAACTCACGAAGAGTTCCTTGCACATTTACACTAACTTTTCCGATACTAGAGCGCTTGGCGCCGACGGTTAAGTAGACCTCGCCAATTTGACCCATAGCATTCTTTAGTTTCAAGGTTCCACTACTTTGGAGTTTGCTCAAATAGTAGAATAGGGCAGCCATGGCAAACATCATCAACAACCCGCAAAACAGAGATATTACCAAGGTGGGGCCAGTAGATAGTCCATTATCCATACAGGCAATTCCTGACCACCCAAAGATGGTAAAGAATCCCATCAGATTCTTAAAAGAAAGAAACTGGAAACCTATGCCCGTATCGCCATCTACATCCACGTCAACATCTCCGCTAAGGTCTTCCACATCACCACCCACGAAGGTGAGAATGATTAGGATAGTCAAAATGACCGACCCTACGATGGCAACAATCCAGTAGATTTTTTCAAAAAGGGTAAGCGCTGTAAACCAGTCTTCCATAGTAATACGGTTTTAGTTGATGATACAAATGGTAAGTTAAGGGAAAACCAAAAACTACCTGATGTTAAATTGAAAGAAGGATAGAAACTGCATTTCCCCCAAATCCTACGGCATTTACCAATACGTTTTGTATTGAGGATGCTGGCAAATGGTGCTCCGTAAAGGGTACTTTGAAATATTCTTGGTGGCGCATCATTAAGATGGCCATCTCCAAACTTAAGGCGCCTGAAGTTCCGAAGGTGTGACCTACTTTCCACTTATTGGTAGTCAAAAAAGGAATTTTGTTACAAAAAACCGTTTTTATCGCCTCATATTCGGCTTTATCGCCCTTAACCGTGCCAGGTGCGTGTAAGACAATGGCATCAACTTCGGAAGGTGATGTATCGCCCAATGCCATCGCCATGGATGTTTGGAAACAAGCGGCATCGGTAGAGATGGAAACGTTATGGGTAAGCGGTTCAGTGGCGTATCCAATACCAATAATTTTGGCTATTGAATTTTGTTGGCCTTCTTTTTCCAAACAAAGCGCAGCAGCACCTTCGCCGAGAATCATGGAGTTTTTCGTTTTTTCGAAATCCAAAGCACGTGAAGGGTATTCGTCTTGCGCTCGCGAGTAAATTTTTAAGGCCTGTATTTGCCGAATCGTAAAGGGCGTCAATGGTGCTTCGCTTCCGCCAACCAAAAATCTATCGGTCAAGCCGGATTGAATCCAGGCAACCCCATTTAAAACTGCGTGCAAGGCTGTTGAGCAGGTTATGGAATGTGAAATCGTTGGTCCCT
>ERZ1740062.1091-NODE-1091-length-11657-cov-4.700827_pt1 | contig 11657 bp, 9 predicted proteins | sample MGYA00581741_ERZ1740062 | MGnify/ENA primary metagenome ERZ1740062 (study PRJEB43018, sample SAMN04849747) | marine metagenome | isolation source: floating plastic debris | place: Pacific Ocean | collected 2008-09-01 | study: EMG produced TPA metagenomics...
GCACGTTCTAGTTCTAATACTTCCGGATTTTTCTTGTGTGGCATCGCTTTTCGGCTCGGGAAGGGGGTGTGGATAACTTCCATCCAGAAGTTTAAGCTACCCGTCCGACCGTCCGACGGGTCCGCGTCCTGGGGACGCATAACAATCGATTAGCGGCTCAGGTGAACAGGTGACCCATACGGATCTTTGGCAACGATGTCTCAAGCGCATCCGCAGCGAGATATCCGAACAGCAGTTCAATACCTGGATTCGCCCATTACAAGCACAAGTCGACGGTGATCGACTGATTCTGTTGGCGCCGAACCGATTTGTCATGGATCGTGTCAATCAGCAGTTTCTCGCGCGGGTCTCCGAACTGGCGTTGGAACTCGCAGGTCAGCCGGTCGAGGTGCTTGGACGCGTTGGTTCGGTCGTGATACCCGAACAGGTCTCAACACCACATCGGCCATCACCCGCGACCGCTTCCCGCAGTAACGTGTCCAGTGCACCGATGCCGGAAAGTCGTTTGATGCCGGGTTTCACGTTCGAGAACTTTGTTGAAGGCAAAAGCAACCAGTTGGCTCGGGCAGCGGCGACGCAGGCCGCGGAATAGCGCGGCATAGCCTACAACCCTCTGCGCCTTTATGGCGGTGTCGGTCTCGGCATGACACACTGGATGCACGCCGTGGGCAATGAAGTGCTGGCGCGCCAGCCGGACGCGCGCGTGTGCTATGTGCATTCCGAGCGTTTTGTTGGCGATATGGTGCGCGGGTTGCAGCACAACACGATCAATGAGTTCAAACGCGCCTATCGCTCGCTCGATGTGCTGTTGATCGACGATATTCAGTTTTTTGCGGGCAAAGACCGTTCGCAGGAAGAGTTTTTTCATACCTTCAACACACTGCTGGAAGGTCAGAGACAGATCATCCTGACCTGCGATAAGTATCCGAAGGAGGTCGAAGGCCTCGAAGAACGGCTGAAGAGCCGCATGGGCTGGGGCTTAACGGTTGCGGTGGAACCGCCAGAGCTCGAGACATCGGTCGCTATTCTGATCCGCAAGGCAGAACTGGAAGGGGTATCGTTACCCGACGAGGTCGCGTTTTTTATCGCCCAACGGATCCGATCGAACGTTCGCGAATTGGAAGGCGCTTTGCGCCGGGTGATGGCAACTGCAAGTTTTACAGGCCGTCCGATTACCATCGATTCCTGCAAAGAGTCATTGAAAGATTTGCTGGCATTGCGTGATAAGCGTGTCAGCATTGAAAATATTCAGAAGACGGTCGCCGAGTACTTTAAAATCCGGATGAGTGAGCTACTGTCGAAGCGGCGGAGTCGATCCATCGCAAGACCGCGGCAAATCGCGATGAGCTTGTCAAAGGAACTGACGCGCCATTCCTTGCCGGAAATTGGTGAGGCGTTTGGCGGCCGAGATCATACGACCGTGCTGCACGCATGCCGTAAAATCAAGGAATTACGTGATTCGGACAACCAGGTGGAAGAGGACTACACAAACCTGTTAAGAACTCTGACGGGATGATGTGATCAAACTGTGGATAACTTATCAGTGCAAACTTATCCACAGTTAAGACACAGCTAAGTCGTGGATTATCGACAACATAAAAGAACAGAAAAACAGCCTCAACTAATTGATAATAAAACTAAAATTTTTATTTTCCACAGCTAACTGTGGGCCTAATAACAGTAATAAGTAATAAAATACTTAATTTATATTATTCAGGGTTATGCCATGAAATTGTCCGCTAGCAGACAAACACTCTTGAACACATTACAAGCCGTCATTGGCGTGGTTGAACGGCGTCAGACAATGCCGATTCTGGCCAATGTGTTGTTAGTCGCGAAAAGTAACCGATTGGCCGTGACAGCGACAGATATCGAAGTCGAGCTGCAGTCGCAGGCAGACGTCGATGTCGATATGGCCGGCGAAGTCACGGTACCTGGCCGAAAGTTATTCGATATTTGCAAAGCACTGCCGGATAGCGCTGATGTTTCCCTGAAGCTCGAAGGCGAGCGACTGCTAATCTCCAGCGGCAAAAGCAAGTTCCGCTTGGCAACCCTGCCAGCCGCTGAATTTCCAGTGTTGGACGATATTGAAGCCAGCCAGAGTTTTGATTTGCCGTCGGCATCGATCCAGCGGTTATTGAACAAAACCTATTTCGCGATGGCCCAGCAGGACGTCCGTTATTATCTCAATGGTATGTTGCTGGAAACCGAGGGCAACACCATTCGCGCTGTTGCCACCGACGGTCACCGCCTGGCTTTGTGTGAATGTCAGGTCGATGCGGACGAATTGCCGACTCAGCAAGTGATCGTGCCACGCAAAGGGGTTCTGGAGTTACAGCGCTTACTCGGTGAAGACGGTGAGATGACACTCGCTTTTGGCAAGAATCACATTCGCGTGCAAACAGGCACGATTCGATTTACATCGAAACTGATTGATGGCCGTTTCCCGGATTATCAACGCGTGATCCCGTCGGATACACAGAACTTCCTGGTCGCAGATCGGCAGGGTATGCGGGCTGCACTGCAGCGCGCAGCGATTCTGTCCAACGAAAAGTATCGGGGTATCCGGCTGGAAATCCGCGATAGCGGAGCGACGATCATGGCGCACAACCCGGAGCAGGAAGACGCTGAAGAGCAGGTCGAGGTCGAATACAGCGGCGACGATATTGAGATCGGCTTTAACGTGAATTACCTGTTGGACGCGATCGGGGCGATCGACGACGAGTCGGTTCGAATGAGTCTGAATGATGCGAACAGCAGTTGCGTCATCAGTATCCCGGACATCGACGCGGGCGATTCACGCTACGTAGTGATGCCGATGCGACTGTAATGTCGCTGAACCGATTCTCGGTTAGCCAGTTTCGGTGTATTGGGCAGGCTGAGCTACAACTCGGCGGCCAGGACATTCTCATCACGGGGCGTAATGGCGCGGGCAAGACCAGCTTGCTAGAAGCCATCTATTATTTGGTGCGCGGCCGTTCCTTCCGGCAGTCCCGCGCAGAACGGTTGATTCAGCACGGCCAACCACATTTTCAAATATTCGGTGAGTTAGCTGCCGGTGACCGGGTTCACCGTGTGGGCATCGAAACCGCCAAGGGCGCCAGCAAGATCAGGATCAACGGCAGTAATGCCAACAATCTCGCGGAAATCAACCGTGAGTTTGTCGTTGAAGTGATCGAGCCCGAGATTCATCGTTTGATATCAGAGGGCCCGGAGGCGCGGCGGCGATTTATGGACTACGGCGTGTTCCACGTGGAACCAAGCTATCTGAAAGCCTGGCAGCGCTACCGGAAGGCGCTAAAACAGCGCAATGCTGCTTTGAAGCAGAACCAGGTATTAGCGCCGTGGGATGACGCGCTGATTGGTAGTGCGGCAGAGGTCGATACCTACCGGCACGGCTACGTGCGCTTGCTGGAACCCGCATTCAACGAGGCCTGTGCAGCACTAGGGTTCAAGGATATTGCGGTGGAATATCGCCCTGGCTGGAACAATACGCTCAGTATGGAAGAAGCGTTGGCGTCGTCGAAAGAGCGAGATCTGGCGCTCGGCACCACCCATGTCGGGCCGCACCGTGCCGAACTGGCGATCAAATGGCGAAAACGGATGGCGCGAGAGCAGGTATCGCGCGGACAGCAAAAATTGTTGGCGACGAGTTTTATACTCGCACAGACGAAGCACCTAGCGAGCTTGAATAACGGCAGGGCGTTGTTGTTACTCGATGACCCGGCCGCGGAACTGGATCCGGATTCACTGGCGCGTGTGATGAGTCTGGTTGATAAGGTCGATGCCCAACGGATTGTCACTGCCATCGATGCCAGTGATTTTGTCCAGAATCACTCAGGTGCGACGTTCCACGTGGAACAAGGTGAGGTGGTACAGAACAGCGCTTAATGGCTGTTTCACGTGGAACACCGGTGCTGTTTCGCTGGTGCCTCAATAACCCCGCGGCACTCTGTTTAGGCTATAATGTGTCTCTTGCGCAGAGGGGATGTCATGTCAGACGACCAGCAATACGATTCCAGTAATATCAAAGTCTTGAAGGGCCTCGAAGCCGTTCGAAAACGGCCGGGCATGTATATCGGTGATACCGATGACGGCACCGGTTTGCATCACATGGTGTTTGAGGTCGTCGATAACTCTATCGATGAGGCACTGGCAGGCTATTGCAACGCGATTGTTGTCACCATCCACGAAGACAATTCCGTCAGCGTGACCGACGATGGCCGTGGTATCCCAGTCGATATTCACCCGGAGGAGCAGCGTTCTGCGGCAGAAGTCATCATGACGGTCCTGCACGCCGGCGGTAAATTTGACGACAACTCTTACAAGGTTTCGGGCGGTCTGCACGGCGTGGGTGTTTCTGTCGTGAATGCGCTGTCCGACACGTTGTCGTTGCAGGTGCGTCGCGACGGGTATCTGCACTCCCAGGAGTATCACCTCGGCGAGCCTAAAGCGCCTCTCGGCAAAACACGCGAGACCGATAAAACAGGCACCACCATTCGATTCTGGCCAAGCCCGGACATTTTTTCGAACGTCGAGTTTGAATACGACATTCTTGCAAAACGGCTGCGCGAGCTGTCGTTTTTGAATTCAGGCGTCCACATCGAGCTGATCGATGAGCGCAACGACCATAGTGATGTGTTTAGTTACGAAGGTGGTATTCAGGCGTTTGTTTCTCATTTGAACCGTAACAAAACCGCTATCCACGACACCATCTTCTACTTTCAGACAGAGAAGGACGATGTCGTTGTCGAGGCTGCCGTACAGTGGAATGACGGCTACCAGGAAAACATGTTCTGTTACACGAACAATATTCCGCAGCGCGACGGCGGCACGCATATGGCGGGTTTCCGGTCAGCACTCACGCGAACGCTGAACAGCTATATTGATAAAGAAGTCAACACCAAGAAAGAAAAGGCCTCGCCAACCGGCGACGATGCGCGGGAAGGAATGACGGCTGTTTTGAGTGTGAAAGTGCCGGATCCCAAATTCTCGTCGCAAACGAAAGAAAAACTCGTTTCGTCGGAAGTGAAGGGTATCGTCGAATCCGCCATGGCGCCCGCTTTGGAGAGCTTCCTGTTGGAAGAACCCGTGGCCGCAAAGTCGATCGTTGCCAAGATTATCGATGCCGCACGAGCACGCGAGGCTGCCCGCAAGGCGCGCGAGATGACGCGTCGCAAAGGCGCCCTCGATATCGCTGGTTTGCCGGGCAAGTTAGCCGATTGTCAGGAAAAAGACCCGGCGCTTTCGGAATTGTTCCTGGTGGAGGGTGACTCGGCGGGTGGTTCTGCCAAGCAGGGCCGTGATCGCCGCACGCAAGCGATCCTGCCACTGAAGGGGAAAATTCTCAATGTGGAAAAAGCGCGCTTTGACAAAATGCTTTCTTCGGCAGAAGTGGGAACACTAATCACCGCTTTAGGTTGCGGGATTGGGCGAGATGATTTCGATATCAGCAAGTTACGCTACCACCGCATCATCATTATGACGGATGCTGACGTCGATGGTTCCCACATTCGTACGCTTTTGCTGACATTTTTCTACCGTCAAATGCCAGAATTGGTAGAAAATGGTTATGTTTATATCGCTCAACCTCCACTTTACAAGGTAAAACGCGGAAAACAGGAAATCTACGTCAAAGATGATCAGGAACTCAATGCTTACCTACTATCCAGTGCGCTGGATGGTGCTCGATTGATGGCAACAGAGGGTGCACCACCTGTCGCCGCCGAGGCCTTAGAGGACCTGGCCCGTCAATTTATGATCGTAGAAGCCGATATCTCGCGTTTATCGCAGCGCTATGACGAGCCTGTATTGCGAGCGCTGGCAGAAGCACCGCCATTGGCAGACGATATCCGCAACGACAATGCGGCGTTTAATGCCTGGCTCAATGACCTGAACGCGAGATTGCCAAAGCTGGACCCGAGTGTGCGCCAGATCGATGGCAGCGCGGCCAACTATGAAGCCGCGCGTCGGGAAGCCACCGATGAAGACGGCGAATCCATTTGGTGGCTCACGATCACCAAAACGCGTCACGGCGTGAGTTACGAACAACGCATTCCTCAGGAGTTCTTTGGAAGGGCTGACTACAAACGCATGACGGTACTCGCCAGCCAGCTCGATGGATTGCTCAGCGACACCGCGATGGTTGAACGCGGCGACAAAGCCAAACCCGTTCGCTCTTTCGCCGAAGTCATTCAATGGTTGCTAGGCGAGGCGCGACGCGGACAGTCGATCCAGCGCTACAAAGGTTTGGGTGAAATGAATCCTGAACAACTGTGGGATACCACCGTCAATCCGGAGACCCGCCGCCTGATGCAGGTCAAGATCGAAGACGCGATGCGTGCCGACGAGATCTTCACAACGCTAATGGGCGACCAGGTCGAGCCACGTCGTGAATTTATCGAAGAGAACGCGCTCGCCGTCGCCAACCTCGACATCTAGACCGCCACGCGTGGTCTGTTAGACGGCTCGCCATCCCCGATGTCTTACAACTGGTGCTTTCATTCCTACGATGACGATGCCTTTGAACAGGCACTCACCCACGATCGCCAACGAATCGTCGATACGGTGTTGAATGAGATCGGTGAGTCTGGCGGCTACTCACCCAAAGAGATCCAGCACTACGAACGCATCGCGGACACTATCGCGACACAAGGCTTCAATTATCAAGGTCTGGCTGAGTCTGATTTACCCATCATGGATCGTTTCGTTTTTGATGCCTTCCATACGCTCGGCGCAGACATCGCGTTTAGTCCCGAGTCTCACGAGTTTCTGTCACCGTATGTCGCTGCCGATCTGCCATCGCATCTGTTCAAGAAACACTTTTTCAGCCGCGCGAAACCCATTCCGCCCACCGAGCGTGAATATCTTTATCTGCCGTTCTTTGCGCATCTTGGACGCCGTCTTGGCGAAACCACGCCGTCAGAATGCGAGTACGTGGCACTAAACGTCTCGGAGGTCGCACACATCGAAAAAGAACTCGTCAAATTTCTCGCGACGCCCGACGGTCAGGCACTCGATCAATCGAATCACGAGACCCTCTCCAAAGACTTTCTTGGGCCGGATCGGTCTGCAATGAAGAAAGGTAAAGCGCTACACGCGAAAGTCAGCTAGCGATTCTCAATATTCAACGGGTGCTCGCTTGTGCGTGTTGTAGAGTTGCCGGCGCCAATGTCTGCCGCAAGTCCGCGACCAGATCATCACCCCCAATGAACCCCCACCGACAATCGTTTCAACTCGCCAATTATGCCCGCGTCACGATTCGCTGCCTCGCTCAGTGGTGCTTGGGTCATCGTGGAAGAATCACAGCCCAGCGACACCACGCCGCCCACCGATTTTGCCAGCGAAAAGAGATTCAGGTTGTCAGCGAATGTGCGAATACACACGCGCTTGCTGTCGAACTCCAAGTTGACCCTGTTCAGAGATCACTCAGAAAAGCACCCAACCGCGCTATCGCCGACTGCGACTCTGGCAACATCGGAAAAAAGTGCCAGACATGCACCAGCCCGTCCTCGACTTCGAGCGTGACATCGCTGCCGGACGACTGCGCCTGTTTTGCCAGACGCGTGCTATCGGACACGAGCAGATCACGCCCGCCGACTTGGACCAGCATCGGCGGTAGATCACTAAGATCACCGTACAACGGTGACGCCTGCCAGCGCCGCAAGTCGTCTCCCGCATAATGCTGCGCATCAGCGAGCAATCTATCGCGTTGCAACATCGGGTCATCCACAATCCCCGCCTGAGCCGAAGGCCCGGCCAGTTCCAGGTCAACCCACGGCGCGATCAACGCGGCACGCGCTGGCCGCGGTATGCCTTGTGCTTTGGCCGTTTGCAGCAATGCCAGCGCCAAGCCGGCGCCCGCCGAATCTCCGGCGATCGCAAGCTGATCCAATCGATATCCTTCAGCGATCAACCACTGCCAGCAGGCCATCGCGTCGTCGATACCCGCCGGGCACGGATGCTCCGGTGCCAGTCGGTACTCTGGTAGCAGCACACACGCGCCCGATGCGCGGGCGATGCGACTGGCGAGCTCGCGGTGGGTTTGTCGTGAGCCCTTGGTGTAGGCGCCGCCGTGCAGATACATGACGACGCGCGAAAGATCGCTGTCCGCCAAGCTGATCCAATCCGCGACCACCTCATTGCAGACGACTGCGTCGACCTGCACATCATCGGGTAGCGGGAACATCTCGGAGACGGCCTCCATGTTCAGCCGTTGTTGCTCAATCGGCAGCGTCTCGGCGCTGGCGTTGGCCGCCAGCATCGTGACGATCTGTTCGTGTTCCGGGCTTGGCATGAGGTTATCCGATAGTTTGATTCACTAGCTCAGGCATGAGCGGCCACCGGCTGGTTATCCATCGCGACGATCTCGGCCTCGACCCAGCGCTGGATCTTGACGTTGACGTCACGAATGTCCTGGTCACCGACCCACACCGGCTTGCCGATAACAAACGTGACCGTACCCGGATATTTGATAATGCCGCGCCGCGGCCAGAATTTGCCGGCATTGTGGGCGACCGGGATCAACGCGCGCCCCGTCGCTTGTGCGAGTGCGGCACCGCTCATGCCATAGCGACGCGTCTCGCCATGCCGCACGCGGGTACCTTCCGGAAAAATCATCACGTTAATGCCGTCGTCCAGCAGTTCAGTACCTTGCTGAATGATCTGGCTGACCGCATTGCGCCCACCTTTGCGGTTGATCGCAATCGGGCGCAGCAATTTGAGGGCCCAGCCGAAAATCGGCACCCATTGCAGCTCGCGCTTTAGCACCCAGGCTTGTTCTGAAAAGATCACGATCTCGGCGAGCGTTTCGAACGCAGAGGAATGCTTCAACAGAAAAATGGCGGATTCGTCCGGCAGATTCTCGCGTCCTTTGACTTCAAACCGCACGCCGCACAGTAACCGGATACTCGCCATGATCATTGCGGCCCAACCTTTTGCCACCGCAAAGCGCATCCGATACGGCGCCCAGAACAGCAGGATGATCGCAATTGCGTAGAACACGACACTGAAAAACATCCAAAACGTGAAGATCAGCGAGCCGAGCCATTGGCGGATAAAACTCACGCGGCGACCTCCAGCATGACGTCCGCTGCGGCTGCCAGATCATCGACGATTGTGACAGCAGACCACCAATGCGGTGGATCATCTTTTACGTTCTGCTCCGTCGCCACGCCTTTACCTGTGCGGCCCAATAGCAACCGGCAGCCGACGGCCTCGCCTGCCTGTAAGTCACGCAGTGAATCCCCGACCATCCAGGCGCCAGGTAAAGCGATGCCTGATAAACGCTCGATCTGGTGCAGCAATCCCGGCAGCGGCTTGCGGCAATCGCAGCCTTCATCCGGCCGGTGCGGGCAGAAGACGACATGCGCAATCTCGCCGCCGGCCGCGCGGACCAACCGCCGCATCTTGGCATGCATGCGATAGACGGTCTCGCGGCTGAACAGCCCGCGTCCGACGCCGGATTGATTGGTCGCGACCGCAATGGTGAAACCCGCCGAAGACAGTCTTGCGATCGCCTCGACACTGCCCGGAATCGGCCGCCATTCTGACACCGACTTCACGAACGCATCAGAATCTTCGTTGATCACGCCGTCACGATCCAGAATCACCAAAGCCGTCACGGCGTCTGCCCTCAATGCGAGAACTGCAGTTCCGAGATGTCGGCAATCTCGAGGAACAGGGCACGCACCTCCGCCAACAACGCCATGCGATTACGGCGCGTGGCAATGTCGTCTGCCATCACCATGACGTCATCGAAGAACATTGCGACGGGTGCGCCCAGTTCGCAAAGCGCGTGCAAGGCTTGTTCGTATTGACGCTCGGCGAGCAACGGCTCCAGTTTTTGCTGCGCAGCATTCAGTGCGCTGCCCAATGCGATTTCCGCGGGCTCCGACAACGCGTCGTGTTCGAGCGTTGCGGTCGCATCGATACCGCCGTTGCGCAGAATATTAGCGATACGCTTATTGGCCCCAGCCAGCGTTTGAGCCGCTTGTTGCTGCACAAAACTAACGACGGCCTTCAGGCGTGCATCGAAGTCCGCCATTGATCGCGGCTGGCGCGCGCTGACGGCATCGAATAGCCCGGGTTTTTCACCGGTGGTGACCGATTGGTAGTAGTTGCGCAATCGCTCCAACACGAAATCGTACAAATCTTCTGCCAACTCCGGATGTTCGCTGACATCAATCGGCTGTTGCTGCACCGCTCGGTCGAGCAGGGCTGGCAAATCGATTTCGAGTCGATGCTCGATCAGGATGCGCAGCAAACCGAGCGCGGCGCGGCGCAAGCCGAACGGATCCCGGTTGCCGGTTGGCCGTTTACCGATCGCGAAAATACCGGCGAGCGTATCGGCACGATCGGCGATGGCGACGACCCTACCTGTTTTGCTCTCGGGCAGACGGGCGCCGGCGAAGCGCGGCAGATATTGCTCACGAATCGCCTGCACCACTGTGTCCGGCTCCCCGTCGGCCGCGGCATAGTAGGCACCCATCGTGCCTTGCAAGTCCGGGAACTCGCCGACCATGTCCGTGACGAGATCGGTACGCATCAAAGCGACTGCCCGCCCAACGTCGGTGCTGTCCGCGCCGAGTGCTTCCGTCAGTGTTGCCGCCAACGCGCTGATCCGCTCGACTTTGGCCGCCAGCGTACCCAACTGCCGCTGGTAGACGATTTGTCCGAGACTCTCGGTTCGCGATGCCAGCGTTGTCTTACGATCATTGCGCCAGAAAAACTCGGCGTCGCCCAATCGTGGTGCCACCACGCGTTCGTTACCTTGTTTCACAGCAGCAGGGTCTCTGCTGTCGATATTGGCAACGGTAATGAAATAGGGCTGCAGTTCGCCGTCGCTGTTGTACGTCGGGAAATACCGTTGATGCACTTTCAACGTCGAGACGAGCACCTCGGGCGGCAACGCCAAAAATCGGCGATCAAACTCGCCGATCACCGCCACCGGCCAGTCGCACAGCGCCGTCGTCTCGTCGATGAGGTCGCCGTCCTCTTGTACTTCGCAGTCGATGGAAGCCGCCGCCTGCTGCACCGCCGTCCACAGTTTGCTGCGACGCACCGTGACATCGGCCACGACGTACGCCGCTTCCAGGCTTGGCAAATAATCGGCCGGCGAATTGATCGTCACCGCGCCGTCGCTGTGGAACCGGTGTCCCAGCGTGAGGCGGTCTGCCTCGACGCCAAACAGCGTTAGCGGCAGAACAGCGTCGCCATGCAAGGCGACGAGCCAATGCAATGGACGCACGAAACTCGCGTCGCTGTCGCCCCAGCGCATGCGACGCGGGATGGGCAGCTGATCGAGCACGCCAGGCAAAACATCAGAGAGGGCATCGGCCGCTGGTTTGCCGGCCTCGAACGCGGTCGCTTGCAGCCATTCGCCCTTGTCGGTGACCTCGCGATCCAGTGCGTCGATCGACACGCCCGCCTTCTTCGCGAAAGCTTCCGCCGCTTTGGTCGGTTGGCCTTCGGCGTCGAAAGCCACTTTCACGGGTGGCCCGCGCATCACGCGCTGTTCGTCAGGTTGTTGTGCCGCCAATGCGCGAATGATCACGGCCAGCCGTCGCGGTGCGGCATAGGCCTCGACGCCCTCGAAGCTCAGGCGCTGGTTTTCCAGTGCGGCATGGAGTCCATCGCGCAGCGCCTGCATCAATGGC
>ERZ1740062.1092-NODE-1092-length-11649-cov-10.023202_pt1 | contig 11649 bp, 9 predicted proteins | sample MGYA00581741_ERZ1740062 | MGnify/ENA primary metagenome ERZ1740062 (study PRJEB43018, sample SAMN04849747) | marine metagenome | isolation source: floating plastic debris | place: Pacific Ocean | collected 2008-09-01 | study: EMG produced TPA metagenomics...
TGTACTATCATTGTTATGTTTGCAGTGATCGGTATAAGATATTTATTGATCTGTTTAATGTATCGACATACATGATACCGAGACTTTACATACCACCTCTTACCCAAAGAATGAAGAAAACACTCAGTATGATGCTTCATGTAAGTCATGTTATATCATGTAATCTTTATGTAATATTGTGTACTTATATAATCTCAGTATGGGTGGCCTTTTAGTATTATTAGAACTACTGATATGTCGAATTATGCAATGTCTTTGTTGAGATGTATAAAAATCAGCTCATGAGACCTTACCAGGGTTTTCCCCTGGGTTTCAAAAGTTTGGTAAGCTTGGCCCAACATATTCTTGCACGGCATAAGCTCGAAAATGTCATATCTGGTTTGGTGGAATCACAAACCATTTTTATCACTCCGCATAGCAACCATTTTTTCTGTTACCAATAGACATACTATGCCAACCACAGACATCGAGGTTTCAATGTCTATTAAATCACCGCTTGAATTTTTTCATGTGCATACAACAACGCATGTGTTATTCCGTACGGTGACTTGCCGCTGCAGTTTTTGTTGATGCTGCTTTGTTGCACAGGGAACTCCGAGCTTGTCTGACATACCGTGGACAGGCAAAGAGGTATAAAGCATAATCTTTTCTATATCGATAAAAGTTTAGGTCATGCTAGGGAGTATCCCACAATGCATTATGTTGGAATTCCCAGGTACACTTAGTCGATGAATGACAGCATATCACATTTTGATTGAATATTTCCGGAAATTACGGTTGAAAATGATGCATTGCGGGATATTCTTTAACATGCCCTATAGTTGGCATGCCTTGACTACATCATTATAATGTCCATCACCTACCAAAATCATTACTAACTGCTATTTCTAATAAGCTATCGCTGCAAATCCGTCAATGCTAAAATACATCTCTTTGTCATTATTTCGCTAGTCAACTGCTGCTTTTAGCGTCTTGTCATTCCAGTACTTAAGTCAGTAGAAATGTTTTTGTGATGCTTAGGGGCAAGTCCACATGCCTAGACCGAGAATCGGGTGGCGAAACCAGTGTCTTGCTTCAACAACTCCACACTTTTTGCGTTCGGAATACACTGGTTAAAAAGATTGATTTCGTCATTAAAATTACATTCTTGCTGCTTATGCATGGTGCTTTCTTGGATGATTAAGTTTACAAAGTCTTATGTATTAAGCATAGTCAAGCAGAATGAAATCAGGCTAATGGTGTAAAAAATAATGTTGTGTGTTTGGAGTTGCATTCTCTCTGCAAGGAGAAACACTACCTTAAAAACCAAAACATCCATATAGTTAGTTTCCATCTAAGTTGGTTTCATGTGTGTTTTGCAAATATTTTGTGATAATATAAACTATTATAAATTATAAAATATAAATAAATGAAGATTTATTGTTAAATTAATTAAATAAGTTTATATTATTGTAATGTTTACAGCATCCATCTGAGTTATCTATGGCGAGGACTACGTCCACATCGAGTACCGAGTTCTGTGATATCAATACAGAAGGAGTGGAGAACGGAGACGGTGAGGACGAGGAGCACCCGCAATTCACTGTTGGCAGTGTGTAAGGTACTGAGGCTAATCAAGCTATATGGAAATGTAAAATAACTCCGGAGCTTGATGTTTTAAGGGTTGTCTGCGCACGTGTACCATTTAGTATTGCTGGTCTTGTCAGATTAAAACCTACCTGAATGCCAAAAATTTAATTTGAACAGAAAATGTTTAGTGGCATGTGGTATTAGTTATAGCCCGCTGAAATGAGCGAAGGGAAGATGATTGCAATTATCGCTTTGATAAATGAGTCACTTATCAGGTGCCAGCCCATTATGAGTATCAACCTGCATACTCGTACATGCGGGAAACGGAAACAGAAAAGAGTTGTAAAGATTTTTCATAGCACTACGTAAAAAATGACTTAATTTACACGAAATAAGTGTTTTCAGAAGCCTATGCAAATAAACATTTACAGGTAGTAATGCAACATTATCAATTTGGTATAAAAGAACTTAAGCTTGAGAAAACACGATATTGATAAAATGCACGCATTATATTATTTATTTATTGATGATCAATAGCATTTTCATATGATATCTTTGATTTTCTCTGCATATTTTTGGACGTTGAATGATTGCCAAGACCGTTAAACCAACTATTCCCTGTTTGGTGATCAATAAACCTCACGACTTGATGTTTTCATGACTGCTGCCGAGAGCTGGAGGCGTTTTGTACTAGGAACATGTCAGATGTCACCAGTTCATCATCCACACTACCAAATGATGCCTCAAACTTCTTTTTTTTTATTTTATCACGCTAATGAAATATGAATCTGATTTTTGTGCATTAAACATCATTTTTTATGGTTATGAACTTTTGTATTTTATGGTTTTGTCTTCTGTTTGAGAATAAAACATGGTGAATGGTATGACTTGATAGTACAACATAAGTTTGTCACTCAAAGCATGTTTCCTCAATTTACAGTAAATATTACCAAAATACATACATACACACGTAGATGACATTGGGATCAATGGTTGTTTAGCTACATTGCAGTAACAACCTTACTTAGATATTTATAATATGTTACCCTACTTGTAGAGTTTGCCAAAATTGGCTTTACCCCCCAAACGCTGCCACTTAACCAGGTGTGTGTTAATAATAAAATTTGAAACTAATAATTAAATCTGCAGGTTAGCTACCAGGTTGAGTGACTGACATTTTTGCTCAAGCCTAATGAGAAAATGTCTGATCAGCAATCAGCTCTAAGCAAACCTGTCATTGATCACTTAATCTCGTAAATCTTTTGTCGACTTCTTTGAAAATCTGTCGACGAATTTGGATATGCGACTGGATTTAACTGTAATCGGGAATTATCTGATCGCTAAGCCTGCCGAGCACAATGCCTGCTGGCAAGCGTGAATGAAAATATGTGTTGATTAGAATTTATAGACCTCTAATCCGCTAACACTGTGGATCATTTGTAGTGTTTCACTTTAACATGGCTTAAAACTGATTGACATTGAGTTTCACTCGAGAAACTCATGTCGGCTTATTGGCTTTCGAACAGCCATAGGCATATATATTGTTCGTTGACAGGCTGGTTGTCAATTATCTGACAAGGTAAAGTCACTGTGGAAGGTTTTCACATCATCAAACCCCTGATTTGAACCTGTGATTTTGACCAAAAATCTTGGTTTGAACCAATCAGATTCTAAATCTTGTTTGAACCCAATAATGTTTCAACAGAAGTAAAATGGTTCAGACTAGGGTCTTGAGAACTGAATATGAAATTATTATATTACCAGTACCACTTTAGTAGGCTTGTTACAGCGCTAAAGGATACAAAACGCCATCGCATCTGATCTCCAGCTCATGGTACTCTCGTGACTTGTCTGCGCTGTCACTGACAGAATTGATAGTGGCTCAGAACAGAATGCATAAGCAACCAACTCAACCAACTATCTCTCTATAGGCATAGGCATGGGGACCATTGAGGGCATTTTATTGTCATTGCAGCCCTTCCTGTCCAATGACCCTGTTTAGATGAAATCATCTTTGCCCATGGCCATTCTTTTTGTCTATCTTCTTGACTGTTTCGGAAACAATATGGCTTAATTCTGCTGTGTCCTCAGCCCACAAGAACTGTTGACGCAAAACTGCTATAGTTTAAATGTTTGAATTTATGCTATTATCAATTAAAACTCTTCAAATTTACACATGCTTTGTAACATTTTAGTGGCTTCCTAAAGAAAATATTGATGCATAGCTGTAATATCAAACCATTGAGAAGTATTGTGGCAGCTGACGACTGATATGAAAAGATGTGTGATTTGGCGCCTCTGTTGTTAATAGTTCTGTAATCGACAGCTAACTGGCAGCATAAGTGGCAATGCTGTTTGTCAATGCTGTGTTCATACATCAATTGGTGTAGTAGATCGTCTTGTTTAGTAAACTTGTGTAGGATGAATGCTCTGCGGCAGTTTTCCATATGTTCACTGATTGCAAAAGCAAAACCTTTAGCAACTCATTGGACCGTCTTTGACCCCAGAATGTTGCTTTTGTCAATAATTCAAAATGTCAGAGCGTATCCCAAGGAGGTACATGTATGTTACGTACCCTGGTATTGCCTACCTATACCTGGTTGCACCAAAAGAGGGGAGGGTGAACTTCTGTGTTGATTTAGGTTCGATTTTGATTTGTTTTATTGCGTATCAGGTAAAGATATGTTATGGGTATGTTATTTTGAGAAGAATGCTGCATTTCTGTGATGGAAAGAGCGGCCTAATGATCAGGGGAGCGCCAATAAAGGCTTGGCTAGCACCATCCTCCTAGATTTCATCCTGTGGTTGCCTTTGATGTGAGTTTGGACGTCAGTCAGTTGGCTGTGATTTATTCCCCAATACACACATTATCATTACTAATACAGGCTCATAATCACAGCGTTACATGTGCCTGCTGCTGTATTCTTGTTGGTTAATCAATTCTATCACTCGTGCTGATTAAATTATCGGTATTCCTGCGTTGCTGATGGCACAATTGGGCCCTAGAATGTTCTCCCTAACATTTTACATTTGCTTCAGTTACTGTATAACCAAAGTTGACATTAGATCAGTTTTCGCCATTCATGTCAATATCAAAAAGACGTTTTAATATGCTCTATGGCTAAAATCTTCACTTGTTTAGTTTAGTCAAGATGCAAATTTGAAAAAAATTGCACTGACGGCTTCAAAACAATCGGTTATTCAACATTTTGACATTCTGGAACGTTCACAACATGACCATGTCAGAAACCTTTTGCTTCTCCAGCCAGTTTTTGACTGAGCTGGGGAGAACCCTGAGCTTAGGTTCATCAGTATCGTGTTAAACATTGATTAAATCAAGTCAATTGTTTTAAGCGCATCTCGGAGCTTGCTAATCGTAATAGATTTACCTTTTGGCGATACAATATCAATATCAGAAAAGCGGAATAGCTCATGGTGAATTTACTATTAAACCCAGTCCAATTTCAAAACTTAACCACCAATCAAGGCCCAGTCACAGATGATAGCTTATGGGTTTAACTTAACCCTATCAAATAGACCTGGCAAAAGTGAGAGCTTTGCTGTCACACAGTAAAAATATAACCTTGTTGTCAGAGAATGAAATGTATCATTACTATTCAAATATCATTGATCCCAGTGTGTTAAGGGAAAGGTGTAAATAACAGCTCTTCATGGTGTTGTTACAGTAAACATCTCACTCAGCATGCTGACAACTGGGCGTCCCTGGATTTTTAGGTTATTTTTCGTGTTTGAGTAACTTGGGGTAAACTGGTTAGCCGTTTTGGGTTCAATTTTTTGAGTGTTTTGGGAAACTGATGGTATTCAGTGGGGATTTAGATCGAAAGCAGGATAACAACATTTTAAAAACTGTCCCATATCCACACCTTTTCAGAAACAACATTCAATATTATTCGTTCAGCTGAACTACGCCATATACCAAATGCATTCATTTGCACTAATATTTGCCGTTTTTAGGACTGGCAATTAGGTAGCTTATTTTCATCAGTAACTTAATTTTTGAATTCCAGTATTTTGAGGCCTCCTGAAACAACCACCCTACACTTAGCACTTCTAAGGGCAGGCTTACTGTGGCATTGTGCCATGTGTGTCGTCCACAAGTGCACCCTATATTATATATTCATTGACTGGTATGTTTGTGTGACCTCCGGCCACATCCCTTCAAAATTAAATACATGTAATTATGCGTAAATTGTTCGTTTCAATATTATCCTTGTCATTTCTCATAATATTGGTTGACTTAAATGACTGAAATTGCTGGCGTCAAAATCTGCTACTCAAAGTCTTTTGAGTTTGTAGTAGGCGATCTGTCCTGAGGGATTTTACAGAGAAAATTTGTAAGTTCTTGTCAACCAAACAATAGCCTAATTTATAATAAATCCTAGAATTAAACATCTATGGCTTCATAAAACAATGAATGAAAAGGCGAGTGATTGAAATACCCTTGCGCTGAAATTTCTACGAACAGTTCAGACGTTGGCTGTAGTAGCTTCTGTGACACGTTTTTTCACAGCCACCAATGAAATGATGAACACACTTTTAGGTTTCCTCATTTTACAGTGATTATTATGGCAATTGTTTCTCTATGCAGCGCACGCACAAACCAAACATTCTATCAATTTGTGGTGGCTTGTCAATAGGAAATTCTGCCAGCATTTCAGTTGAAGAAAACTTTGCCGAAGGGGTCTACAATTTAAGGATTACATTCCGATAATTTTTCCCGGCTGCTCGCTGATCTGGCTGGACTTTAATTCACCAGAGCTAATTGGTAAGAAAAACAAATTATTGGATTGTTTGGGTCATGAATTACTGGGCACACTAAAGGTATACATTTTTAATTATGATTTCATTAGGCCCAGTATGCCATTTTTATTTTGTAAAAATTAAATCATTTAGAAAATCACTAGTAAAGCTTAGGAATTAAGTACTAAATAACCTTGCGTATTAAATTATCTCGATTAGCCAAGACTTTTAGTCTCCGCTGCCAAAATCCAAACTGAATTAGCAAGAGTTAAACATTCTCTGACAATGTTAACTGGATGTGGATTGAGCGAGTTTACTAAGATATTTACTCCACGGTTTGAATAAATACCAGGGTTTGTTTGCTGCTGCGTATTTGTGACAGATTAAGATCATTCGGAGGTGTTAATGTCGACCTACAGCGAACTTTTCTCTGTCTACACCTGGCCGGGGAAGCTAAGGTAGATTACATGCACTGTTACTCTGCACTGCTCAAAGTGGGCTCAGGATAAGAGGCGATTTAATTTATCAGAGTATGCTTTGCTTTTAGCAGATTGGCAGTCTTGGGCTAGACTTTGAAAATTATGTTTGTTGAGTTTTTCGATAGTTCGTTTTCCATTTTTACTTTTTTGACTGGATCATCGTAACTTCAATCATAATACTATGTAACAAAATAGCATTATGAAGACACTGCAGCCTATATCATTGTCATGGTAGTGGGACGTAAGGAGGAGTAGGGTATCCATCTGTCGATTCATCCAGAGCGCTGTCATATAATTAACTACATTTTAGGTTCAACAAATTTTGCGGACTTGGATTTTCGATGCCAAAGCTGATGAAAGTGTCACACTAATCTCTCTTCCTAAATACTGTTCAGAAAAGACTTATAGTTTTCAATATTATTGAGTTTGTGTGGATCAATATCTTTTAATCATTGCAGTCGAAAATGACCGAGTAGTTAAAGTTGATGCAAAACCAATCCAAGTTATTTCATTTTCTGCAGACACACCGGTTAAGAAGACGGATATCCTTATCATCAAGTATACGTGAGAGGAAGAAAACAAACTGAAATGCAGATTGCTACAAGGGACATGGTAGAATTATGACAACTGGTTAACAAGGCTGCACATGAATTAAAGGGATTATCTTAACTGCTAACAGTAGAGGAGTCATCTTCAATCAACAATCAACATGAAGTCATTTCCAGTCACATTCACTGAATCACTAAATCTAGTCATTATCATCATATCATTGACTGCTGTGCTCAGTGAAGCGAAACTCAGCACTGATCCTCTCAGTGACAGAGTTGTGACTACAAACTACGGCAAGATAAGAGGACTAAGAGTCGAGTTTGATGAAGAGAACTTACAAACTGTAGAAGCGTACCTCGGGATACAGTATGCCTCTCTACACGGAGGGGCACTGAGGTTCATGCCCCCTACTAACCCTATGGAGAAGTGGGAAGGTGTGAAACTCGCTAATACGTTCAGGTGAGGTGTTAGCTGCATAGGCTGGTAGTGCGGAATTTCTATTGCGTTCGTGCATCTAGATTGCAGGCCCCTGTATATATATTGATACCCATAAGCTGATTAGCCAATTCGATTTCATGGCCTGGGTCAGTTACTGCCTCATGAGGTCTGGTAAAATATCTTAAATCTGCAACCACTACAAATCACTGCATCATTGCACTGGTTATTCAAACAAAAAGTTATGACTTAGCTTAGAATGATAGCGAATGACTCAAAATGACAATGTTTTATTTTCAAATTGTTTACCGCAAACCCTTATACTTGCTTAACTGATAATTAGTCCCTTATTGGTATCAATGTTTGCAAAAAAGCCCCAATTAATAAATTGGCATGGGAGAGTTTTTGAGGCCTTTCAAAACTCTCATCCTATCGTAAAGGTAATCTTTTAAGCAGACATTGTAAACACAAAGTGAATCAAAAGAACTTCTGAGCTCAGACAATCATGCTCCTGTAAAAGAGACACACATTTACAAGGCATGACTCGTTGCATGTTTCACGTATGAATCTGCTCGCTAATATGTTGACATAACATTCTTTATTTTAACTACTTTACTCTTATTTACATAAATTGGCTAATGTTTTCATTATTTTTGTTACTCGCTCAATAGGAACAATATTATGTATGTACAAAGGGTGACAAGGCCTTAAGGGGGAGGCAAGCCAGTGCTTAGGTCATGAAGTACCCTTGCTCTTACAGCCAATTAATATTGGGTGTTTACCACCATAGTTGGATTATAAGTGTTAATTGTCTCTTGAAAACTTCATTATCCAGCTTAAAAATTTCGAGTGATTTTATAAACTGCATTTATTTCCATGTTTGTTTTAAGAATTACTTCAATCCTGTGAAGTTTCTTCTGGTCTTCCAGTAAAACTTTCAGTAAACAAAAAGCAGCTATGTAAGAATTAAAATAATGTTGAGCTCACAAAATGATATAAAATTCAAGTGGTTGGAAACCCCTACCGGTATGTGTCACCACTTTATTACTCAAAACAGGTGCCACTGATTGAAATTTTGTGAATCATACGAAAATACTGAGAAGACTTTCTTAGCCCACTTGTGTGAACTGTACGGCTTGAATTTTGTTTGGGTGAACTTCCCAGAGTACATTATGCGGATATTATAAAATGTCTATCTATCAACATAGTTCAGGTTCATTCATCTTGTATGGGTTGCCAGCAGATTACACTTACTGCGTTCTACAGCACTATGTTTAGTTAGACTTACACTTCATTTAAGCCAAGTACCTACTGTGCAATGTGTATATGTACTATCATTGCATCATGTCCAACTAAGACCTACCAATGGATACTTACTTGTATCATACAGTATAACAAAATAATTTTAATTTTCCGAAGAATTGGAATAGATATTTGAAAAACACTAGTACATATGTATGTTTATTAAACAGGCCAGTATGTCCACAGAAAACTCTGGATTACGATTCGCTACTGGAGGTGATGCCGGCAGCTAGAGTTGAGAGGCTGCGTCTGATTGGTCAGCATACTAACGATCAAAATGAGGATTGTCTGTTCTTGAATATATACGTCCCTGCTAGAGGTAGGTACAATATACGCTTACACAGTGAATGCAATGAAACATCTTTGCTGAATTGGAAGGTTTAGATTTGACCATGAACGTGCACCAGTTGATAATAGAGCACGAAAACAATATTCCTTCGTAGCAACTTTTGACAGGGATTCCCAGAATCGCTCATAAATTTGCTCTTATTGCCTCAGTATGCATGGGAGTTCGGACTAATTCATTATGGGATTCTCTTTAACATGTCAAAGACGGCAAGTTTTTATTTATGGTTATTTATTGAAAACAAAATCTGTTGGGTTAAACTTATATTGAGTGACCAGAAGATGTCGATCATGATCTGTGTAAATTTGTGGACAACTCTTAGATATGAAGGGTGAAGCAGAAAACTCCATGTAAAAAATTTTACCATTCTACAAAACTTTGCTTGCATAAAATATGTGTTTCAAATGCGATAGTCAATCAGGCGCCATAAAATTGATATTATTATGCCTGTAAACTCTGCATACAAATTTAATTGTCATTACTTGTTCATACTGGTTAGCCAGTAGCCGTGCATGCAGTTTCCCGGCTGTGTGCAACCTTTTTCTGAAATCTGTAAATTGTTTCAAAAACAAGATCATAATTGTTTGAAATTTAAATGATAAAACATTACAGTTTTAGGGGTTTGCCGCCAGAAGCCAAATTGGAAAGCAGGTTTAGTACTGACAACGTTGTCCAATGTTTTGGTAACATTATTGCATGTTCATGATTTAGAATAATGTGTTTTGTGGCCCATGGCTGGCCATTTTACATGTCTTTTGGCATTTCACTTGAGAATTAAATCAAAAGATAATGCCAATTGCGGTCTTTATTATGACGTCAAAGAGAAAACACCTATCAATGGAGAAAAACACCCTGAAATAGATCTCCAAGACCTTACAAAATAACTTACTTAGGTGTTGAAGTGTTTTCGCGGTTTATTGATAACTTCATGCACAATACTTTTGCCTCAAACGCCTATACTTCTGTATTATGTTGGGTCGTTCAAACTCAACAATACCAGTTTGACCGTTTGGTCCGAAAAATATTGCACAGCTTTGGTCTTGACTCAGCCGATGAGTGCTTTAAAAGGGAAACAGACTGGGTGTATTGTAAATTAGTATTATCAAACCAAATTTATAAAGAAAAAAAAAATTTCTAATTTAATAATCAGCTTCCTTAGGACCAAATCCACCTGGTATTCCTAGGGTATTGAGGTACTTTTAATATAAATTTTAAGTTATATAGTGTTAAAATCTCCACAAATGATGGAACTTCCAAGCAATATTTGCCTAGGTCAGGTGTATCATGATTTGTAACAAAGCGAATTTGGAACATAAGTGTAAAATGTCAAAATTTTTCACCATAACTGAATCAGATGATTGTAACCTGGTCAAAGTGTTGTGGTTATGAATTCTCTTATCTGTAAAAGTGGACAAAGATTAAGCCACATCAGGTTAACCCGTGGTGTCAATGCACAAATTATTATTGAAAATCTGTGACATAACTTTCGGTCTGCTGACCAAATAATGCATTATTTACCAATTGTCGCTGCCAATAACTGTAATTGCCATTGTCTATGAATCAGCGCCTCTGTTGTACTTTTCAATGTCTTTGTTAAAGGGTCGGATTAATCTCTAATTTTTTTGCCTGGGAATCGTACACTTTGAGGGGGCATAACCCCTTACAATATTGCATCTCATTGAAGAGGATCAAATCCAACGTCAGAGGGTATTTCATAGCTGAAGCAATCTTATGCTTTGATGGTTTTACTGTTCATATTTGAAAATAAATTCACCCCTTGCACCCCTTATGCAAGCTGTATCCATAACAGAATTATAAATATTTTGGAATCACCTTCAGGCTAAATTTTGCCCAAATGATGGTTCCCATTGACACAATAATTGTTTGAATGGATGATGACCCTCTGTGTAATTTGATATCTGCTGCCCCCTCAAATCAAGCTTCTGCTTGCTGCTTAATTATTCATGACAGCAATCACTGATCATACCACAAAAATGATTTTTTTTATAAATAAATATCAATGGATACTTGGTAATGATGAAAACTAAATATTAGTGAAAACAAAGAAATGAGCGATTTAGGGAGTTGCCCCATATTTTGTCAGCTAATATTGCTGCTTTTTATCTAGGCGGCCTCAGCACCACTTCACAACAATAGCGTCTAGTATTATCAGGTATGGGTATCATAAAGGTATTATTAATATATTCG
>ERZ1740062.1093-NODE-1093-length-11648-cov-4.380747_pt1 | contig 11648 bp, 8 predicted proteins | sample MGYA00581741_ERZ1740062 | MGnify/ENA primary metagenome ERZ1740062 (study PRJEB43018, sample SAMN04849747) | marine metagenome | isolation source: floating plastic debris | place: Pacific Ocean | collected 2008-09-01 | study: EMG produced TPA metagenomics...
GCCATCATCATAAAACCATTCCAGTCACCACCGGAACCTTTTGCTAAAGTACCTAGTTGAAAAGTATTACCAAAATACAGGGATTCATGAAATTGGGGTGTTTGATAATTTTCTGGTTTCCAATTTTCATAAGCTGGTTTAGTATTAAGCAATTCTACTGGTTTATTAAACTGCTTTTTTGCTAAAGCGACAATTGCCGTATGAGGACGATAGCTGCTGGTAATTAAATGGACTAAATCGGGAGAAGGTTTGGGGTTGCGAATCGGTGAATCATTAAAGTACAAGCCTAATTCATGAGTAGATAAAGCACACCAAACACAATTACCTTTGCCGTAGTCGCGCTTACTAGGACCGCCAAAACCACCCCGCCAATATTTCAAAGCACCGGAAGCTAACAGCCAATCTAAACCAGATTTGGCAAGGGATTTGACTTCTTTATCTTTAGCAAAATCATAAAGATTTAAATATGCAGTAATTGTATGTCCGAGATAGGTTTCTGAATCCCATTCACCTTGTCCAATTTGATACAGAGTACTGATATTGCGCCGGATGCTTTGTTTATAAATTTTTCGCGTTGCTTCATTTCCCGTTTCTTCAGCAAATAAATATACAGCAACATTCCGCATTGCTTTTAAATTATCGGTATTGCGACAATCTACCCAGCTATCACAATTATCTGTTGACCTTGCCCAAAATTTACGGCGCTCTGGAAAGCGTCGTTTTAAGGGATCTTCTTCGGTGAGAAGTTTCATCGCCTGCTTCATTCGCTGCCGATATGCAGGATCGAGATATTTACCAAAATAAAAATATTTACGGACTTGCCCTTTAAGAGTAAAGCTAGAGTAGAAATCAATTCCTAAAGTGTGGGCATGACTTTTAGCATCGGCATCCTCAGCTTGTAAAAAAGCAATTGATTTTTCGCGATTTCCGGCAAGAAAATCAATCATCGCTCTGGGATAAGAACGTTTTTCACTTTCAAAAGCTGTGGTTCCGTATTTATTGCCAGCCAGTTTTGTAATTACTTGTTTTGCGCGTTGTTGAAATTCCGCTTCCATTTCCGTTGTCCATTGATTTTTCGTAGACTCCAGATTTAAAGTTTGTTCGGATTCGGTTTGTAATTGCGATTTTGATTCATTTCCCGCAGGAGTACGATTGCAAGCAAGGGAAAGAAACAGTAAGCAGAAGGTAATAGGTTTTAGAGAATTTTTTTTCATGCTAACGGTTTTAGCATAATTAGAAATTATGTATATTTAAAAGTGATATTTTATTAACAGGACTTTGCGAACGAAACGAATTGTAGGAAAGTAATCCCAGCAATTGGAGGATTACGTCGCTGCTGCTCGTAATGACCTAATTATGTTGCTTTTGCGTAAGTCCTAATTAAATTAAAAAAACCTGTTTAAAACAGGCTTTACAAATAAAAAATTGGTTATTCAGTATATTGGATTTAATCGCCGATTCCTTATACAATTAATACTGGGGATTCCTAAAAAAATAGCCTCCTCGTTATAAACGGAAGACTATAAGAAGAATCAAAATTAAACGTAGATTAGACTTTTTACATAAATTAGGAAAGCATTAGAAGTAAAATAATTAGTACTTACTTTTAATCTTTAGCCTTTAACCTTTTATTTTACTTATCTTCAATCCTGACATCAATCACGCTGCCTTTGAAATTGTAATTAAACCCTTCTAATTCAAACGGCATCCCAATTTTTACTTTGCTGTTGCCTAAAACAGGTCCGCTGTCTGTAACTGTTGCTTTACCTGCTAAGGTTAACAGCATATCCGTGCTAAAGATGTTTTCTCTGGGATCTGATACTACCTTAACGTTACCATCGGGTTGTGTAACGATAATCTTTCTTGGTAGCACTTGAATCGATTTAATTGGAATTTGACCGTAGGGTTGATTGCGGATGATAACGTTTGTTTTACCTCCTTTATTAAACCCTTGGTCAGATAATCTATCTATATCGCGTACATTTAATCCACGAACAAGCAAATCCACTTCAATTGGTTTCGTTGTAGTACCTACTTGAGCTACAGAACCAGTGGGTCCAGGGAAGTAAAATATACCAATAATAACTAGTAATATTACTAATAAAGCCCCAATATCCAAGATATTGAATTTACCAAATAAACGACCTTTAGAATCTAAAATAGCCATAACTAATTTTTCCTATTTACAGAAGAATGGATGATTGATGTTAGTACAATGAAAGTACTAGAAGTAGAAGTTAATGTTATGCGAGATAAAGGATGAATGATAAAAGATGAAGGATAAAATACTGGGATTATTACCTTAATCTAGTTATAGGGCAGTTTATTAGTCAAACTACTTTTCATAGCTTTGATAAAATAATCTACGATTAGTTGCCATGTTTAACAGAACTACTACTGTTACGTCAAGCCAAATCGATAACCGGTTATGGCATTAATTGATACAGGTAAGATATGCAACTTATAAAGCTACTTTTCGTCCTTTTATTTACGTTCTTCTAAAACACTCCTTGAACTTAACGATGATGGAAAAGCAAAACTTTTCTTTAAATTTCCGTTATTTACGAAAACAATTCTTTTATCCGTTAGTTTCTGTAGTTACAGCTATATGCCTGTGCTTAACTACACCTAATGTCGCCCAAGGAATTTCGATATGGGACATATTGAGACAAGGTGCCCAAATAATTCAACTTTCTAATATATCAGACCGGCAAGAAGTTCAGCTTGGTAAGCAAATCAATCAACAATTGCTTAGAAGCGATGTTAAACTTTATCGCAATTCTCAAATAAATAACTACATCAAAAGAATTGGTAAACGCTTAGAAGCTCACAATACTCGAAAGAAAATTCCCTACACATTTCAGGTAGTTAAAGATGACAGTATAAATGCCTTCGCCACTGCTGGTGGATATGTTTATATTAATACTGGTTTAATCAAAACTGCTAAAAATGAAGCCGAATTGGCAAGTGTAGTAGGGCATGAAATTGCTCATATTCAAAATAGAGATGTAGTAAATCAGATGAGAAAAACTGCGATCGCCAGAGGTTTGGCTACGGCAGCAGGTGTAGAAGAAAGCAGATTAGTCCAAATAGGGGTAGAGCTAGCTTATCGCCGTCCTAACAGTCGTAGAGCCGAACGTAATGCGGATAGAAGTGGATTAAGAATGCTAACTGATGCTGGTTATGCTCCTCAAGCAATGGTTTCCTTTATGCAGCAGTTGAAAAGCAAAAGTAGAGGTTCTGCTCCTAGATTTTTAAGTACCCATCCTTCACCAGCGAATCGCGTGCAATATCTTCAGAGTTGGGTTAACACGCAACGTAGTAAAGGGAACGATGGCTTAAGTACAAGCGCATACCGGAGAAATATAGCACCATTGTTGTAATGGTTGGGGGTTAGGAGTGAGGAGTTAGGAATTGATAAATATTGACCTTTAAGCTTTTTCTAATTTTCTTCTCCTCTACCCAATAAAATTAAGCTAAGCCCATAACCTGTTGCTATTACGATTAACTTTACGGGAAGTCAGATTCACCTTGGTCGATGCTTCTTCTAAAGGTAAAGTGCGCACAGAAGGGTTGAGTACGTTTGCTTGATATACTTGACGATTTGTGACATCGAATGCTGTCAACCAACCACTACGGGGATGATAAGCGCCCGTATCTAAATCGAGCCAACCTGCACCCCGGGCAATTTTACCTGGTGCAACTCCAGGAAAGGTAAAAGTAATAGTGTGACCAATGATAATTACTTTATCTGAAAAATAAGGCTTTTGAATTCTGTGAAATCTATCTCGAATCCAGCAAAATTGTTCGGCGCTTTGTTCTTCTATGGTTTTTGTTGGATCGATACCAGCATGAACTAAGAAAATATCTCCTAAATCTAGATATAAAGGTAAACTCTGAAACCATTCAAGATGTTCTGGGGGAATTTTTCCGTTTTTATAACTTGCTAGAGTTGACTGTCCGCCACTATAAAGCCATCCTTGTATGCTTGGAGTAGAGGTATTTTTATCTGTTAAAATTTTGACTAACATATGCTCGTGATTTCCCAGTAAACAAGGATAGGAATTTTCTTTGACAAAATCCACTACTTGGGAACTCTGAGGACCTCTATCTATTAAATCGCCCAGAAAATAAATTTGGTCTTCTGCTGTAGGGGCGATCGCATCTAACAATTGCATCAAGCCTTGATAGTGTCCATGGACATCCCCAATTACTATACGGCGGTGGCTAGTTCCACTCATGAATCTGGACTTAAATAAATGTGTTTTATATCTCTGATTCAGTAGAAATCACTACCAATCAGCAAGAAAATGTTAAAAATTTTCCACACATAAGTTTAATGAAACTAATTCCACTGATAAAGGCTGAAATGTTACAAACATATATTTTTAAACAGTAATAGCCGTTTTTTTTCGCTTCTTTTTCATCTATAAATAATTAATTAATCAAGTAGTGATGTATTTTGTAATACTAATTTGTCATCCAGTTTATTTTTCTGGTATTTTTTAAGGCGGGCTTATATAGAAATTTGGCTACATATAGCTCCATTAAGCTTTAAAATTCAAATTGGTAGAGTTAATTTCGGGAAATATTATCATGTCAAATGAATTTTCAACTCAAGTGAGCGATCGCATTTGTAAGCATATGAACGAAGATCATGCAGATGCGGTAGCTCTTTACGCTAAGGCTTATGGTGATTTAGTTGATGTAGCAAAGGCACAAATGCTTTCTATTGATGCCGAAGGGATGAATTTACAAGCTCAGGTAAACGGAGAAGAATTACCTGTGAGAATTAAATTTGACCATACTTTAGAGAATGCCGAAGATGCTCACCACACTTTAATTGATATGTTGAAGCAGGCAAGGAAATGAAGGCGCAGATTTTAGATGTTAGATTTTAAAGAATATGCCCCTAACTTCAGTTATGGGGATAATTCTCATATCCGGCGCATTGTAAATTAAAAAACGAATAATATCTTTCATCGTTTTGATTATTCAAACGTCTTGTAATAACCAAAACCCGGTATAAGTCATGCCCGAATCATCTGGCTGTACTAACAAAAAATGTAACCCCTTACTTTGCTGTTTGCGTTGCTGGTAAAGGCTTGCTGCTTGCGAAACTTCTTCATCTTCAAAAGTAGCCACAATCCATCTATCGATTAAACCCGCTTCCAGCACCAAACCATCGGGCGCACCAGCAATGTAATTCAACGCTACAGGACGATTTTCCTGCAACCACTTCGCCAAATACATAGATTTGCGTCCACCATAAATTACCACCCCGGGAACCGGCACTGTTGAAGCCAAGCCCAAATTTATTGGGATTAAAAAATCGGGTGTTTCTAAAATAGGAATAGGGCGTTCTGAAAAGAAAGGAGTAATATTACCAGCTTGTAAACTAGCAAAACTCCATTTATCTCCCCAAAGATTTTCAGATAAAGGTGCTGGGGGTGGTTTATCCAAAGCTTTAAGTTGCTGCTTTTGTTCCAACCATTGTTTTAAAGCAGTAGTGCGACGAGTTGCTTCAACTTTAATACCCAAACTTGTTCCAGCTTGTTCAATTAGACTCAAAGATTGCGGACGAAAAACTTGAATAACATCTGGTAAATTATCCGATGCTGCTTGCTGAATTTGCGAAGTTATCCAAGTAGAATTAGCTTGTGACTGAGGACAAGTTGCTTCATATGTAAAATCCAAAGTGGAATTGCAAATCGATAAATCCCACAATACCTGTCCCGATGTATCCGGTTGCGAACGACGATAAAAATCAGCTTGCCAAAGCATATCAATTATTGGTGGTTAGTGGTGAAGCAGCGCGGTCTTGGGGGTTTCCCCCATTAGCGACTGCTGAACCCGAAGGGTTAGTAGGAAGGTAGAACAACTATCAATTATCAACTATCAAAGCTTTTGCATGATAACAAATATGTTCTTCTATAAATGTAGAAATAAAATAATAACTGTGATCGTAGCCTTCTTGGTAACGTAAATTGAGGGGTTGATTTACTTGTTTGCAAGCTTTTTCAAATATATCTGGAAGCAGTTGCTGCTGTTGAAGAAATTTATCGTCGCTACCTTGATCGATTAAAATTTGACTGTGAAAACCAAATTGTTTGACTAATTCACTTGCGTCATATTCGCGCCAAATTTCTTTGTTTTCTCCTAAGTAACCGCTAAGACACTTTTTTCCCCAAGCACATTGCATGGGTGCGGCGATGGGCGCAACAGCTGAAACTGATTTGTATTTTTGCGGGTTTTTGATGGCGCAGACTAAAGCACCGTGTCCCCCCATCGAATGGCCAAAAATACTTTGATTATCTTGTTGTGCTGGAAAATTTGCAGCGATTAATTCAGGTAATTCTTTGACAACATAACTATACATTTTATAGTCAGAAGACCAAGGTTCTTTGGTTGCATCAACGTAAAAACCTGCACCAGTACCGAAATCGTAGTCATCATCTTCGCCTTTTATTCCGGTGTTGCGCGGACTAGTATCTGGTGCAACTAAAATTAAACCATGTTCTGCTGCATATCGTTGCGCTCCAGCTTTAACCATAAAGTTTTCTTCAGTACAGGTTAAACCAGAGAGAAAGTAAAGAACTGGTAGTTTTTGGGATATAGCTTGGGGTGGTTGGTAAATAGCGAAGCGCATTTCACCATTACAGCTAGTTGAGAGATGGGAGTAGAAGCTGAGTTTTCCATCAAAGCTTTTATATTCAGAGTTGAGGATAAGAGACATGAAATATTTAGGAGTTTGCCTATAGCAGTTATCCTACCGGGATATTTGTCAAAAAATCTATAGTAAAAAATAAAAATATCAAAGTTAAAAGATAGTTGTCATAAATCAATTGAAGGGCTTTAAATATTTTTATTTTTTTACCTTATTTGCTAATGCTCTATCGGTTAACAGCGAACGGTGAATTATTCGCTGTTAACTATTCGTTGGCTTAACTGACTCTTGTCCTTGTTTTTACTGCTCCAGTTCTTCTATCAGATAATTCGTTCATTCCCACTTCTCTCATTTCTAAATACATTTGTTGTTCTGCTTGTGGACATTCGTGTTCAACAACAAATACATTGGAGTAAAGATTTGCAATGATTTGTTTTCCCTGTTGAGTTAAAGATAAGTAACGCAGTCCATCTTTGATATAAGGATAAACACCATTCCAATAAAATTTAGGATAATTATTACGTAAATCCGCAGGGTTGTTATAACCTAAAATTTTATTCATTCCAGTTTCTTCAAACTCGTAGAATAAAGAAGTAATTTTCTTTAAGTAACGTGGATCGCTTAATTGCCCAATTAAATCGGCAGCACGTACTAAACCTGGATAATGATTAATATCTTGATGATCTTCAGCTGCGGGTACCGGGAAACGAGTTAGTTCGATATTAGATTTTATCGCTTCAGAATCAATTAATTTATGACCGCCAAACCGTTCATCAATAAATAGCTTTGCTCTATCAACATGATATGGTGTAAGACTTGCATCTGAAGCACCTAAGGGTAAAGAAATCATTGCTTCATCTTTACCCGTAGCATAAAGACTTTCTTCTTCTCTATCTTGGCGACAAACTCCTTTTACATAACCAATGTCATGACACAGCAATGAGATAATAAAATGTAGCCAATCTTCGCTGGAAACTCCACCTTCTCGTATATGTTTACCGCGTAAAACTTCTTGTCCTACTAGTGTGACTAAGATTGAGTGTTCTACATTGTGATACAAGGCATCGCTATTGGCGATATTTTCTAAAGCCATGCTTCCAACCCAAGCTAGTATGTCTTGATAATCCGTTTTTAAGCTTCCATAGCTACGACGGTATCCTTCTCTAACTCTATCTACAAAAGCATCTATCAAAACTTCAGTTGCGCTAAACATATTTTGTACCCTGGTAATATTTTAATGCTTTATCTTGATTCTTTTAAAGTGATGAATTATGAATGATGAATTATTATTTCAATAGTTCTCTATCACTTTGTTTATCTTACATTTAAGACAATTTTCTGGATAAAAGTTAATTTCTTATAATACACTTTACATTGATTCTCCACTGATACAAATAAAATAATCAAAGTCTGAAATAAGTACTGAGTAAAAAGTCATGATATGTTTCTAAAACTTTTATTATTACTCTTGTTACTGCTCGGCATTACGCATAACTAAGTGCGATAATTTGTAATTTTTACAATCAAAAATTGTTGTATAAACGTGAAAATTTACGTGTATATACCAATTGCTTATGATGTTATTAAGCAGAGTCAGATTTTTTATCTGAGACAATTGATTGGAAATATCCATATTCACAAATAATTTCACTCGTCACAATTATATAAATTTCTATATATTGAACTCTACTGCTAAGCCTAACTTATACTTAAGACTATATGACTATATAAATAAAGCTTACCCAAATTACATAAAATATACACATCGACTGGACGATAAAATACTTTACCGAAGAAATAGACGATATAAGCTCACTTGTTATTTTTCAACTAAAGATAATAGGAATGGCCGCAATTGTCACTTCGGGTTATATTGGTGCGTGACACCACTCCGCCTTATTTTTCGTTTCAAATCGATCTAAGTGTCACACACCCTAAAAGAAAAAATGTCCCAGTTGCGACCATTCCTAGGTAAATTGTAGCGGCGACCCAAACATTTACTCAGGTATGATGTACGGTGTTCAGTTATTCGTTCTTAGCCAGCAGCCCTCATAAGGGTTTATATCAGAAAAATTAATAGGTATTAATTCTCACTCCATGCTTTTGCCCAGCAAAAACATGACTTTTGTCATGCCTAAATTCAGGCTGATACTACAACCATTACAGGGAAAAATGAGTCATAGTTAATATAAAGTAATAAATTTAAACTTTTTTTAAGCAAATCCGTATCATCGCGGTTGGGTAGGAGGAGGAAAAATGACAGCAGGGGAACCGAATTTTTCAGATATTTCGGCACAAGAAGAAGCAACAATCGAAGAAGCAACTTTCAAAGGCGATTTAGCAAGCAAACAACGTCCTTGGTGGGCCATTATGCTGATGGGCATGGGTTTGGGCATTGGGATAACTATGGTCGGAATGCGTTTGCTGAGCAATCGTCCCCAAACCGAACCAACGGTAGCAAGTCAACCTACTCAAGCAATCTCTCCTGCAATGACTGTTACTCTTGCGACTGTAGAATCCACAAGGGTTGCTCGCAATCTTAGCGTTACTGGTACAGTTGCAGCTCGTGAATTGACTCCCGTTCTTCCTCAATCAAATGGTTTGCAAGTTAAGCAGATTTTGGTTAAACAAGGAGATTCCGTTAAAGAAGGTCGAGTTATGGCGATATTGGATGATTCTCTATTACAAGACCAAATCCGGCAAGCAAAAGCGGAAGTAGAATCTCAACAAGCTGAAGTTGCTTCCAGAGAAGCGGATCTAGCTTCAAGACAAGCAACCTTAGAATCGAGCAGAGCAAATGTAACATCTTCTCAAGCAACCGTTCAGCAAAGACAAGCCGATTTAGCCCAAGCGCAAGCAAGATTAAGAGAAGCCCAAAGAAATTATAACCGCAATCAGCAACTTTCCAATCAAGGGGCGATTAGCAAGCAATTATTTGAAACTGCCCAGACAAATTTAGAAACTGCCCAAGAAGCAGTACGTATTGCACAAGCAAATATTCGTAGCGCGATCGCTAATGTAAGTAGCGCAAAATCAAGCATCAACAGCGCTCAAGCAGGAATCAGCAGTGCTAAAGCCAAAGTGAACAGCGCCAAAGCTGGAGTTCGTAGTGCTGCAGCCAGAGTGCAACAGTTAAAAACTCAGTTAGGACAAACGATTGTACGCGCTCCAGTTTCGGGAATTGTTGCGGAAAAACTTGCCAGAGTCGGAGACATAACTGGCGTACCACCGCAAACCCAAGTAGGAACGGTAGTTGGTGGAAGCCAAAAGCTATTTTCAATTATTCGTAGCGGAAACTTAGAATTACAAGCTAACGTCCCCACAGTTCAACTATCGCAAATAGAAGTTGGCTCATTAGCTCAGATAACTTCAGATGCAGATAATCGCGTGAAATTGCAAGGAAAAGTTAGAGAAATAGAACCCGTAGTCAACCAGCAACGCCGGGAAGCAACGGTAAAAATTGACTTGCCAGCAACAAATTTACTTAAACCGGGGATGTTCGCCCGCGCTGCAATTGTTACTGACACAAATATGGGTGCAGCAGTACCGCAAAAAGCAGTACTTCCCCAACCCGATGGAAGCGCAATTGTATTCACTATTGATGGAGACAATATTGTTAGCAGTCAAAAAGTGGAAACGGGAGAAATTCTCAAAGGCGGGAAAGTAGAGATTAAAAGTGGTTTGCAAACTGGAAAAAATGTTGTGGTTGATGGGGCGGGGTATCTCAAAGATGGGGATAAAGTTCGGGTTGTGGATAAATGATGAAAATTGGGAATTACGCCTTCTGGTACCTGCCTTTATTAACTAGACGTGAATTAATAACTACTCCTCATTGCCAAATTTCAATGCTCTATTACCATCTTCCTAACTATTAACAAATAAATTCCATGAATTTTAACGTTTCTGCTTGGTCGATAAAAAAACCAATTCCTACAATAGTTATATTTTTAATTTTGACTATAGTTGGTTGGTTCTGTTTCAATTCTCTAGGAATCGATACCAATCCTAATATTGATGTTCCTACGGTTCAGGTACGTGTAACTCAACCTGGTGCGGGACCTACTGAACTTGAATCTCAGGTAACTAAGAAAATTGAAGATGCTGTTGCTGGTTTAGGGAATATTGATGAACTGCGTTCGGTGGTTACCGATGGCGTTTCTACTACCACCATCAACTTTGATTTAGGAACCGATAGCGATCGCGCTACTAATGATGTTCGCAATGCGATCGCCCAAATTCGTCAGAGTCTTCCCCAAGATATCAACGACCCGATTGTACAGCGTCTGGAGTTTTCCGGTGGCGCAATCATGACCTATGTGGTCAGTTCGGATAAACGCTCTGTAGAAGATTTGAGCAATTTGGTTGACCAAACTATTAGCCGCGCTTTGTTATCAGTAAAGGGTGTGGCTGAAATCCGCCGTGTTGGTGGGGTTGACCGGGAAATTCGCGTCAATCTCGACCCCGACCGTTTGCAGTCTCTGGGTATTACCGCTACTCAAGTAAACGACCAATTACGAGCTTTTAATATTAACTTACCTGGTGGTCGTGCCGAAATTGGCGGCAGCGAACAAAGTATCCGTACTTTGGGTAGCGCTCAAAGTGTGGATATTTTGAAAAATTATGAAATTATTCTCCCCAGTGGTGGTTCGGTTGCTTTATCTACTTTAGGAAATGTAGAAGATAGCTTTGGGGAAGTACGTCAAACTGCACGCTTGGATAATAAACCAGTAGTTGCTTTTGAGGTATTGCGTAGTACTGGTAGCGTTATGGTGACGGTAGAAGAAGGAATCAAAGCCGAGGTGGAAAAGCTGGAAAAAACTCTTCCTGCTGACGTAAATATGGAATTAATTTTTACCAGAGCTACTTTTGTTCGTAATTCTTACGAAAGTACGATGAACGAGCTATTAATAGCATCTGTGTTGGCTGTGGTAGTAATTCTATTGTTTTTACGCGACTGGCGAGCAACTTTAATTACAGCAGT
>ERZ1740062.1094-NODE-1094-length-11641-cov-4.762299_pt1 | contig 11641 bp, 12 predicted proteins | sample MGYA00581741_ERZ1740062 | MGnify/ENA primary metagenome ERZ1740062 (study PRJEB43018, sample SAMN04849747) | marine metagenome | isolation source: floating plastic debris | place: Pacific Ocean | collected 2008-09-01 | study: EMG produced TPA metagenomics...
TTCAACGCGGGAACTTAGATGTTGCAGATCTTGAACGAGCCCTGCAATTCTACGAGGGCGTACTCGGTTTCACGATCGACTATCGGCAGGGGCACAACCCCGATAGCTATTCGTTCCCGGTATTCGAGATTCCCGCAGATGCCGAACTTGGATTCGTTACGCTGTCGTTGCCCGATCAAACACGAGTCATGGCACTCACAGAAATCAAACACCCGTCAGCCGAGACAGTACATCACCCCCGGCGCAGCGCGATCGTGCTGGAAGCCTTTGATCTTGACACCGTTGTCGGCGGTGCCAAAGCGCTGGGTTTACAGGTGTATGACGAGGAAGTGCTGCATACCAACGACGGCCGCGTCGGCCGTGAAATCGGCATCGTCGATTTTGATGACAATCTCGTCGTGATTTACAAGATCGGCGCAGCATCCGCTGACGGCGGCTAGCGTCACATGAGGTCGTCCATACGCGCATCACGCGGCTACGTCCATACCGTTGACGGGCAGCTGCATTTTCGAAGCTGGGGTGATTCGACATCAAAGCCGGACCTCTATCTGCTGCACCCCGCGCCGTATTCGGGTCTCGCCTGGCACACCATTGCACCGTTATTAGCTGATGACCGTCGCGTGATTGCACCGGATTTTCCGGGTTACGGTGGTTCAGATGCAGGGTCCGGTGGGTCAACTATCGACACTTATTGTGAAGCGGTGCGGGCCGTTGCGACAGCGTTGTCTACCGGACCGGTCGATATTGTCGCAGTCCGGGTGGGTGGTCGCGGCGGAATGGGGGCGCGTTGCACCGGATTCGATTGCAGCTCTGGTGTTGCTGGATGTACCGGCGTTCGATGCGGAGACTCGCGTCCGGTTACTCGACCAGACCGCACCAATAACGCTGAGCGCATCGCTCGACAGCTTGCAGGATGACTGGGCAATGGCCGTCACGCGCCGCCATGAGCACGAAGGGCTGGCGCGCAGTGTGTCGATGTTTGCGGAAATGCTGCGCGCTGGCGCCGGTCGTAACGATTGTTTTCGTGCTGCATTCAGTTATCCCGTCGAGCAACGGCTGGCGTCGATCAGTCGACCAGTGACGGTTGTCATGACTGGATCCACATTGCTGGAGCCGAGTCGCCGCGCGGTTTCTTTGTTGTCTGACGTGAGGAGCATAGAGCTCCCCGAGATCGCGACAAGCGTCCTCGACGCGAATGCCGAGAAGATCGCGGCAACTTTGCTGGATTACCTGAGCTAAGTCGGCTGCGCGCGGAACAGATTCGGTTGTCGCAGTCGGTAGTGGTAGGTGCCGCCCATGCTGATGCCGCGTGCCGCCATGAACAGTGTGAAAGTAAGCCACAGGCCGTGGTTGCCGAGTGGCAGCGTCAGCCACCAGAGCGGCATAAATACAAGCAGACTGCAGCCGAGCATCAGGTTGCGCATATCACGCGACCACGTAGCGCCGACAAACACGCCGTCATAAACGAAACTGAACACGCTGACTAATGGCGACAGGATTAACCAAGGCAGATAAGTGCGTGTCGCTTCACGAACGGTATCGATATCTGTCAACAGTCCAATTAACGCAGGCCCGAACACGAGGAATGTCGCGGAGAATACGGCGGCGATCAGCAGCGACCAGCGCAACGTCAGCTGCACCGCGCGCGCCATCACCTCGCGACTGCGCTCACCCGAGGCCTTGCCGACCAGCGCTTCGGCCGCGTGTGCCAGCCCGTCGAGACCGTAAGACAATAGGTATTGCAGGTTCATCAGGATGGCATTAGCCGCCAGCACCGTCTCGCCGAATCGCGCACCTTGAGCGGTCATAAACGCTAGTGTGCCGGTCAGTGCCAGTGTGCGGATCAGAATATTCGTGTTGACCGAGAAGAACTGGCGATAGCGCCCGGGTCGCGTCAGAGATTCCCGCGCGACGTTGCCTGGCCAGTGCCGAAGCTCGCGTCTGACACAATACAGCCCCACCGCAAACCCGCACAGTTCGCCGGTCAATGTCGCAAACGCGACGCCAGCGGTTTGCCAGCCGAGGCCGACGACCAACACCAAGTCGAGGATGATATTGACTATGTTGGTTGTGACGACGATCAACAGCGGGATGCGCGCGCGCTGGAGGGCGATGAACCAGCCGATCAATACGAAGTTGGCGAGCGTTGCTGGCGCACTCCAGATGCGGATCGAGAAATAGATGGCGGCTTCCGACTCGGCAGCGGCGGAGCCGTCGAACAGATACCACGCGCTCCGACCGATCCAGTGTTGCGCCGCGATCATGCAGCAAGCGATCGCAAACGCGACGATCAGCGCTTGCCACAGGGCCGTGCGTAGCGCGACAGCGTCGCTCCTGCCGAAGGCTTGTGCCGCGATACCGGTGGTACCCATGCGCAAGAAATTCATGCCCATGAAAAGCACGCTGAATAGCGCGCCACCGAGGGCTACGCCTGCCAGATAGACCGGGCTATCGAGGTGACCGAGTACGGCTGTGTCGACCATGCCGAGCAACGGCACGGAGATATTCGACAGGATCAACGGCGCGGCGATGCGCCAGACACTTCGGCTGTCCGGGAGTTGGCTCAGAATGCGTTGACGCCGGTCAATGCCTTGCCGACAACCAACTGATGCACGGTTTCCGTGCCTTCGTAGGTAATGACGCTTTCCAGATTCAGCATATGGCGAATCGGCACGTACTCCGCGCTGATACCGCTGCCGCCAAGGATGTCGCGTGCGTCGCGCGCGATGTCGATCGCCATGCGTGCGTTATTCCATTTCGCGATCGACACCTGCTCCGGCCGCATCTTGCCAGTGTCATTGAGTTGACCGAGTCGCCATGACAATAGTTGCGCCATCGTAATTTGCCGCGACATCTCCGCCATGCGCAGCTGGATGCTCTGGGTGTGATTCAGTGGCCGATCAAACAGCACGCGATCCTCCGTGTAGCGCATCACTTCGTCCAGACAAGCTTGCGCCGCACCGATGCAACCCCAGGTGATGCCGAAGCGTGCCTTCGTCAGGCAACCCAGGGGCCCACGCAGTCCTTGCACATTCGGTAACACAGCGTCCGCGGGTAAACGCACGTTGTCGAGGAACAGCGCACCGGTCAATGACGCACGCAGCGAAAATTTGTTATGGATTTCCTGCACCGAAAAGCCTGGCGTCGAGGTCGGCACAATGAAGCCGCGCATACCCTGTTCGGTCATTGCCCAGACGACCGCAACATCGGCAATCGGTGAATTTGTGATCCACATTTTTGAACCGTTGAGGATCCAGTCGTCGCCGTCGCGCTTGCCCACGGTTTTCATGTTGCCCGGATCGGATCCGCCATGCGATTCGGTCAGACCAAAACAGCCGACGGCTTCGCCGCTAGCGAGTTTTGGCAGCCACTCTTCTTTTTGTGCGTCGGAACCGTAGGCGTGAATCGGATGCATGACCAGGCTGGATTGCACCGAGACAAAACTGCGGATGCCACTGTCTCCGCGCTCTAGTTCCTGGCAGATCAGCCCGTAGGCCGTGTTGCTCATGCCGGCACAGCCGTAGCCGTCGATCGTGCTGCCGAGCAACCCCAGCGCGGCGAATTCGCCAATCAACTCGCGCGGGAAGGTATGGTTGTCAAAATGCTCGCGGATGTCTGGCAACACTTTATCGTTCACAAAGCGCGCGACAGTGTCCTGCACCATCGCCTCTTCGTCGGTCAACAGACTGCGAATATCGTACATGTCCAGCGGATCGATGCTGCTGCTGGATTTCTTCTGGGTATCCAATGGTGTTGCGCTTGCCACGGTCTGACTCCGACGAATAACGTTTGCTAGTGGTTGCGATAGTAACAGAACAGCGGTGATTACTCAGTCCGTGCGTCGTGTCGCAGAATGCCGACGGACGTTAAGGGTTTGTTCAGGTTTCGGGCCTAAACTGAACGCATGGTTTGATATAATTCAGCCTGATTTATTCGTAGAGAAATGCAGGAGCATTTAACAATGAATTTGAAAAAGATCCGCATGATTTCTGTCCTGACCGGCGCGGCAGTTGTCGCCAGCGCCTGCACGACACTGGATCCTTACACGCGTGAAGAGAAGACCAGCCAGGCTACACGTGGCGCACTGATTGGTGCGGCGGCGGGCGCGGTCGTTGGCCTGATCTCGGGTGACGATGCCGTTGAGCGTCGCCAGCGTGCGCTGATCGGCGCGGGCATTGGCGCACTGGCGGGTGGCGCGGTCGGTGTTTACATGGACAACCAGGAAGCCGAGCTGCGCGCCGAACTGGAAAGCACCGGCGTTAGCGTAACGCGCATCGGCGATAACATTACGTTGAATATGCCGGGCAACGTCACGTTTGCGACCAACAGCTCAAGTCTGAACCCGGCCTTCTTCGATGTTCTGGGTAGCGTCGGCAAAGTGCTTGGCAAATACGAGAAGACGATTGTCGAGGTCGCCGGCCACACCGACAGCGATGGTTCTGTCGAGTACAACCAGACGTTGTCTGAGCAGCGTGCGGGTTCTGTTGCGGCCTACCTGCGCAATCAAGGCGTCCTCAACGAACGCATCATCACGCTTGGCCAGGGCGAGCTGCGCCCAGTGGCGGGTAACGACACGGCAGCCGGCAAACAAGCGAATCGTCGTGTTGAGCTGACACTGGTGCCCGTAACGGGTTAGTCGCGGCTAACTTGTCGCCAACGCGTTACGCGTGACACACTGCGGCGGACGACTAACAGCGGTTGGTCGTTCGCCGTTTTTTGTTGGGGGGTCAATGAATCGAAAAACACAACGCGCATTGGTCGCTGCGATTGCGGCATTTGTTGCGGCTATTGTCGGCGCGCTTGGGCCTAAGTTCGGTCTCGGCGGCGCCGATGGTAGTGAAGACTGGAGCCAGTCGCGCGATGAGGCCTGGGTGACATTCACCGCCGATGTTTACCGGTTGCTGCCCGATGACAACAAAGGCTCTCGTCACCAGCGCTTTCTCGTGCGCACACCTGGCGGTCAATCCTTGCTGATTGCTCACAACATCGATCTCGCTGACCGTGCGCCGATCGAACTCGGCAGCAATGTTGAGATCCATGGCCAGTTCGAATGGACCGAGAAGGGCGGTGTTGTTCACTGGACCCACCACGACCCTGGCGGTCGGCACGACGGTGGATACATCACTGTCAACGGGCAGACGGTACGCTAGCGCGCTAGCTGCAGCCTCAGTTTTTGCGTATCCTCGCCGCCTTCAGATAGCCGAGCGGGTGGCGAGATGGCGACTTTGATCGATGGTAAGCAACAGGCGGCGGAGCTACGTCGCACGGTTGCGAACGACACTGCAGCACTGGTCGAAACCCATGGCGTGCAACCCGGACTGGCGGTCGTCATCGTCGGCGACGATCCGGCCAGTCAGGTTTATGTACGCAACAAAGGTCGGCTCGCAGAAGAAGTGGGCTTTCAGTCGTTTACACATCGTCTGCCCGAGGCGACGACGCAAGGCGAGCTTGAGGTATTGATCGATGCACTGAACGCCGATGCCGCTGTGCACGGCATTCTCGTGCAGCTACCGTTGCCACCGCAGATCGATGAGCAGGCCGTGATCGATCGAATCGCGGTAGAGAAGGATGTGGACGGTTTCCATATCGAGAATGTGGGTCGTCTTTCGACCGGCATGACGGGCTTTGTGCCTTGCACGCCACTTGGTTGCCTGAAGATGATCCGCGGTACCGGCGTCGAGCTCGCGGGCTTGAATGCCGTCGTAGTCGGACGGTCGAATATTGTTGGCAAGCCGATGGCGGCGTTGTTACTGGCAGAGAGCTGCACGGTGACGATTGCACATTCGCGCACACGCGATTTACCAAGCCTGTGTCGGCAAGCAGATATTCTGGTGGCCGCAGTGGGTCGGCCAGGACTGATCGAGGGTGACTGGATCAAGCCCGGCGCCATCGTAATCGATGTCGGTATTAATCGTATCGTCAGCGAGGATGGTCAAAGCAGACTGACCGGTGACGTTGATTTCGAGTCGGCGGAACGCGTCGCGGGCTTCATTACCCCTGTGCCGGGTGGTGTCGGGCCGATGACGATTGCCTGTCTGCTCGCGAACACGCTGAAGGCCGCACAACGCTCGGCCAATGTGCCCGGCTGAGTGACTGCACCGCCGGGCGACTGACACGCAAAAAAAAGCGCGTCACGACCGGTGGCATGACGCGCTGATTTTCTTGCCGGGTTGTTTTGGCTTACGCCGCCATCGCAACCTTCAGTTTCTTGATCGCTGCATTTTCGATCTGCCGGATGCGTTCTGCAGAGACGTCATAGCGAGCCGCCAATTCATGCAGCGTCGATTTATTCTCTGACAACCAACGTTGCTGCAGGATATCTCGGCTACGATCATCGAGATCTTGCAGCGCCAGGGTCAGGCGTTGACTCGCGTCCTGTTGCCAATCGGCACTCTCAACGAGATCGGCCGGGTCGGCATCTTCGCTCTCCAGAAACGCAGCTGGTGCGAAGGTTTTCTCTTCGTCGTCGGCCGGTCCAAGATCGAATGTCGCGTCACGCGCCGATAGACGCTTTTCCATCTCTGTCACTTCGCGTTCGGAAACGCCCAGATCCTTGGCCACCGCTGCGGTCTCTTCCGCTGACAGCCAGCTCAGATTTTTCTTGGCTTTGCGCAGATTGAAAAACAGCTTGCGTTGCGCTTTGGTGGTCGCCACTTTGACGACGCGCCAGTTGCGCAGCACGAATTCATGAATCTCGGCGCGGATCCAATGCACGGCGAACGAGACGAGACGTACACCCACGTCGGGATCGAAACGTTTGACCGCTTTCATCAGGCCGACATTGCCCTCCTGAATCAGATCGCCGATCGGCAAGCCATAACCGCTGTAGCCCTTTGCAATGTGAACCACAAAGCGCAGGTGGGCCATGACCAGTTCGCGTGCCGCGTCCAGATTCTCGTTTTCCAGAAAATCGCGCGCCAGCGCCTGTTCGTCTTCCTTGCTCAAAACGGGCACAGCGCTGACAGCATGAATGTAACCATCCAGGCTGCCGACCGGACCGGTCAACATCAAGTCTTGGTTTCTCAAAGCAATAGCAGTTGTCATCGTTTCTCAATCCTTGGAAAGTAGTAGTTGCTGGTCATACAGACCGGGCAACGCGCTTATTTCTTACGCTAATTTTAGCACTCACGGGGTTAGAGTGCTAAGTCATCGGTAAGTTTCGATAAAAATTGAGAAATGGATCCAAAATTGCCGGAAAATACGCTATGTGGGCAAAATACGCCGCATATGGCGTGCTGTCGCAAACCAAGAGCCGCCCAGCCCAAGTGCAAGCCCTGTTCCGACCACGATGGCGGATTCCTTGGCGCTAAGTCCACTGAGACTAAAGCGACTGCCGTATTGCCCCGCCAATTCGCTGACAGGCCCCGCCAACAGGATGAGACCCGCGCCAACGACCGCCAAAGCCAGCAGTCCGCCGCCGAGGCCATACCAGAAGCCCGTGTACAGGAACGGGCGACGAATAAAGCCGTCACTGGCCCCGATCAGTTGCATGATCTCGATCTCATCACGACGATTCTGGATGTCCAGCCGGATCGTATTGCCGATGACGACGAGCAACGCGATGCCGAGTAGCCCTGCCGTCATGAACAGCGCTCGTCGAACAAGCTTCAGCATCGATTGAAACCGACCCACCCATTCTGTGTCCAGTTGCACGATGTCCGTTTCGGGCAGGCTGTCCATCTCCTGTTTCAGCAGTGCGCTGGCATCGGCGCTGAGCCCCGCCAAAGGTCTCACCACCAAGGTATGCGGCAACGGGTTCTCATCCAGTGCATCGACGGCATCACCAAACCCGGAGAGCGCCGCAAACTCGGCAAGTGCTTCGTCGGCCGGGATCAATGTCACTTGTGCAATATCAGCGCGACCGTCGAGCAGGGTCGCGAGTGTGCGTGCCTGGTCTTCGTCGATATCGGGCTTCAGATAGAGCGAGAAATCGACGGCGCCGGCCCATCCGCCAGTCACCTGCAGTGCGTTCTTGATCACAATATGCAAGGCGCTCGGCAGCGCGAGTGTGATCGCGATGACCGTGATGGTCAGAAACGCCGCAAGCGGCGCCTCGCGTAGCTTGCCGAGCGACGCGATCATGACCTGCAAGTGGCGTGTGAAGTAGTTGCCCATCAGTAAGCGTCGCTCGCAGGCTTCGCCTCCGCGGCGCTATCGTATTCGAGGACACCATCGCTTAGCGCGATATGGCGATGACCAAATTGTCCGATCAGCGCGAGATCATGCGACGCGATGAGTAGCGTGACGCCGATCTCCCGGAAGCGATCAAACAGGCGCATGATGCCGAGCGACAGCTCCGGATCGAGATTGCCGGTCGGCTCATCGGCGATCACAATCTTAGGTCTGCCGACGATCGCGCGTGCGATGCCGACGCGTTGCTGCTCGCCGGAGGATAGTGTCTCCGGTCGTTGTTTTTCCTTGCGTAAAAGATCGACCGAATCGAGCGCGGCGCGCACCCGCTTGCCGATTTCGCGATGCCCCATTCCTGCGATGACCAGCGGTAAGGCGACGTTGTCGAACACCGTCCGATCAAACAGCAGCTTGTGATCCTGAAATACCATGCCGAGGTCACGCCGATACGCCGGGATCTTGCCTTTGCGAATGCCACGCGTGCTGCGATTGTCCACGAGCAGCTGGCCGCGCGTCGGCTTCTCGATCAGCCCGATGAGCCGCAGTAGTGTGCTTTTACCGGCGCCAGAATGGCCTGTGACAAAAACGAGTTCGCCTTTGTCGATCTGCAGTGTCAGATTCTTGAGTGCTTCTTGTCCGCCCGGATAGCGCTTGCTGACGTTGTCAAAGCGAATCACTGCTGCTCTCCGAGCAGCGCCTCGGCATAACCCGCCGCGGCAAACGGCTGCATGTCATCGATATGCTCGCCAATCCCGACAAAGCGCACCGGGATGCCGAGCTGATCGGCAATCGCGATGATTACGCCGCCCTTCGCGCTGCCATCGAGTTTCGTGACGGTAATACCTGTCAGCGCGAGTGCCGCATTGAAATCGCGCGCCTGTTGTAGTGCGTTCTGGCCCTGGCTGCCGTCGATCACCAACATCACCTCATGCGGTGCCGTGTCGTCGTGACGCGCGATGACTCGCTTCACCTTCGCCAGTTCGTCCATCAGGCCCTGCTGACTCTGCAGGCGGCCTGCCGTATCAGCAATCAGCACATCGATGCCGCGCGCCTTAGCGGCCGACATGGCATCGAACACCACCGCGGCCGGATCCGCGCCACTGGTCTGCGCAATCACCGGTACGTCGTTTCGCTCGCCCCAGGTTTGCAGTTGCTCAACGGCTGCAGCACGGAACGTGTCGGCGGCGGCCAACATCACCGACAACCCCTGCTGTTGTAGTTTCTTGGCGAGCTTTCCTGAGGTCGTTGTCTTGCCTGCCCCATTGACGCCGACCATCAGAATCACCCACGGCCGCTCCACGCCGACTTCCAGCGGTTGTTCGCTGGGTTTAAGCAGGTCGGTTAGCGTGTGATGAAGGCCCTCACGCAGCGCTTCAATATCCTTCTTTTCTTTTCGGGCGAGCGACTTATTGAGCTGTGCCATCGCCTTTTCTGTCGTCTCGACGCCAACATCCGCCATCAGCAGGCGCGTCTCGATTTCTTCCAGCACGTCGTCGTCGATACGACCGCTGGGCATTAGTTCGGTAATGTCGCGCGTAAGCCACGAGTCGCCGCGATTGAGGCGGGCGCGCATGCGCTTGAAGAAGCCAGGTTTGGCGTCAGACATCACTGCAGTCCGGGGAATTGATCGAAGCCGCCATGCTACCAGTGCGGGGTGGGTATTTAGAAGTCCGAGGTTCGATGGTTTGGGACTCGCCGATGGCGATCGGTGGCGCAACCCGGATCATTTTGTTCGCTCAATGCGATTCGCTCACAAAACGACGCGGATTGCGACTAGCGTCGCGCTTCTCGCGTATGTATTGACGCCCGCTCGATCAGGCGACGTAGGGCCGCAAGTCAGATGGCTGATGGTGCAGGGCAGTGCAACCCGGTTCATTTTGCTCGCTCAGGAAGATTCGCTCACAAAACGACCCGGATTGCCAAGAGCGTCACATCTCGCAAACCTATTGATGCCCGTTCTATCAGGCGACGCAGGGTCATGGAACAGGTCATGACGTTGTTCTTCGAACGAATCCCATTGAGTGAGAAAAAGATCGTCACGGCCCTTGTCCGTTGGCTTTCGCCTAGACCGATTAACTGCTGTGAATAACAGTAGCGTGCACCCCAATTGACCTGTATTGCCATGCATGCTGATCGCAAGGCGGATACTTGAGCAGCGGCAGCGTCGGCAGGGAGATGATTGTCGAACGAGTCTTTCCAAGTGAGGAAAGCCGATCGCTGGCGGCGATCAGCCGTCGTCCCTTCGGCGATGTCATCTAGAAGAGGCTCGCGGCGGTAGCTCGCTGCAGATAGTCCTCGTTACACTAGCGCCATGGCGGGAAACAGAAAACAGGGCCAGGTCAGGATCATTGGCGGCGATTGGCGTGGTCGGAAATTGCCGGTGCCCGATCGCCATGGTCTGCGTCCGACGTCGGACCGTATTCGCGAGACAGTGTTCAACTGGTTGCAGCATCGCGTCGTCGGCGCACGCGTACTCGATGCGTTTGCGGGCAGCGGAGCATTGGCTTTCGAGGCTTTGTCGCGCGGTGCGTGTCACGCCGACCTGATCGAAGCGGATCGCGATGTCGCCGCAATGCTCAACAAGAATATCGAAACGCTGGACGCTGCGGCACGCGTGCTGGCCGCCGATAGCTACGTGCATCTGCGCCGTGCTGCGACCGATAGCTACGACCTCGTGTTCCTCGATCCCCCGTTTGTGGATATCGATTTACCGGCGCTGCTGCGCGCATTGGCCGAGCAGGACTGGCTCGCGCCGAATGCGATCGTTTACATCGAGCAGCCGCGAGATCGGGGCCTTGTATTGCCGGACGGTTGGCAAGCGTGGCGAGAAAAGCGCGCTGGCGGTGTACAATTCGGCTTGTTAACGAATGTGGTCGAGGGGGTCACATGAAACCAGTATGTGCGATGTACCCGGGAACGTTTGATCCCATTACGCACGGGCACGAAGATCTCGTTAAGCGCGCGGCGAATCTGTTCTCAAAAGTCGTTGTTGCCATTGCTGCCAATCCGGGCAAATCACCGATGTTTACACTCGACGAACGTGTGGATATGGCCCGCCATGTATTGCGTGATATCGATAATGTCACGGTTGAGGGCTATCACGGTTTGACGATCCAGTACGCAGAAGAGAAAGGGCTCGGCGTCATCGTGCGCGGCTTGCGTGCAGTATCGGACTTCGAATATGAATTTCAGCTTGCCAACATGAATCGTCACCTGACGCCGGAAGTCGAAAGCGCTTTTTTGACGCCGCAGGACAAATATTCCTACATTTCATCGTCGCTGGTACGCGAGATCGCAAAGCTGGGCGGTGACGTGAGCCAGTTTGTGTCGCCGATCGTGCGCGATGCGCTGGCCGCTAAGTCTGGCAGCTAGTGCAATAAAACGTTGAGCGCTGTCCGATAACGCGCTGCGTCATCGGCTTCTCACACACGGTGCACGGCTCTCCGGCACGCCCGTAGGCCAGCAGCTCCTGCGTGAAGTAGCCCGGACTACCGTCGCTGCCATAAAAGTC
>ERZ1740062.1095-NODE-1095-length-11620-cov-15.866667_pt1 | contig 11620 bp, 9 predicted proteins | sample MGYA00581741_ERZ1740062 | MGnify/ENA primary metagenome ERZ1740062 (study PRJEB43018, sample SAMN04849747) | marine metagenome | isolation source: floating plastic debris | place: Pacific Ocean | collected 2008-09-01 | study: EMG produced TPA metagenomics...
TTGGTTGGTTTCAACATTGTGGTTACTGTATTCCATCCAACTGAAAACCGCTATATGCATTACTTTGGACAATATCAAAATCTAAATATCTTAGTTACCTTATCTTTAGATTGTTTCAAGAAAATCTAAGTAAAAGTTATGAAAAGTAAATTTATACTAAGTGGCTTGATATTAAGCACCAGTTTTTTCACTAATGTAGCATCAGTTAATGGGCAACCCGCAGATATATTCAAACCGATTATTGATGACCTTCAAAAGCAACTTCCATTAGGATCAAGTATGCGTTTACCATCTTATATCCCAACTGCTGATACTCCTTTATATCCCTTCGTAGAGACAGATAAGGGAGGGGTAAAAGTAAATATCGGAATTCGACCCGACTGCAAATCTTCTCAAAATTATCAACTCTGTGTAATTGGTGCGATCGCTGCATTAACACCCAAAGCTAAGTTTCCACCAAAGGGAGTTAAACTCAAGTCAATAAATCTAGATAATGGAATAGAAGGTTTATTTTTTACTTATGGTAGTGGTGAAACTCAAGTTAGTTATATTACTTGGGAGCAGAATAAACAAAAATTTGCGATCGCTGTGTTATCTGAAATCGCATCTCAGGAAGAACTGACAAAGATAGCAAAGTCAGCAACGGTTGAAAAACCGATTACCTCAGTTTCTCAGTAATTATTATATTTTGGTATTGACTCCGACTGCGCTCAGTCGAAGGGTAATTAGTGTGTTCTTAATTTGCGATCGCTACAAGTAATGTACAACAGCTTTGCAGAAGGGATAAGATTTTAGGGATTCATTAATATAATTACAAATATATAAAGCACCTTTATAAGACTTTGGTGCGTTACACAAATACACCAAGAACACCCCACAAATACTTGACTGGAGTTCCATAATTCAACTAGATTCCCAGATATCCTAACTTTGTCAACATAGTTAGACAAAAATATGACAGAATATAAGCTGAATATGTTTATTTCCACAACCCCTTACCTTATAAGGATAAATCTTATTTGGGTAAGTCTTATTTATAAGAAAAGTTATAAATATTTTAACTGTTAATAGTAATTTCTAGTAAGTAGTTCACTGGACTTTATATTTGTATCAAGTAGTCAATAATATACGCTAATGATATCCTCATTCAATAAATTGAGGTACGGATTATGGAATATAAGTTAGAAGTAGACTAATCTGACTAACTACATTATGAAGCAATCAGAAACATCCTATCCTAAATTGCAAATAGCTTTGATTGGTGGAATAATAGCTACTACGACCACATTTTCATTCGCTATAGCTCGTTGTCATTCAGTCAAAGCTGCACTGCAAAATAGTCCCAAAGCAACTGTTGACCAAGTATGGCAACTGGTATATCACAATTATGTAGATTATTCTTTTAATAAACAAGATTGGCAAGCACTTAGACGTGACTTATTAAATAAAAACTATAGTTCCACAGAAGAGGCTTATAGAGCAATCAACAAACTGCTAGGAAGTTTAGGAGACCCTTACACTCGTTTTCTAAAACCCGAAGAGTACAAATCTTTAATTGCTCAGACCTCCGGTGAAATTTCTGGAATTGGAGTCCGGATGGAATTTGATGATGCAAGTAAGCGGTTAATTGTAACTGAAGTTTTGGAAAATTCCCCAGCAATAAAAGCGGGAATCAAAAAGGGTGATGAAATTTTAGCAATTAACGGTAAGGCAACTCGCGAGATGAACTTAGAGAAAGCTTCTAACTTAGTTCGTGGTAAGGCTGGTACTGTTATTACCCTGCAAGTAGTACGTCCAGGAGAGAAGTATTTTAATGTAAAATTAACCAGAGGAAACATTGAAATACCCAAAGTAGATTATACCCTCAGACAAGAAGGTTCGCGGAATATAGGTTATATTCGTTTACGGGAGTTTAGCGCCAATTCTGCAAAGCAAATGCAAACAGCGATCGCTGATTTGGAAGCTCAGAAGGTTGATGGATTTGTTTTAGATTTGCGTAGTAATCCTGGTGGAGTTTTCGAGGCAAGTATTGAAATTGCCAAGATGTGGTTAAATGAAGGTGATATTGTCCGCACGGAATATCGCAAGGAAGGAAGTAAAATTAGTAAAGCTAATGGCACTGCTTTAACTAATAAACCTTTAGCTATTTTAGTAGATGGTAATTCAGCTAGCGCTAGTGAAATTCTCACCGGAGCATTACAGGATAATCAGCGAGCTGTGGTAATTGGCGATACAACCTTTGGTAAAGCTTTAGTACAATTAGTTCGCAAATTGGATGATGGTTCCGGGGTTGCAATCACAACTGCTCATTACTATACTCCCAAAGGAACCGATATTAATGAAAAGGGAATTTCCCCAGATATAAATTTATATTTGACGAATTCCCAAAAGCGTCAGCTAGCTAGAAATCCGAAGTTATTAGGAACCAGGAAAGACCCCTATTATAATCGTGCTTTAAAAGCTTTATAATTGCGATAGTTGGCATAGCCATCGCTTATAAATATGAAGTTACCAAAAATAAAGCCCAACCTCTGTTGGGCTAATAGCATAGGATTTCAAAACCGAAAATGTACGTTAAGTTTAATTAATTAACTTGAAGTATGGTTCAGCAAATCAAAGCGCAAGTCAGTTTAGATGAAGCTTAGATTGATGAGGGTTCAGAAGTAATCAAATCTTCTTGGGATTTTCTTTTACGAGCTAATGTTACTGCTCTGATATTTTCTAAAACCATAGCCACACTACTTGTGAATGATACAAGATTAATTGCGGCTTTGGCGATATCGAGTTTGTCATCGCTTTTATCGTAGGTTTTAACTCCAGTCATACCTATCAAAAGAATAGTAATGATGAATGTATATCCTGCAATTTTTAAGTTATTTATTCCTCTATTCAGATACAGCATAGCAAAAGGAACAAAGAAAAACGATAATATACCAGCGATCGCAGGATTCTTAGTTGCTAATTTTTCGGTTCTTTTTATATCTCTTTGGGTGGGTTCAAAAGGATTCCAAACTGACATAGATTACTCCTATATTTGAAAGCTTTAAAAATACGCTTAAGTACGATATTTCTGTTTTATGAGAATGATTAAATTACATATCCACTTTTATCAATAGTGTGATGGGAAAATATTGAAATTTATTAGTGTATGTAAACTAATAAAACAATAATCATCAATCAAATTATTATAATTATATTCAATGACAACTGAATAATATTGCTATAATTTGTTATCTATATTGATATAAGTAGGTCGGCGTTAAAAATGTTCGTTCTGATAGGGCAGAAGGCAGTAGTTAATAGTTAGTAAACAGTAGGGATAAGAATTTTAAGTCAATTAACATTTCGTGAAATATTTTTATTTATTCCCACTGATTTACTTATTAAGCTTAAATATTGACTTTACTATTCTCTTACTAAAGTCAATTAAATAAATCTCTAATTCAGTGATATGTAGTTTTCAAAGTTTCTCTTATATGATGTCCGTTAAAATAACTGTCATTGCGAACGGTAGTGTTAGCTAGCGCTATACTACGTAAACGCGTTAGCGTCTCCGTCAGGAGAAGCAATCTCAACACATTGCGTTGACGTAGTCTGCTCGATAGAGCTTATGCGTCGTTTCACTCGCAATGACATATTATGGGTGATTTGCCGGACATCATATTACTTTTGATTCTAGCCTAGTATTTAAAGATTTCATGTACCATTGAAAACTTTTGATGAAGTGAAAATTATATTAATACATTTATTTTTAAAAACAATATTTTTTAGATTTATTTTTAATTTAATTAAGATTAAACAAATTGATTTTAATACTCAATAGTATGTTGTACTTATATATATTAAGTCAAGTACAACATATCAAGACAAAAATCTAATTTACCTTATTTGTTTGAAGATGAGAAAAAAATCATCACTCAATTAGTAAAAATAAACAATCAACATGAATATTCCTATAATTGAAACTGAACGCTTAATTTTGCGAAGTTTCCGAGAAGAAGACTTAAACCCTTACGCTCAGATGTCTGCTGATGAAGAGGTGATGCGCTATATCGGTAATGGGAAAACTTTATCTCGTGCTGAATCTTGGCGCAGTATAGCTGTAATAATAGGACATTGGTATCTGCGTGGATATGGTTTATGGGCAGTTGAAGAACGCGAAAGTGGAGAAATGATTGGTAGAATTGGTTGTTGGAAACCAGAAGGTTGGATTGACTTTGAAGTTGGTTGGACTCTCCGGAGGTCTTTTTGGGGAAAGGGTTACGCAACGGAAGGGGGATTTGCATCGATAAAATATGCTTTTGAAGAGTTAGGAAAAAAGAAAGTTATTAGCTTAATCCGTCCAAATAATTTTGCTTCAATCCGAGTTGCAGAGAAATTAGGAGAGAAGTTTGAGGGTTATGTAGAAGTTTTGGGTAATCAAGCGCTTATGTATGGAATTACTACCCAGGGGTGGAAGAAGATTTCTAGGAGTGATGAGTAATCTTACACCTATACGTCTAAATAATCAAATATGAAATATAAAGTAATCAATAATAGTTTTAATTCAAGATTTACTCAGTCCTCTTTTAGAGGACTTTGTATATAAGTCTGGGACTTTCAGTCCTAGACGGTCGGGAATACCAAGTATTATTTATTTACATGACTTATTAAACCTATTAAAAAAAGATCGGAACCCATCAAAGCTTTTCGGAATTGTGGGTTATGAAGACTGCTAACATACCCTACTGTCGAGACACAATTAAGTATTAGACTTAGTTAAATCCGTTAAGAAAATAGAGAGTCTGTAAAGTCCTTAGATTGACCCAAGAATATCTTTTTATAAGTATTGTCCTTACGAAGCATTTGTTCGTGAAGTTCAATCAGTAACTCTTGAGCTTGGTCGTGAGATAGTTGCTCTACCTGGTCGCAAAAAATCCTATGATTGAATTCTTGCTCTAAAGATAGTCCTGTTTTTGATTCATCCATAATGTCAATAATTCCTGCTGTAAAGACTTAAAATTTGGTTGCTGATGGTAATGACTCTAGACTTATCTAAGTCACCTCTTTCTGAGTAGCTCACAGATATAAATTCTATGGTTGGGAAAAGTAATGACTCATAGCAATCTATTTATACTAACTACTTAAAATGGATTGATCGCTCAGACTTACTTTTGTTATGAATATATATTAACCAAGTATTGACAAATAACCTGTAGTGAGAGCCGATACTATTAGTGAGGTTTTCTTTACTGCATATAGAAATTTGGAATATCAAGCAAAGTATCAACTTTTTCTGGGGTGAAATAAATATTAGAAGGTTTTAGTTGGTAAATGTTACCCAAAGATTGTTTCATCCTGGTTAGAATATCTCTAATCTGAATCGTATTCAACTGACTAATATTCAATTGACTATATCAATTAAGAAAAACACAAAATGCGCTTACCTGAAGAACCAGACTTACCTTTACAAATCAATCTTGTGCCGATGATTGATGTTATATTTGCACTTTTGGCATTTTTTATTCTGTCATCTTTATTTTTAACTCGTTTAGAAGGTTTACCCGTTAATTTACCTCAAGCTGGAACTGGACAAAGACAAGATGCTACTGCTCCCACAGTTGTAACCTTAGATGCGAAAGGAAATATTAGCTTGAACGGTAAACCTATTAAAATTGATAGCTTAACTCAGAGTATGCGAAATTTAGTTGCAGTCAGCGGAAATCAGGTAGTTATTGTCAATGCTGATGAAAAGGTCCCTCACGGTAAAGTTGTAGCAGTTATGGATAGCTTACGTCAGGTTCAAGGTGTGAGACTTGCGATCGCAACTGAAAAACCGTAATTTTGATAGCAGAGTTGGTTCTAATTACTAAAATTGCCATAAACTTACATATAGCGAATTCAAGGAATAAATTTTGATGATCTGGGTAAATGAGCAAATAGACCCATCTGGCATCATTCATGCTTGTATTGCCTGTTGTAATGAATCACAGGCTCAAGATTGTCATGAATCTTTTGAGAATAATTTGACTCAAATTCAAAAGGATTCTGGCTGGATAGCAAGACTTAGAACTGTCAATTCTTGGGATGATGTACCTGTTAATGCTTTAAAGCTGAATTAATTTTTATTATTATTTTGACTTTTCCCCTGATTGATGTTTTGAGTAACTTTAATTTAATTATTTTTAATTATTTTGGATTTTATTGTTGAAGAAGTATAAGCGCTAGCTAACGCTATCGTTTGTCCTAATGGACACCGCGGATAAAAATAATTCTGCATACCTACTTAGGATTTACGTATTGACAAGAAGACTAGTTTATGAATTAAAGCTGAACAAGAATCGCTTAAATTTTCTCAAATATATTCAAGCACAACTCAAGTGAATAAATTTCGGCGTTGCTGAATACAGGTATGATTTTGCCCCCCAACCCCCAATTCTGGGGGAGTAAGATAATTTAAAGTCCTCTAAATTTGGGGGATTTAGGGGGCGTTACTCAAAACTTAAAAAGTAAATTCATCCTTCAATTGAGCAACGCCTAAATCTCTTTGCTACTCATACTTAATTTAAGCTCCTTCAATTAATTGAGGGAGCTTAAATTGTGAATATTCACTAGGAGATATTTTATTTGAAGGGTATATTTATAAATTAAATCAATCGAGAACATAGCTTAAAACTTTAACATTACCATTAACAATAACCCTGACCTTGACATTAACATTATCAATAATTATTGAATAAATATTCATTTAAATCAGTTATTTTATAGATGTAACTGGGTATATTTTTGATTTAATTAATAACTCATAAAAATGATTGTAAAAAATGTAGATATAGTGTTAATTTATTTTCAATATTGAATTGATCAGTTGGTTCTGGTGGGGGTCAGCCATCAGAGGTAAGGGGGAAAGTCCGGTGTAAATCCAGCGCTGTCCCGCAGCTGTAATAAGACAGAATGTGTCTTTAAGTCAGAATACCCGCCAATGTGACCCTTCGGATTCGCAGTCGCTCATGGGGGAAACCCCCAAGACCGCGCTATCTCACAAAAAACATGATTATCTGCGAGGTACGGATGAGAAAAATTATCTTTAATTACCAATCGAGAATACAGTTTACAGTATTAATTCTGACCGTATTGAGGATATTATCTGGAAATGATTCCGCGATCGCGCAAGATATTCTTCAAATTTCAGAATTTCCCCAGCATCAAGGTAGTGCAAAGGATTTAGAAATAGTTCCAGAAATAGTTCCAGAAACACCACCTGAAAATACTTCATATACAATTAGTAATAGAGAAGATATTGCTCAAAATACTACTTCACAAGAAGCAGAAAAAGAAAAAGAAAAAGAGAAAGAAGCAGATATTGAGCTTACAGTTATAGGAGAAATATTAGACCAACCAGTTTTTACACCGTTTCGTCGGGAAGGAAAAGTACGGGATGCGACTCGTCCAGTATACGTGATTAACCGCAAGGAAATTGAAGCCCAAGGTGCGCGTACTGTCAAAGAAGCACTGAGATTTGTACCTGGTATTTTACCCGATGGTACTGTGGGAACAGAAATTGGTGGTTTAAGCGGTCAGTTTATTCGCGGTTCTAATACTGGACAAGTATTAATATTAATTAATGGCAGACCAGTTAATAACCTTGGTAGTGGTGGTTTCGACCTTTCAGAAATTACAACTGATATTGTCGAGAGAGTTGAAGTTGTTCCCGGTGGAGGTTCTACTCTCTATGGTTCCGATGCGATTGGAGGAACAATCAATGTTATTACTCGTCGTCCGACAAAAGATATTACTACCACCGCTCAAATCAGATTTGGTAGCTATGATTTGAACGAACAAAGCATTCAAACTAGCGGTAAACAAGGTAGTGTTTCTTGGTTACTAGGCTATAATCGCACTCGTGCTAACAATAATTTTGATTATTCTATTCCCGAAGTTGACTTTGATGGAACCAGGGAAAATGCCGATGTACTCTACAATAATTTCAATTTACAAGTCAATGCAGAATTGAACAAACGTCAAAGTTTGAGTTTCAACACCATTTATCTAGCAAAAGACCAAGGTGTTCCCGGTGGTGTTGCTATTCCTCAAATTTCTCAAGCTGCTTTTAACTCTCTTACCGATAATAATCGTAAGTATACCGACCAAGTTCTCACAGATTTGACCTGGAATGCAAATTTAGGGAAAGCAAATGATTCCTTATTAACAGCTAGAGTCTATCTAGATTTTCTCAATACTCGCTTCGACAACCGTACAGGAGACATCAGCAACCACCAACAGTTCGATAACAATCAAAATTCCTTGGGTGTTCAGGTACAGCATAACTGGCAAATTGCTAAAAATCATAATCTTACCTATGGTTTTGACTATCGTAATGTCAGTGCTAAAAATGTGACTCGTAACCTCGCTGATGGAATAGAAATAGAGAATTACGATGATAGTATCGGACAGGGAGCGGTATTTGCGAAATATTTAGTTGATGTGACCCCCAACCTACGATTAAATTTTGGATTGCGTCAAGATTTCAACAGTTTGATAAATGGTTCTGTGACTTCTCCTGCGGTAGGTGCACGTTGGAACATTAGTAAAGATACTACTGTGCGAGGTAACTATATCCGTAATTTTCGAGTACCTACCCTATTTAACTTATTTAGTAATTCTCCTTTTGCACAAGGTAATCCAGACTTAAAACCAGAAAGAGGTGATAGTTTTGATATTGGTATCGACCAGAAGTTAGGAGATATTGGTTTACTACGTTTTACGTTTTTCAGTAACACCATTACTGATAATATTGCCTACGATAACATCAATTTTACCTATGAAAATATTGGTAAAGTCCGGACTAATGGGGTAGAAATTGCTTTAAATTTGCAGTTAGTCAAAAATTTCTATTTTTCTGGTAACTATACTGCAAATGACCCCAGAATACTTGAAAGTTCTAATCCTGTCGAAGTTGATCAAGAATTAAGATTTGCAGGTGCTGATAGTATTAATTTAGGATTTTCCTACGAAAATTCCCAGGGTTGGTACACAGGAATTTTGATGCATTCTTTGGGTAGTTATCCCACGAATAATACTAATACAGAGTTCTTGTCTGGTTACACAACTTTTGATTTTAAATTGCGAGTCCCGATAAGTGAAGACTTAGCACTTAATAGCAGTGTAGAGAATATTTTTGACCAAAGATTTCAGTTATTCTCTGGCTTCCCTGATGCAGGTAGAATTGTACAAGTAGGTATGAATTATAAGTTTTAGGGAATCGGGAATAAGGAACTATTAACTCCTAACTTCTAACTATTTAATTCAAAGTCCTGTATTCGCAGCATGTCCGTTATGAAATCATCTAACATCCAAAATCATTATGAGTAAATATAATCCTTGGGTAACACCATTAAATCATCAAAGTACAGAAGACTTACCAATGGGGGGTAAGGTTGAATACGAAGATATTGATTGCAGTTGTGACGTTTTATCATCCTTACTTTACACCTTATTTCAACAAAATTGGCAACAGGTAGAGTTAGGACATGTTGCTCAAGGTGGGGTTTTAGAATTAGGATTTACCAACCCACCTAAGATTTGTATTCTTTATGATGGTTATCTCACAGTAGTAACAGAAGGATGGCATTTACACTTGTGTATTGATGATAATTTAGGTGGTCCGAATAATCAAACTCCTTTAGAATTAAGAAGAAAAAGAAGAGTTAGTCGTGCAGCATTTTATCGACGTTTCAACAAACATGTAAATCCCAGAAGTTGGGGAATTGAATTTTGGAATGGTGCGGGTGAGAATGTGATGACAGTTTTTTTCCCTAATCCTTTAGTAGATGGGGAAAATTTATTACCAGAAGGTAAACCCGACTTATCAAAATTAGCTCTTTATCAAGAACTAAGGGAGATTTACGTATTAGGTAATAAACCAATGCCATTTACTCAAAATCCCTTAAAACGTTCTTATATTTCAGTTTGTACCTCTGGAAGATGTTTACCTTCACGTAATTGGCAACCGACTTTTGAATCTCTAAAAAATGCTGTTGAAAAAGCTGGTTTAGATATAGAAGTAAGAACTTCTGGCTGTTTGGAAGTTTGTAAATTGGGACCAGTGGTATTTAATTCTGAAGACAGAACTTGGTACACTCGCGTTAAGCCAGAAACTGCTGAAACTATTGTTGAAAAACATTTAGTTAATGGAAATAAAGTTACTGAACATCTTTATCCACCAGAATCAGCTTAAAGGTATTCAAGGGAACATCCTGTCAAGTCGCTTCGCTCCAATTCAAAATTCAAAATTCAAAATTCAAATCAGTGGGGGCTTGTACCCGAAATTAATTAATTCAAAATTTTTTAATTCTTCAAAATGGTCAATCACCCAACACTAGTGGAAGTAACGATTTAGTGGAAGTCTCCAGGAGGAAAGATAAATGAAATTATGGTTTTTAAAAATCACTCTTCTCTGGGTAGCTCTGCGATAACTCCATCTAATGGGAGCATCTAATGGGAGCATTTGAAAAAAGTAATCTTGATTATTAAATAATAGGATGTTTCCAATATGCAATTTTCAAAAACAAGCAGAATTAAATTATTATTATTTTTTTCTCAAGTTCTGTGTGTTGCAGCTTTATTAATTGCTTGTCAAAACACTACACCTAACTTTAATACACAAAATTCTAACAAAAATTGTGTTGAAAACTATAAGAAAAATACAGATTACTTTCCCCAAAAAGCTAATATCAAATATGCCACAGGTTTTTCTGTAGAATATCAAAATAACTATAAAGTTGTGACTGTAAAAAATCCTTGGCAAGATGCGAAGACAAGTTTTAAATATATTTTAGTTGAATGCGGTACACCAGCACCGGAAGGTTTTAAGGAAACTCAAGTAATTACAATACCTATAAATACAGTCGCATCTCTTTCTACCACCCATTTACCCCATTTAGCAAAATTAGGAGTAGTAGATAAACTCGTTGGTGTCAGCAATCCTAAAATAGTCAATACATCAGAGGTCGTTGAGAAAATAAAAGTAGGTAAAATTGCAGAATTAGGCAATAATAATGTGAACCTAGAAAGGTTATTAGAACTGAATCCCGATTTGGTCACTACTCATGGAACGGGAAACCCGCAGACGGACAGTCATCCTAAATTATTAGAAGCAGGATTAAAAGTCGCGATAAATGCTGAATATATGGAAAATACACCACTAGGACGTGCAGAATGGTTAAAGTTTACCTCTATGTTTTTTAATAAAGAAGATATTGGTGAAAAACAATTTGGTGAAATAGCTAGGAAATATCAGAATATTGCTGCTAAAACTAAAGCTATCAAAAAACGTCCAAAAGTATTTACAGGATTTAACTTTAAAGGAACTTGGTATGTACCAGGGTGTCAAAGTTATCCAGCAAAATATTTAGCAGATGCTGGTGCAGAATTACTTTGCGTTGGTAATTCTTCTGGTAGTACACCTTCATCTTTTGAAAATGTTTTTGAACGTGCTGCGACAGCAGATTATTGGTTAAATGTTAGTCAATCTTGGCAAAAATTAGAAGATGTAATTAGAGAAGATAGTCGCTATAGTGATTTTCGAGCAGTAAAAAAAGGTAATGTTTATAATAACAATGCTCGTTTAAATGAAAATGGA
>ERZ1740062.1096-NODE-1096-length-11616-cov-3.912378_pt1 | contig 11616 bp, 9 predicted proteins | sample MGYA00581741_ERZ1740062 | MGnify/ENA primary metagenome ERZ1740062 (study PRJEB43018, sample SAMN04849747) | marine metagenome | isolation source: floating plastic debris | place: Pacific Ocean | collected 2008-09-01 | study: EMG produced TPA metagenomics...
GTATTCGGAACCCACCACTCGTAAATTACATTTAAATCGGAATAGAGTCGGCATTTAACTATTTTTTCGTATTCTTCACCGACTTTTCCTAAATATCTAGCGATTTCTGTTTTCATTTTTTTACTAATAATTTTAAAAAGTTTTAGTGTTTCCGAATGTTGTAATCACTAATAAATTATTGAATTGTGAGTTTTGTAAATATTGGGTTGATTAGCGGAATCCAACTTACATCATAAATATGATTCCAGTCCATTTTTACTGATATCTAGCACCAATTTAATTTACTAGCTAAAACGGCTTTGGAATTTATTCCAAGGCGATTGTTGAGAATTGTGCAAAATTTGAATTACAATGCACTTTTGCTATTAGCCCAGAAATTGATTTCCGGGCAGTTACAAAAGAAATAAAGCCAGATTAATATCTCTGCAAACTGGCTACCAACTTAATTCCAAATTCTTCTTCAACAATTTCTTTGCTATAACTTAAACTCCAAAGTTCTATATCACAATCATCATCTTTACTCGCTGGAAACAGCTTTAAATGTAATTCTTTTTCATCTTTACGATAATCGCATTCTATCCTTGATATTGCTCCAATTTGCCTTCTATCAAGGGATGTTGCCAATCTCAATAACGAACTTAATTGTTCTACTATTAACCTTTGGTCTTTTGTGGCTAAATTTTGTAAATTTTCATGCTTTTTCTTGGGCTGAGATTTACGATGATAGCGGGCTAAATTGGCAATAATTTCTATTTCGGTTTCGTTATAACCAAGCAAGCCACTATTACGAATCACATAATATGAATGTTTGTGATGGGAAGAATGACTTATATAATGTCCGCAATTATGTAAAATTGCCGCAGCCCATAACAAATGCTTTTCTTCATTTCTCCAATGGTGTAAATTTCCTTTGGTTTGCTCAAACAAAGATAAAGCAAGTGATGCAATTCGTTTGCTGTAATCTAAATTAACTTTGTACTTCTCAGCGATTTTGAGTACGCTTCGCTGTCTTATCGTGCTTTGAAAGCGCAGACGATTATCTATTAAATCGTGCGCTAACATCCAATCTACAATCACTCCTTCTCGTAACGCCCGCTCGCAGGTGGTTATCGATTCTACACCTAAAAGTGTCATTGCTTCTTGTAATATTACTGCTCCTGCCAGTATAACTTCTGACCTTTTTTCTGGCATAGAAGGTATATTTGCTCGCTCGGAATTAGTCATTTCCCGCAAGCGCCATACCCATTCCCTTAATTCTTTTAAAGTGAAGCTGTAACCGTTTAATGTTGAAGGTGTCGAATCCGATTTATCTTTGGCATGAATGGTAGCTAAGGTTTCGATGGTTCCGGAAGTTCCCACGAGACGAACTTGTTCGCCAAAGTTGATGTGTTCCGATATTTCTTCTATGGCGCGTTCGAGCATTCCCCGCGCATAAGCTTGCAAGTAGTTAAATTCATTATCGTTAATTGGATCGGTGGTAATCAATTCGCTAGTTAATCTTACTGCACCAACTTTACTGCTAGTAAGACAGCGCTCTTCGTGAGAATCACCTAAAATCAATTCCGTGGAACCACCACCAATATCGATAATAATATGGGCTTCGTTATTAAACTCCATCCCCGAAAGCACGCCTAAATAAATCCGTCGCGCTTCTTCTTCTCCGGAAATTAAATCAACATCTAAATTTAACTCTTCTTTGATACGGCGCAAAAAATCTTTGCCGTTGGGTGCTTCCCTAATGGCACTAGTTGCTACAGCAATTACTGCTTCGGCATCCAACGTTTTGGCAATCTCCTGGAAGCGACTTAAAGCCGTTATTGTCCTTTCCATTATTTCAGACTTGAGATTTCCCGTATCAATTTCGCGATCGCCAAGTCTAACGGTTTCTTTCTCTTTGCCGATGATACTAAAAGATGGTAGCGATGGCTCAATTCTCACAATTACCATATGTACGGAGTTTGTGCCTAAATCAATCGCAGCCAGTATGCGATTAGGCTCAACCTTTTGAGTGAGAATATCCTCTGTTACTGTCATCACTGGATTAACCATTGTTTTTTCAATAAAACGCAGTAAAGGTTGGTTGCTCGGAAAAAATCGGTACAATAATTGGATTTAGACGCACAGTACAATTAAACAATTTGCAATTATGCCTTCTTAATGGAGATATAAAATCCAATACTTTCACACTAAAATCAAGCGGGGATGGGATTTTAAACCCCTCAGAGTTTAGATCGATTTGAATAAATTTCAAAAATTATGACTTTTACTTGTATTCAGAAGTCAACTAATGTTGTATTCTTCTACAGCGTCAAATTCAAATATCCACAAATAGTTTAGTTTGTATTTTGCTTTCCCAACTGTTTTACAGATATCAAATAAAGTTATTCTATAGTTATTAAGAAGTGTAAATGAAATCATATCGGTAATTATTGATTCCTATGGTTACTCAACCAGAACAAAACATTGAATCTAGCTTTAGTAAAATCATCCGACTTCTACGATGGAATAAACCAGAAGGAAGATTAATCTTAATGATTCCCGGTTTGTGGGCGTTATTCTTAGCAGCAGAAGGTAAACCCCCTTTAGCATTAGTAGGAGTCATCATTTTAGGTGCCTTGACAACAAGTGCTGCTGGCTGCGTTGTTAACGATTTATGGGATAAAGATATAGATCCAGAAGTTGAAAGAACAAAAAACCGTCCCCTTGCTTCTCGCGCATTGTCTGTAAAAGTTGGAATAGTTGTAGCGATAATGGCGATGGCTTGTGCGGCTATTCTCGCTTTTTATCTTAACCAGCTTTCTTTTTGGTTATGCGTTGGGGCAGTGCCGGTAATTGTGCTTTACCCCGGCGCAAAACGAGTTTTTCCCGTACCTCAATTAGTGCTTTCTATTGCTTGGGGATTCGCAGTCTTAATTAGTTGGAGCGCGGTAACGCAAAATCTTTCACAATCAACTTGGCTGCTATGGGGTGCAACTGTATTGTGGACTTTGGGATTCGATACAGTTTATGCCATGAGCGATAGAGAAGACGACAAACGTATCGGTGTCAATTCTAGCGCCTTATTTTTTGGTAACTATGTAAAAGAGGCGATCGCTATTTTCTTTATTGGAACAGCCGGTTTACTACTTTGGTTGGGACTTGTTACACATCTTCATATTACATATTGGATCAGTCTGGTAATTGCATTTAGCGGTTGGCTATGGCAATATCTAACGCTGAGAAAATCCGATTTACCAAGTTCAACTTATGGTGAAATGTTCCGACAAAATGTGTGGATTGGTTTTATTTTGCTCGCTGGAATGATAGTTGGTAATTTTTGAACTATTTCTAATTGAGCCTCAAAAAAATTTTTGTAGTACGGGCATCTTGCCCGTGCAAATTTTATATTAAGTAGCTTTGCACAATTAATTTAATATTTCGTTTGGATAGAGAATAGGGAATAGTTATATAACTGATGGGGCTTACCTACTGATTCAAGACTTTATTGCAAAAACTTAATCGCTTCACTAATCTTTACAACCGGATTTATACTGATTTTAGATCAAAATGGAGTAAATATATCCAAGGCTAGATACGAAAATCTACGAGTTGTATTACTAGTTGGATATATATCTATTTGATAACAGTACTCAATTCGATGAAGCAATCATTTTTTATGTTATTTGCCACGATAGCTTTTCAATCCTTGGGAGGTGTAGGGGTTGTCGGGGGAGGTTTCTTTTTGACACAAGCTTTTAATAAAAAAGGTGAAACTGAGACAATAATAAATAGTTCCAACTATCAAGATATTCGTCATAATACCTGGTCTAATCAGACACAAATTAACCACTTTCCCGCCACTATACCTAGGGAAGCAACAGACGTTAGGGTTATTTATTATCCTGGTTCTTCGGAGTACGGTAGAATTTTTCAACTCCGGATGAAACTACCAAAACAGCAGATACAAAAATCACTTTTAAAATACAGAGATACAGCCAAACACAAGTATCAAGGTGGTGATACAAACGACCATGCAAATCAGGAAAATGGCGTACCTACCACCTTTTTATATAGTAGCGACTTGCAAGCAGGAACTTTTCCATCAACCTATGAAATATTAGTATTAAACGCCAATAATCGGGGAACTGCCGATTTTCCTTGGAATCATGGGGATAGCTATGGAGTAGCAATCGATAAAATAACTTCAGAAATTGTTTATTGGGCTGAAGAATGGTGATGATATTTTAGACTTTGGATTATTTCATATTAATAGTGTAGAGACGTTGTACTGCAACGTCTTCATATATAAAAAATGAGAAAAATCATCATTGGCGTGATGGGAGTTGGAGAAAAAGCCACATCAACTGATATAGAAAACGCCTATCAATTAGGAAAAATGATTGCTCAACAAGGTTGGATTTTGTTGACTGGTGGTAGAAAAGCTGGTGTAATGGATGCTGCTTCTCAAGGTGCAAAATCTGTTGATGGTTTAACTATCGGTATTCTTCCAAATAAAGATGATCGAGGAATTTCCGAAGCAATTGATATTGCAATTTTTACAGATATGGGTAATGCAAGAAATAATATTAACGTGCTTTCTTCTGATGTAATAATTGCTTGTGGAATGGGTGCCGGTACGGCTGCAGAAATTGCTTTATCCGTTAAAAATAATAAGAAAGTAATTTTATTAAATGAAGATGAAACAAGCAAAAACTTTTTCCAAAAGCTTGCGCCTAATAATATTTATATTGTTGAAAATGTAGAAACAGCGATATTAACACTTAAGTCTATTGTTTCTGAAGTAACTAATATGATAGTTTGAAAAATAAAAATTAAATGTTGAGTTAAGCAGTTAATATGCAGTCATTACCTGTAGTTGGTGTATCCGTTGATAGAACTTTACCTTTATCAGAAGCAAAGGAAGATTCGGGAACATTTATTATTACCTTGAGCAAGCCCGCTCCCGTTGGTGGATTGCTGGTGAATTTTAGCCCTGTTCAGACTGATGGAGGAGGCGATCTTAATGTATCCATTGTTAACGGCACTGCTCAAATAGACGAAAATAATTCACCTTCAGGTATTTTGATTGAAGAAGGAAAAAAGGAAGCCACAATTACCATAACTGCCATAGAGGACAATATACCAGAAGGAGAAGAAATCAGTGGTTTTGACCTTTTACCGGGAGATGGTTATACAATCGACCCCGATAATAATAGCCCTAGATTTATTATTACAGATTTACCCATCGTTACTTTCAGTGTAGATAAAACAGTAATCTCCGAAGGTGGAGAGCCACAACTTTATACTTTTGAGCTGAGCGAACCAGCACCGAATGATGGATTGACTGTAAAACTAGTAGTAGAATCTTCAGATGGAAAGTTTGGAGATGTAGTTGGAGTTCCAGAACTTTTCAACAATATTAATGCTTCTGATGCGGTAGTAGTTGAAGAAAATGGTTTAATAGCCTTTGAAGTTACCATTCTTCCAGGAGCAACCTCAGCAAATTTTGGTTTAGAAGCTCCCCAAGACAATTTAGTTGAAGGAAACGAAACTTTTACATTTACTCTCCTCGATGATGAAAGTTATTCCATCGATCCAGCTCAGGCTGCTATAACCACCACAATTATCGATAAAGAACTACCCACAGTTAGTTTCAGCGTTGATAAAACAGTTATTTCCGAAGGTGGAGAGCCGCAAATTTATACTTTTCAGCTTAGCGAGCCAGCACCTAATGGTGGATTGACTGTAAGATTGCAAGGAAAAGACTCAGATACAGATCCAGCAGATCCAATTCCCGTTCAACAACTTTTCAATAATATTTCTAATGTCGGACTTGCTAGAGAAAATGGTTTACCAGTCTTTGAATTTACCATTGCTGAAGGAGAAAAATCAGCGACTTTTGGTTTAGAAGCTCCCCAAGACAATCTAGTTGAAGGAGACGAAACTTTCAGCTTGACTTTTCTGGATGACGAAAGTTATTCTATCGACCCAAGCAATGCTTCTATAACCACCACAATTATCGATAAAGAACTACCCACAGTTAGTTTCAGCGTTGATAAAACAGTTATTTCCGAAGGTGGAGAGCCGCAAATTTTTACTTTACAGCTAAACGAGCCAGCACCAGATGGTGGATTGACTGTAAGATTGCAACTAGAAGATCCAGATGGCGACTTTGGTGATGGAGGTTTTCCTCCGCAGCTTTTCAACAATATTTCTGATGCAAATTTTGTTGTCGAAAACGGTAAATTTATTCAGGAATTTACAATTTCTCCAGGAGCAACTGAAGCTAGTTTTGTGTTTATCGCTGGTGAAGATAACAAGGTGGAAGGAGACGAGACTTATACCTTAACTCTTCTCGATGGTGAAGATTATTCCATAAATACAGAATCAAAACCTATAGTTACTACAATTACCGAAAAAGAAGTCATCAACGGAACTGAGGAAGCAGAAAACTTATTTGGTACGGATGCTGCGGAGTTTATTATAGGTTTTCAAGGAAATGACACCATCTTTGGTAATGGTGGTGAAGATAATCTTATCGGAAACGAAGGTGATGATTTAATTTATGGTGCTTCCCAAACCGATACAATTTTGGGTGGAGAAGGCAACGACACCATCTTTGGTAATGGTGGTGGTGATTTAATCAATTCTGGTAGTGGTGAAGATTCAATTTGGTTGGGTGCTGGTAAAGCTACGGTTATTCTTGAAACTAGCGAAGGTTTTGATACTGTAAATAATTTTCAATTAGGTGCAACCACTTTCCAAGTTGAAAGTATTGATAACCTTTCCTTTGCTGATAGTACTGATGGTGCAAAAATTTTCCAAGGAGATGATTTGTTAGCTGTTGTTTCTTGGCAGTCTGCACATACTTTCACTGAGAATCAAGATACTATTTTTATAGTCTAAATTAATCGTACTTTACTTGGTGACTTTTAGTTGCTGAGTAAACAAAGTATTAAATTAGACTTATTAACCAAAGATAACTAACTTATGGATTAATTATCGTGATAGTTTCATTGCTCAATCTTGCCAATACTCGCTGATAATAAAAGCAGAAAATCCAGAGTAGAAACAAAATATGACTATCAAAGTAGGCGATAAAATTCCTTCGGTGACTTTAAAGCACATGGAAGAATCGGGAGCTAAAGATATATCTACAGAGGAACTATTCAAAGGTAAAAAGGTACTATTATTTGCGGTACCCGGTGCATTTACACCAGCTTGTTCCGCGCAACACCTCCCCGGTTATATCCAAAATGCCGAGCAAATAAAAGCTAAAGGCGTGGATAAAATTGCCTGCATCGCTGTCAATGATGTTTTTGTCATGGATGCTTGGGGAAAAAGCCAAAATGCTGGTGATAAAGTATTAATGCTTGCCGATGGTGATGGTGAATTTGCTAAGGCTGCGGGTTTAGAATTAGACTTAAACGGCAAAGGTTTAGGAATGCGATCGCGACGTTATGCGATGGTAATAGAAGATGGTGTAGTCAAGACATTGGAACTCGAAGAAGGCGGAAAACTTGAAATCAGTACCGCTGAGAAACTATTAGCAAAATTGTAATTTTAACTATATTTCTGATATAGGTTAGTAGTAAGGGCTAAAGCCCTTATTGCCCAATAATATAATGTTTAATTTTATTCAGTATAAGCATATAATTAAATCTGAAAAAATACCGAAATCATACCCATTTATATTATACTCACTCTATTTGTTTGCGTTCGCTGACTGGATTGTTAGAAACTATTTGACAAATCTCATCCAATACCGCTTCATATTCTATTGGTTCTTCTGGAATAAATCCTAAATATATTTGATTCTCATAATTATTTACAGGCAATATCCGTATTCCTATTTTTAGCTTTCCTTTCTCCCAACCTTGTCCGCCAATTCTTAAAACTTGACAATTTGTAATGTATTCATGTTTAATTTCGGCTAAATCTATTTTTGTTTTACCAATAGAAATATCACCGAAAAACTCTAACATTGAAGCACCGGGATTAAAGCTATTTTTTTGATAAACACGTCTTTGCAATTTATCTTGAATATTATCTTCAATTAGTCGCTCAATTTTACTAACTTTAAAAGTATCTTCTCCTAAAAGAACGACATCATGGCCTTCTAAAAGTATCAAATTCTCATTCATATTAAAAATATTTAAAATTAACCAGCTAGAAAAGTCGTTATTCTGACAATTTAGACTGATTTCTTGAGATAATCTGCCAATTTGCTGACAACAAATTAGTTATAAATTGAATTCTATTAACTTCTTTAAAAAAAATTGCGCGAAAAACACGCCCTAGTACTCCGCCAAGACAACAAAGGAAGGGTAAAGAGCAATGCTCTACTATTCACCATTCACCACTCACTACTTACTAACCTCACCCTGCAATGTTGGGTTGTTCGAGTACTAGCTTACGGGAAGCAAGCGCGGTTAATAGTTCCCATCTTTCTGAAAAGACACTACAAACTAGCATCCAAATTAAATAAAGTAATATTTAATATATAAAATATACGTTTTTATACTGAACTGACTTTGGCCGTAAACCGTGTTAAATATTGTAATATCAGGGAAAAATGTCAATATCGCTGATTGCTATGAATTAGTAAAAATAAAAAGTAATACAAGTAAGTGACTGACAAAATAACTGATTCTGGAAATTGTTAAAAGTGGTGTTTTTTAAGAAACCAGCAGAAAATTTTTTGTGAGTCTAATATCAATTCTATTTTTATTTTTCACAAATATCGAGCGTAAAAGCAGTAAATCTGCTCTTGCCTTTGACCTTTGACTAATTCAACTGCGTAAACCATAACAACTAATTTTAGTATTGCCGAGGACATATGACACAATCACAACAGCGTCCGCCAAGCTCTAATTCTGCTATCCGTTGTTCGCCTCCCAAGCCTCCACCGCCGCCTCCTGCATCATCTACACTCAGCACTCAGCGCCAATCTACTCAAACTATAGAAATGCCCAACGGTAGCCGTGGTTCCATGAATCCTGTTGCTCATCGTGCGGGAACTCCACCACCATTAGCTCAAAATATACCCACTAAAAGCGGTTCGCAACCTACTTTTAAGCAATTAATTCTTGAAGCTCATGAAAAAGGGTATTCTGATATTCACCTCGGAGTCGGTGAAGTACCCCGCTTCCGCAACCGAGGAGAAATAGATGCAGCCGATTATCCAGAAACGGATAAAGAGACTTTTATGAGTTGGTTGGATGAAACCCTTACAAAAGAAGAAATTAAGCGCTTTCAAGAAACTTTAGATTTTGATGGAGCAACTCAGTTCGATTTTGCCCGCGTGCGAATCAATATCTTTGATTCTCTCAAAGGTTACGCGATGGTACTGCGATTGATTCCAGTGAAAATACTGTCAATGGAGCAGTTAAAATTACCTCCAATTTTTAGAGATATCTGCCACTATCACAAAGGTTTGATTCTAGTTACAGGTCCCACTGGTTCCGGTAAATCGACCACAATGGCGGCGATGATTGACTATATCAATCGAGAGATGGCAAAACATATCATTACCATCGAAGATCCAGTTGAATTCGTCCATCAAAGTCGAAAATCTCTGGTTAAACAACGGGAAGTGGGAATGCATACCCGCAAATTTGACAATGCTTTGAAAGCAGCTTTGCGGGAAGATCCAGATTTGATTCTGGTGGGGGAAATGCGGGATAAAGAAACAGTTAATACCGCTATGAAAGCCGCCCAAACTGGTCACTTAGTAATGGGAACTCTACACACTAACAGCGCTGTAAAAACTATCGAACGTATTCTTAATCTTTTCCCCGGTGAAGAACAAGATCCAATGCGGGTAGCAATTTCTGAATCTTTAGTTTCAGTTATTTCTCAAGGTTTGTGTCGCACGACAGATGGCAAACGTGCAGCTTTCCACGATATTCTAATGAATACAGAAGCAGTTAAAGACTGGATTAAAGACTCAAAATACGATGAAATATCGGAATTGATGAAGCAAGCCGGTTTTGACGGTATGATTACCATGAATCAATCTCTATTCAACCTTTACCAAGAAGGTCGAATTACAGAAGAAACTGCATTAGAAATGTCACCAACTCCTAACGAGATGGCGCAGATGCTTCGAGGTAGAGTATAAGTTGAAGCAATAGGGTTCGGAGGATATTGGTAATCGAATAATTTCTAAACCTCTATCCTCTGATTTCTAAGTTGGGCATACTACTTAGATGCTTGGTGCTAATTTCTGATTTTTTTCTGGAGACTGATTTGTAAGTGAATGGCGAGTGGTAAATAGGAAAAATAGTTTTTATCTTTGGTGGAAACAAATTTCTCTTTATGCACTCCCTAAATTAAGTAGATTGGCGTAATTAATGTAAGATGTCATTTCCTTCGCGGAGTGTTTCCAGGAGCGGGGAATAATAGCAAGCAATCGCAGTGATTGAGATTGTTTCCTTCCTCGGTTTGCAGAAACCATATTATATTTATTTCTACCCATCTACTTATTGCGATCGCTAAAATCCGAAATCTAAAGTCCAAAATCCTGTAAGCCATTGAATTCTAATAAATCACCTTTACCGAAGTTATTCAAAGGCATCGCGTTATTTACTCCCGGGGGAGATTTAATTTACTGTATCGATCCCAGTAAAAGAGGTAGATGGCATTCCCATTTATGTAGTGCTTTACAAGAAATTCTAGATTTACCAGAACCCCCTCATTTTCTGGTTCCAGGATATACGGCGACTATCGATCACTGGCGAGATCCACGCACGGGGAAAGTAAGAGTTTTTGCAGAAGCCCATCCAGCAGTAATGCGTTACCAAGCTTTATTAAATGCTGTGTTTAACATGGAAGATTTAGTGTGGCAAAAAACTCCTTGGCAGGATGCTTTATGCGACAGCATAGTATTAGCAACTTATCGTTCCTCTTTTGAGAAGTTATGGAAAAATCACGATTTAATTGTACGTTTGAAAGTATCCGAACAAGCACCTGCCGATTCTCAACCACTATAGACTGCACAACAGCCACCTCAAGCACAACCTTATATTATTCGTCTGTTTGTTGCAGGGCATACTCCCAACACGGAAAATATACTCTACAAACTGCATGAATTATTAGAAAAATATTTGGGAAGTCCTTATACTCTTAGAGTAATTGATGTATTAACTCATCCCGAACAAGCAGAAATCTATCAAGTTAGTGCAACCCCAACTTTAGTTAAGGTTTCACCGAAACCAATGCGGCGAATTGTTGGAGATATGAATAGTACGGAGAAAATTTTACAAATGTTGGACATAATAAACAAAACAAATTATTCTGTCTGAATTTCTGGTGGTAATTCAAACAATCCATTTTCACCGGGTTCAAATTCTACTACTTTGAATACTGCATCTTTATTTAAAGCCCCATAAATATGGGGAAATTTATCATTTTTACCGACAGTATCATAACGAATTTCTGATTCCACTTTATCGACATCAATAAAAAGAAGCAGTAAATCTGTTTGATTTTTAAACCATAAATTTGCAGTTCTGACAATTTGTGCTGCTGTTGAACAATGAATAAAACCTTCTGTTTCAAGTGATTTAGCACGGAATACTACTGCCGCTTTTGCTTTTTCCCAGTCTTGACGGGGGGTAATGTGAAAAATGCTTT
>ERZ1740062.1097-NODE-1097-length-11613-cov-11.345908_pt1 | contig 11613 bp, 10 predicted proteins | sample MGYA00581741_ERZ1740062 | MGnify/ENA primary metagenome ERZ1740062 (study PRJEB43018, sample SAMN04849747) | marine metagenome | isolation source: floating plastic debris | place: Pacific Ocean | collected 2008-09-01 | study: EMG produced TPA metagenomics...
ATGATTACACGAAATGAAACATAACATGCGTTTACAGCTGAAGAAAAGGATGAAAATCCCTGGTACATTGTAACATAGTCGTGGAATTACATAATTCGGTCCAAGCCATGGAACTCTTTATTATGGTAACAGTTTTGTTTAAAAATACCAGAGCCGCCAATTAGTGTAGTGTGAATACAGAACAAGCTGGTGATGACACTGACATAGGATGTCTGTATGAATCAGTTGAGAGCTGTCACGTTTTTCTATGTAGTTAATTGAATAGTGGCTAGAAGTATATAGAAAGCTCTTCCCTGTTGTCTTCCCTTATCTGGTTTATTACGATCAATACGATCAATGAACTCCTTGATGTAATGTAGTGATATTCTGAGTTGAAATGCCTCGCCATGTCCATCCATAGCCAATAAGAACATTCTCAAGATATGTCTTGATCCTGTCAACCATTTCAACAGGTTTTCCAACATTTTATTCAGTCCTCTGAAATCCATTCAAATAATTTGGCTTGTGCTCTCCAAGTTTCTGATGAAGCACAATGAGCCAGTGTGAACAATATGCAGCTTTACAATAGGATGTACTGAATGACTTTGGTAGAGCAATGACAAAAACTAAACTTTGCTGAGTAGCGATGTGTCAATAATATGTATTGGAAGGATTAAATATTTAAAAGCATAACTTTCACATGGGAGTCGCAGTGCATGTACTTATTGCAACGCCCTTTCAGGTGGTTATTTTACTGTCCAGTAGTAGCTGCAGTCTCCTGGGTGAATAAGCCAATGATGTTCATTGAATAAGCAAGCCATTCTGGTAAAGTTCCAAAGTCTAAGCTCTCAGTCTGAAAACGTCATAATCCTTTGACAATCTGGGGCACTATATACCTGATACTATATACCTATATACTGATTTTATCAAAACTCTCCGAATTTCTACTCCGAGACACCTGCCAGACTGTACGTCCAATGCGTCCTCCAGCCCTACCACCAGCTTTCAGAGCTTAGCGGTTGAAATGGACACCAGGCTATCAAGTTGAATATATCGGGTAATTGTAATTAATAAATATGTTTCATCTATAACCAGGGTACTGATGCTTCTTTGGATGTTTCTGGTAATCTGTTTGTTGGAGGATACCGAGATCTGAGTGGTATATCTTGGCAAACTGCTACAGGCATAGGATTTTCTGGCTGTATCTTGTCTATGGATCATGATGGGAGGAGGTTAGACCTGTACTATAAACCAGGACTGTCTAACATCATGACTGGATTAGATATAGGTTGGTAGACACATGTATCATTTACATACACAGATATATATTTAGGCAAAGAGTCTATGTGGTCAAATTTTAGAGAAGATTCTCTAAATTGAGTATTGACCATGAGATTTTGATTTCTATCAGAATAGAAAGATTAGCTCGTCCTCACTCCATATACATGTGGTGGATTTGATTGTGCGATCAATGCCTTTTCCATTTTCCTTTTTCCACTTTGCTAGTACTGATTCTGCAGTCGGTTACTTATGCACTATAAAATCTTGGTTGCCAATGTCAATGAAATGAGAAGAAGATAAGATAAGATAAGGGTATTTAGGGAAGTGACTTGCGCGCCAAAAAGAGCGTAACGCAAAGGCGTATTTAATCACTCCAACCAACTCTCTAACTTTCCAAAAAACTGAGGAATGCTACGCAGTAAAACATAATTTCACGAGTTTTGCGGGCAACATTTACCACATTATCGATACTAACAATCAAAAATAGCTATATTTCAAACAGTTTTTACTGGAAAACATGTAAAATTCTTGTAAATTAGCTTGGAAACATTATGTAAACATAGCTGGTTTTAGCCTTAAAAAAGTGAAAATGACCCAAAGTTTGTTAGAGACTCTAACTCCAGTCTCAAGCTTCTAACTTTTCAACTCTCTAATGTTAGAGAGTTAGAGACCATTAAATACGCCTTTGGCGTAACGCGCTATATTTTGGCGAATGAAAATATTTCTCTTCTTTGAAAATCATTGCGAATCTGATGGTTTATGTAAGGCTTTAGTCTAAATCATCTAAAAGGCAATAGATAGTCAGTAAACTCCCTTTGCAGTCATTGTTGGCCTTTTACATGTGACTCTTGCGCTTTTTCGACTGGTCAAAGCTTCAAACGTGCCTTTTGTCTTGATTCATTGTTGCTAAACGCAATTTTTGGTTGGTCGCCTATCACAGAGTATTGTAAATAATGTAAACCTTCACTCCATTTTACTTTCTTTTGCATAAAAAAGAGAGCTGTGCAGCAGATGTCTGTAGCGAGCACCTGTGTAAATCTTCTAACAGCAGGTGTCTGGCTGACACTCCGTCATCATACAACTGCCTCTGTCCTGTTGGTCGATCAGGGGTGCTCTGCGAACGAGGTAAGTTATCTGACATTGCTCGGGCATGCAATAGCGCATATTATTTCTGAGACAATTGCATCAAAATTTATTGAAAAGCAGATTTGCTTTTTGTAAATCATGTCTCATTGCCAAAGAGGGATTGTAGTGCAAGGATTATTGTCCTGAATTCCCCAAAGGCAAGCAGCCCTTAGCTAGAGATTTCCCTCATAAAAATAGATTCATTACATCGAAGTAAAGGAACAAGAAAGCTTTTTTACTCAATTTTATGGTGTAACTGTTAACACCTTTAGGGAATAGACCTTTACATTATTCATTGAATTCCATGGTGAACTGATGTAAAGTCGAGGGTGCCAAGTTCATAATACCAATTCAAAAGAACCATGATCCACATTCATAACTATATCTCTGGTATGCAAAATGGTGGTTTCTTATCCAAGTTAGGTCTTTATGGAGATATATGTGTTTATAGCACAGCACCTTTACAAGTCGATTTGAAGACTGGTTTCATGCAAATCTGAAATCAAACATTGTTCAATATCAGTGCCAGAATTTCTTAGAATTGGTATTTCAACCTTTGAAATGATTTATGCTGTACAACAAATATCAATTGAATGTGAGAAAATTGTTATCTAGGTTTTAACCTGTGCTTATATTGCAACTTGGATGGACTAAACAATGAATTGGGATTAATATCCCATTTTATAATGCACTTTCTGCAGAATTATCTCCCCTTAGATAATGTTCTGACAACTCAGCTTCCAGCAAGAGTTGCATTGTGGGAAATTTAAGCAATTATTTGTATTCACAAGGATTGTATCCATTGTAATACATGTATTTCCTGAGTCGTTTATATATTTGAAATAAAAGGTATTTCTAAGGATAGCTAATCTTTCGAAAACATGCTTAGATTGATGCATAAAAACCATTACTATTTTTCTCTTTTGATTGATTGTGGACAGATGAGTACATAGACGACTCTTCATACATTCCCAAATTTAGTGGAAACTCCTATCTACTCTTCAACTCTATTCCTCAGCCTATAAATGCAGATACCAGGATTAAAATGACTTTTAAATCAACCGAAGGTGATGGGCTACTTTTCTACACGGGCTCAGAGGTAGCCCCAGATATGGATTTCTTGGTGGTGAGATTAGAGCAACGACAGGTTGTTGTCAGTATGGATCTTGGATCTGGGAAGGTTGAGATTAGGTAAGTCTATTATGCTGTGTAATAGTTAAGGGCTGCGATAGTGTAAAAAGTGTGTGTAAAGTAAATGCTATTTTAGCAATTTCATTGGCCCTGAGAGTCAGGTGTACTGTAAAAAGCATGATATTGTGTTCACAAGTGTGCTAGGTGGTCACTTTTCACTTTAGGAGACAATGTAAGTAATCATTGATGAAAATTTTGCTGGTGTTAATTTGGGCGGCAATACTCCTGAAACTGGCAAGTCAGCAGATGTGGCAAAGACAGAGTTGAAAAATTGGTCACATAGTATGACGTCGGTTAGTGTATGAATGTTTCCATCTCACATCTGGACAACATTAATTATGTATAACACGCGAGTAAACATTCAATAGATTGCATATGTCTGATCAAACAATGAAACATGCCTTCGGGTCTCTCGGGTGATTGGTATTTTTGCATCTGTTTATTTTGCACATTTTAGCATGGTAACATAGTTAAAGTGTTGTGCAAGTGACATGTTTTAGCAATCATCTTTGTCCACTGCCTGGTCCCATGGTGCGCATATCAAGGCATATTTCTCAATTGATAGAAGGACTAACTAAGCTCTTTGGGTCATTGCTAAATCCCTCGAGCACGATAGGATTGCAACAGCTTTCATAGACATACTGTATATACATTGTGAAGAGTTCTCAAATTATAACACATTGCAATAGTATTACATGTCAATTGCCTCAATGTATGGAGGTGGGTGCAATACCAAAACCCCTTTGTAGAAGCCGATTCTAAACCATGCATCATTGTGATAAAGTCTCAAGGTTGTAGCAGCGGGGCAATAAACTTTTTCAATTACAGTTTGTGTGTAAAGCTAGGGAGTTTTGCTTTTGTAATAATATGTAATTTTAATAATGTGCATGTTGCCATTCATCTAGGAAATCCTGTATGTATTTTTAGATCTGGGAATTCTCTGACCCTGGAAACCTGGCATGATTTAGTCATTGGAAGAAGGGCACAGAATATAAATTTGATTATTGACAACAAGCTTGAAAACAGCAGCCAAACTGCAGGGAGTTATGTGGAGCTAAACACTAGTGACGAGATTTATATAGGTAAGAAATTGTAAAGATCCTGGGTTAACCAACTCTCAGATTATCTGTGAAGCATATCAAATTATGGCTCCTGTAGGCTTACATTGAGAAATTCATATCTTTGGTTGCTTTCAAAGAAACAACTATTCCAGCTGTGACCAATCTATCTTCCCTCCTAGTTCCCCACTGCAATGAAAATGTCGAGCACACTTAATTTATTCCAGAAACGCTCTAATATTTTTTCCGTATCAGGTGCACCGTTTTTTATGTTTTATTAGCAGAGCTCAATACCTCTTTTACTTTGATTTCATGTTCTGTTCTCTTTAAGGTGGACATGTTGACCTAGATATGACTGCGCCACAAGCAGACATCACAAAAATGTTTGAAGGATGTATCTTTAAGGTATGTTTCATGTTACTCAATTCTCAAACCTCTCACTATAATGTGTTACGGACAGAGACTCATAAGACCACAGAATCATGAATCACTTCCTAAATAACCTATACCTAAACTCATAAACCATGAATTTTGCAGTGACGGTCATCCAGTAAATAGGAGAACAGCTGCGACTTTGAGCCAGTTTCATCGACCATAGCTGAAGCCTAGTGCTGAACTTGAAGAGGACCACCCAACTGATATTGAGTACTGCCATCATTGATGACTGATGTGTTGTTGTGATACTATTCTACACAGGTATCAGTGAACGGAGTGCCGTTGGTAGTTAAGGATGCATACAGCGGGGTCAATGTGGAGTCATGTTCTCACATCTGTCAGACACAGGGGATATGTGGTAACATCGGACGCTGTGTACCTGAGAGGGATGATTACAGCTGTTCATGTCCGCTAGGATACTCCGGCCCAATATGTGAAGACCCAAGTATGTCTTACTAAGCAGTACTAATAGGGCGCTGGTTGTCATCGTGTAATGAGCTTTTTTTTCAATTGATCATATAAATGTTATGGTCTATTATTTCTGAGAACATAAGGATGCATACTTACAGTACTCGGTCGGAATTAACAAGAAATGAATGCATGTGAGAAAGGTGTGTTGTGAACTCAATTTCATGGTATATCATGAGTTTTTTGTCGCACTTTGGGGCTTATTACACCCACAGCTATGACGATGTTACTTTTCTTTTTTTAGTTGGGAGTGTTGGGGTACCTTACTTCAAAGGGTCCAGCTTTTTGATGCTCAACGATGATGCAGTGATTTCAAGGTGAGGCTACTAAAACGGTCACTTTATCTCACGACTAATACACACCTACTCATGACGTTAATGATTTGGTGACATTGATAAAGGTTTTATCAAAGAAAGTTACCTTGGTCTTCAGAGAGAAAAACTGCCTTTGGGAAAAGAGACTATCTCTGGAGATGCATAATTGCTGTATCTGTCTGAACTAAGAGTGCAGTCAATGGGGATCGAAATAATCAGTGTTTTGCAATTTTAGATTGAATGGATTGAATGTTAAGCCGTATTTATGTCTATTTTGATCAGGAGTCCGTCATTTTTTGTTTGACTGCTATTACAAGCTGGACCGTTGTTCAACCCCCTGACTCCTTGCTCAGTCAAACCAATTAACTTCATTGGCCAAACTGGCTATTAAACTCATGCTTCAACGGAACAGAGGTCTGGCTAAGATATATGTTATGTACATGTACTTGTAATCTGTGTACAGCAGCAATCCAAAATATGATTGACCCACCTTACTTTTCATTGCTTATTCTGACAGCTTTAACAACAGGAGATGGGATTTGAGAATATATTTGAGAGCGTCATGTACATCCTGCGTGGTACTATGGATAGGTCAAGATATGAGCGTATTGAAGGGAGATTATTTTCTGGTTGCTCTTGATGAAGAAGGGTATCCGTTTGTGACGTTTGACCTAGGAGGTGGTCAGGTGACTCTGAAATACGACCGACGAAATATAACTGATGGAACACAGCATACCATTGGAATTTTAAGGTACCTTACCGATGCTGATTGGGAACGTGATGGAATTTTTGGTCTGAGTGATTTCAGAGTGATGCCCTCTTTTTAAGTCATTTTGTGACAGATGAAAGAAGATTTCAAATTTTATGCGTTGGCCCTAACATACTGCATCTTAAAAGCAAAAATCGGCTTATTTACAATCATAGCTCAATCAATAAATAAAAAGGCACTTCAAAGTGCAAAAAAGTTGTCGTGAAAATCGTCACCGAACTCTTGAAAAAATTAATTGCAGTTATAATAAATCGTTGTAGTATATAGGCATGAGTCTGTCAATAAAAAAGATCACAGCCATGTTACTAGAGCTCTTTTTTTATCACAAAATCTTATCACTTTTCTTTACCTAGATTTGAGAATGCTGCGTCCATGATTGTTGATGGAGGCATGTTGGAAAAGTTCCCAGAGACGAATCCTGATTATAAAGAGCTCAATACAAATAGTGGAATGTATTTAGGTATGTTGCCTAAAATTGATATTAGAACATAATCCGCTCCATAATTTTTGTACCGTGCAGTAAAGACAGAATGCGAAAGAAGTAGACAAATATGGAATGGTGAACGTTGCTGCATGAAATTCTTCCTCGCATCATTGTTATATGTGTTCAAACTTTTTGAGACTCTAAAACAATGCCAACAAAAATCACTGAAACAATGTAACTTTTATTTGCATCTCTTTCTCAAGGAAAAGCCCAAGTTAGTTTTTGGGTTTCCATGTTAGTCTTTGGGGTCTAGTTTTGGTTATACATGTACATATTATACTTTAAATATTCACAGCCTTTCACGAGTTTTAGAAGGTAGGTAAGGTCATAAAGGGCTCAGTATTAGGTAAATTTGGTGAAAAAATATATTTGCCTAATGTGACAGTATTTCACTGTCACTTCTAACTAACCAACAAATTTCTGACCAATGCATGATGTTAAATTATGCCTTGTAACTTTGAGATAATACAATGATCACATACACATTACTTTTACAGGTGGATATCCACCAGGGCTTGGAATCACAGATTATCAGCCATTCATAGGCTGTATAACACTTATATCGCTCAATAACATGGACACAATATACCATGTCGACCCTATAACTATGGCTGCGAGGGGCGAGAATATAGAACAATGCGACTCTGGAAGCTGATGAACGTTTTAATTGACAAGCACTGTTACTGAGGAGATGCTCAATGTGTGTTCCTTTTTGCCAAAGAAAGTTTCAATTCAAATTATTTTTTAGCTGTATTCTTCTAAGGGTATTTGATAGGAGCAATGTTCATTGTTTTACCATTTTGTTTTGTTACTTCTTGATTTTACCACTAATATCATGTGACAACATCAGTTTAATATTACTACCGTTGATATCATTTCATGTGCTCATATCAACATTACATTACACCACCTATATCCAACAAAAAACATACTGAATGCAGAAACTTTTCTAAATTTATTTTCAATATTTGAGACAGTAGAGAATTACAAGTTTCCACAGAAGGGTTATCACATATTTTATCATGTCCATTGTATACCTGTCTATGTACAGTAAATGATTGATTATGTTTTATGATGGCATAGTCTACCAGAGTTAGAAAAAAAAAAGATCGATAAAAGATCAACTACAGCGTACGTTGATACTCTAACACAGTTTTGAGCGTATGTTAGGGAAAGAATTGTTTTGGCAGATTGATATGTTGACTGCTAAATATAAATTTCGACACGGGGATACAAAAATTGTGATGCGGGCAGCATTTTTAGAAAATTTGCATGTTATCTTTGAGAAAATTGTAAGAAAAATCATGGGCCAATCTGAGCTGTGATCACTGGTTTTGCACATATCATAAGTAAGTCTGAATTCTCACACTGATTTTGTAACTAGCATCGTAGTTTTTTTATGTCACCTACAGCAACAGTCTTAACATGATAGTTTTTGTCACTGAAAAATTGCTGGTAGCTGCCTAGAGATAAAGTTATAACTCAAAGTTATTGACACCACAAAGTCTACGTATGTTGACATAAACAGAGCCAATCATAGTTTAGATTTCAGTGAGGAGTGCAGAGCAGCCTCATTGAGCTGAGCTGTGCTGATTTTAGGAAGCAGTGCCAATGATTCGAGGTCAGCAATCACCTGATGCACTAGAGCTGACCTGGCAGCGACAAACCTCTCACCATTTCTCACCTGGATAAATCAGTCAGAAAAAACTTGGTATTGTTACATGTACGCAGCCTTGTACAACACACTATGGAGGTATGTGCCACAACTTGACACAGCATCTCAAAGATAAATGATACGCTGAAACTATCAGCTTATTTTGCTCTTTATTCAGTTTGCAGCGCTGTGTGTAATTGTAACCACTGACATTTCCTGCCAGGTTAAGTGAGCATTGAGGGGCAATGGCAGATTAATTCTATAATACCCAATGGAGGCTGCCGGTAAAGAAGTAGGTCAAAGATTTCATTTCGAGCACTGGGACTTAAAAAAGCATGACATTCATGTTTTCCACGTTCTACTGGTATAAAGAAAAATGTTAAATAAAACTGCGTCCAAAAATTGCGCTATTTAGAATTCAGATGTAGGTTTACAATCACCAAAGCAAGACGAAACGCCCTCCCTCCCATGGGTCTATACCTTGCTAAATGAGGAAGAGGAAATTCTTGGAAACCTGGATGTACATGTAAGTTCTTGATAGCCCGATGGCAGACTAAAGCCTATAGCTTGCGGAGTGGTAAGAAAATATGCAAATAGCAGCACTATGTCAGTATAAAGATTCATACAACTGTCCCACTGCAATTGAGCTGTAACTTTGATCTCTTTACTATGCGGTAGAATTTGAATCCTTGTGGATGTCTATGTGAATTGCAATCTGTAAAATATGTAGCATTTTTTGCGGGTGACCGAAAACCCCTCTGCGATATAGTGATGACTAACCTCATAATAAACAGCATCAAACTGCTTAAGAGCTACCACAGCGTTATTTAGCATGTCCAGGTTGAGCAGCTCATAATCATGCATATATTTACTGTTGATGAGGTTGAGAACAAAGTGTTGAGTAGAGGCTACCAGCTCTTTTGGCCGAACCACAGTCTCCTTTCCCATGCCAATGTCTATTGTTGTATGAACTATGTACTGACACAGTGCCTAAAAATATACAGAGTAATGGTTGTCAAGCGCCTACCTCATCAGCTACATACACTTTGTACTTAAGTCATCAGTCATAGAAAGGCAGACTTCACCTCTAAATATTGCTTTTTTTTTGATGATTTGCAATGAAATTTAGAATGCACACATTCGTATACTCATCCATAGCATTTGATGAGATAAATTTATTTTATCGTGGGCAGCATTCTGATATCTATTTGAAGTTGTCTCATCTTGGTATCATCATCGGTATTATGTGGACCAAAGTTTCCAATAGGGTTTTTGAAACAGATGAAATAAATTTTTATGATTTAATGCATCGATTTTGCTCAATAACCAAATGAGGAGTTTTTGTTTTAAATGGAAAAGCCCTTGATTTCACAGGCAAAATCACAACAACTAAGTTATCTTATTTCATACTATACCCTAAATGCAAATTTGTGACACTGACATGAAGCAATCATACCCAGTATCCTGCAACAAAGGGCTGTAGCATACTACTGAGGAATTCTGTGAACCTGGTGATACTATCTGTCAGGCTGATTGTGCCGGAGCTGTCTACCAATATATCACCTGTATGTACGAGTACCTGTACAGCATTGTCATACGCCTGTCAAAAAAGCAATCGGTGAAAGAAATTACAGCCAGACCTTGAATAACCAAATAAACCTTGTCACCCTCCTCTCAGAGGAAGAAGCCATAAACAAGTCTCAGGAAGCTATGCACTATTTTCTAGAGCACAACCTTAAGTGGTTTGCGGTTAAAATTGAAATTTTGTTCTTGTTTATGTTCTGGGTGGCGTCTTTCTATGGTTTATTAAATTCAACTCTCTGTGAATAAGGCATTACAAGCAAAAGGTGTTTGTTAGTAAGCCCAAACAGCACCACACATACTTTTGGAATGGAGGAAGTATCCAGCACAAATTCTTTGGCAAAGATCTTTACGGCAAATGAAAACAACCTCAAAGCTGCATCTGAAAGCATCAAAATTAGAAATATATCATTGGTACAAACATGCAAGTGCCTGGCTTCAAATGTAAGTGTTCTTCCCAATTTGTTTACACATGGTTTTACATTGACAAAATAATGGTGCGCACAGCAAATTATAGAATAATCGTATTTGACGTAAAATATGGAAATCTCTTCCCACAATTGCCTTAGCTGCTAGAGGAGGCATACTAACAGACACATTTAAATAGAAATTCCAAGAAAGCAAAGTTGTGTCAGTGACTACCTTTTGTGAGTGTTGACTGACTCTTGCTGGCTTTGAGGATGATCATAGAGAGCAGGCTGTATGGTACAAACGCGTGTACCAACTGATTTCTGTATATAACTAGCACCATATGAGTAGCAGCATCAGCAATTGTCCCACCCTGCATATGAGATACCCTGTCCAATCTGTCACCATGATCGACAGATGCGATGGTAACAAAGTCTGCCTCCAAGTTAACATAGTTCTGATGTGAGCTCAGACAGAGGCGGATAACTTCCTCATCTGTCATGCTTCCTGATAATATCCATAAAAATATTCGCTTATGAGTTACTCACTCTTGTTGTGCAAGAGGACAACTCCGTAGGTACCAAAATCAATAAAGCAGCAAATTAATCGATCTACACGTAAAATGGATATGATTTCTATGCCATCGCTTCTATGACCTGAAAACTTCATAATATCATTGAAGCACTCACCAGGCCAATCTATATACGACCCAACATTGTTAGCATGGCGCTTCAGCCATCGTACTGTCTCTGTGAGATCACGGATAGTGATTCCCTCTCTATGCTGCAGTAACACGGCAGCTATGAGACACCACACCGATAGCACCATGTTTTTCTGCTGCTGCCAAACAACAGCATGTCCGATCT
>ERZ1740062.1098-NODE-1098-length-11613-cov-5.687057_pt1 | contig 11613 bp, 11 predicted proteins | sample MGYA00581741_ERZ1740062 | MGnify/ENA primary metagenome ERZ1740062 (study PRJEB43018, sample SAMN04849747) | marine metagenome | isolation source: floating plastic debris | place: Pacific Ocean | collected 2008-09-01 | study: EMG produced TPA metagenomics...
GTAACGATACATACGTTAAAACTTTTAAAGTCATAATTTAGTCGTTTGGGGATTCAATGTAATATTTTTACTGAAAAAATAATCGGTAGTAATTCTGTAATCATTAGTTATAGCAAGAACTTTAGCGGATTATTCTTACTGAAATTTATCTTATACGAGCCTGAGACTAAACAAAGCTCATGAAACAAAAGCATTAACTTGTACGCCAAAATTGCGGAATTTCTTTAACATAGTTATAGACCTCACTAGTTTTGTGTGGTTGTGTGTTGTAAAACTTAGTTGTAATTTGTCAGGGGTCAAACCCTTGGCATTTTTTTTGCAGATTTTGCAGATGCTTATTTGATAATGAGAAGAAAATTAGCGAGTTTAGTATAAGTCCGATAAATCTAATAAATCTAATTTCAATACTCACTGTATAAAAAATACAATCTCAGTCTTTAGTTATATTTATAGTTAACTCTTTAGATAGATACTATCTTTTTCACTATTCAACACTTGATAGATTGCCAAATTATAAAAGCTTAAATTAGAATTTTCATATCATATGATTTTAATAATATTTTTAAATTATGATTATTTTCAATTAGCAATTGTTGAAATATATTTTCTCAACTAAAATCACCATGTAATTAAAAATTAAAAATTTATATCTCGTTCCTTTGTATAATTATTAGTGTAAAAAATGGTATTTGTAGATACAATAAAGCAAAGTGTAGAAGAATTAGTTGGCAGTGCAGTAAAAATTTTTCCTGCATTATTAACATCAATAATTATTATATTTTTAACTAGATTTGCCGCCCAATTTGCACAATCCCTAGCTCAAAATATTGCGAGAAGAACTGTTAGCAGTAAATCACTACAGTTTTTAATGGCAAAGATTGCTTCTACAGTAACCTGGGTTTTTGGAATTCTTCTAGCTTGTGTAATTGCTTTCCCCGGTTTAAGGTTAGGAGATATAATCGCGACTCTCGGTCTTAGTTCTGTGGCAATTGGTTTTGCTTTTCAAGATATTTTCAAGAACTTTCTAGCGGGTATTTTAATACTTTTGCAGCAGCCTTTTCGTATCGGAGACCAAATAATTGTTAACGATTATGAGGGTACCGTTGACCAAATTGATATTCGTACTACCCAGATAATTACTTACGGTGGAGAACGAGTTGTAATTCCTAATTCAACAGTATTTACAAGTGTAGTACAAGTAAGAACAGCATTTGACCACAGACGTACCGACTTAGCTGTTGGTGTAGATTACAATACTTCTTTATCACAGGCTAGTGACATTTTAGAAACAACAATTTCCCAGGTGCAAGGGGTATTAAATAAGCCAGCACCAGAAATTGATTTGGTTTCTTTTGGTGATAGTTCTATCGATTTTATTGTCCGCTACTGGACTTTACCTCAACAAAAACAAGTCCGTCACGTTAAAACCAGAGCAATTTTGAGTATAAAACAAGCTTTTGACAAGGCTGATATTAATATTCCTTACCCAATTCGTACCCTATACTATTACAACCAAGACAAGTACAACGATTATATGCCAGCTTCAGATGATGGAAATGCCTCTTACCAGACTGACTTTAGCAGTAATTACAGACAGTAGTATTTAGGCAATATTTAAGCAATATTTAAGCAATATTTTAACGAGTGTCTTGTAGAAACCCATAAAAATCTAAAGCCTGGTAAAACGGTTTACCAGGCTTTGCGATTAAGATTTATTAAGGTCAAATCTTTATTTTTGGTCAATGATTTAGAGATTTGAAAAATTCGACAACTAAAGTTTACTTAACTCATAGCAAACAACGCATTCACACATTTTCCTATCTAGGAGCTTGGCTTACCAAAAATTGGTATATGCCCTTTTTTGATGCTGAAATTTACCTGGGCTTTGACCGAAGACACATTGTCACTTACCCAACTGAGCTTATCTTTCTTTGCTTGTGCCTTACTTATTAAGTTATCACCTTTCCAGAAGAATGAAACCCCCTATTAACCGAAGTTTACGAGTCTTCAAATTCCGTAATAATTAAGAAATTGGGAATTATAGAGAGGGGAGAGATAAGAAGATTGGGAAATAAGGGGAAAGGAAGATAAAACAAATAACTATTTCACTACTTGCTACTTGCTACTTACTACTTACTACTTGCTACTCCTAACTCTTAACTCCTAACTCCTAACTGATTACCAAGTCCACATCACTGGACTATCGTCATGATGGCTGGTGACAGTTTTTCCGATAGCGTCTATTTGTTTTAATTCGTCTTGAGAGAGTTTTACTTCAGCAGCTTGAGCATTTGATATTACGTGTTCTGCAATACGTGCCCCTGCTATTGCATTACTTTGAGGCTGAGCAATTAACCATGCTAATGAAAGTTGTGCGAGACTGCATTGATGCTTTTCGGCCATTGGACGCAGTTGATCTAAAGCTTTTTGAGCGCGTTTCATGTTTTCCCCTTGAAATAGCTGGTTGTCAGCGCGATTATCACCTTCTGGGAATTTATGAGAAACATCAAATTTTCCAGTTAGCAATCCTTGGGCTAAAGGGGAATAAGCCAGAATAGAAATATTATTTTCAATACAGTAAGGCATTGCGTCGCTTTCAACCTTTCGCCAAAATAAAGAATAAGGTGGTTGTAAACTGTCAATTCTGCCGTACTTTGCAGCTTCCTCCAGTTGATTGCGAGAAAAGTTTGATACACCAATTGCTCGGATTTTACCTTGTTCTTTCAACTTGTTGAGCGCGTTCATTGTCTCTTCTATAGGAACAATTTCGCTATTGAAAGCACCGCTCGGCCAATGGATTTGATATAAATCAATGTAGTCGGTTTTGAGATTTTTTAAAGAACGCTCGCAAGCTTCAATGACTTCTTGATATTTAAGATGGTTGGCAAAAACCTTCGTTGCATATTCCACTTTATCTCGGACATCTGATACTGCTTCAGCAACAATTTGTTCCGAATGTCCCTCACCATAGACTTCAGCAGTATCGATAGTAGTGATACCATTTTCAAAAGCCGCTCGTATTGCTTTAATCGAATCAGCATCCTCAATTCCGACCCACCATTTTTTCCCGGCTTGCCAAGTTCCCATCAAAATAGGAGTAATTTTAATACCGGATTGACCTAAATTGCGTTTCTCCATGACTGATTTGTTGTGTGAGGTTTTTTAAATAGTGTCACAGTATTTACGTGTTGGAGTCAAATTAGATTACGGAATAGGGAGTAACAAATAACGAGTAGCGAGAGCAAGTAGCAAGTAGCAAGTAGCAAGAAAAGAATAGAAACACCAAAGTTTGAAATCAAAAATTTGGTGTTGCTGAATTAGTTTCCGCAAAATCTAAAATCTAAAATCCAAAATGGAATTAACTACAAATAACGCACTTAAAGAATGGGCTATTGCTATTAATGCTTTGGAAACCGGGAACACCGTAATGCTATTGCGTAAAGGTGGTATTCATGAAAAAGGTGGAAGTTTTCGAGTTGCTCATAACCGGGTTTTGCTTTACCCAACATACGAACATCAACAAGCTGTGATGCTCAAAGCCGATTATTCCAATCAAGTTATTCCGGTTACACCTGGTTTACGACCTGAAAGAGTTAAGATTACCAGCTACGCCCAAATTACTCATATTTTACCCGTCATCGACGAATCAATTATTAATGCTCTATTCCCATTCCACATCTGGAGCAAAAAATTTGTGTGCGATCGCCAACAGTGGAAACCCCAGAAACCCTTGTTCGTACTGCTGTTGCGGACATACAAATTATCAACAGAACAATGTATTCAATATCATCCGCAATATGGTGGGTGCAAATCTTGGATTGACTTAAATGAATCAATTTCTCTCGCAGGTTCAAAACCAGCAATGTCTGAGAATGTTTACTCTAAATTAGTAGACCAAATACGCGAGATTATTGGCGATTCTTTATATACTTCATCTGCTATAAATTAAAGGAATATCAAAGAAAAGTATAGTTATTCTTGGTTAAATATTAAATTTAGCCATATTAGGCTTAAATTTTGACGGTTAAAAGAAATCGTATAATATACGTATTTTACAATGCAAAATTATACATTATATTAGTAATTAAAGATACACACGTTTAGTAAAAATACATATAGAATTGAACAAACGCAGACGTTTGTAATTAGTGATTTATTGTTGTATTCCAGAGACTATTTTGTTTTTGGTTAGTTTTTATCTAGAGAATAAATATAAATTTCATCTCTTGAAAAGTATCAACAAACACTAAAAAGTATTGCCAAAAAAATTGGAATGAAAATTAAATCTTTTATATTTTATAACTCATTCTTGAAAAATATCCTGAAAGGGTGAGGCATTGCTTGACAAATATCTATAATCATGCATTAAATGCGAAATGCAAAGGAGCTTGTATGAAAAGAATGTGCTGGTTATCCAACTCTGGTCAAAACGGAGAGAAAATTTTGCACTTGCAGACAGCACCGAACGAACCTTGGCGACCATACACCGCTTTTCGACAAATTGCAGTACCAGATTATAAAATACCGGGTGGTTCCAAAGGATGGGCAACTTATCAAAAGCTATTAAAAGCAGGTTGGACATTAGTAGCTAGCGCCCGAGCCAACGAATTTTCACCATCAACAACTTCAGACGCTTCACGTAAATAAAATAGGGAATTGGGGATTGATAATAGGTAATCGGTAATGGGCAATAATTCATTATTTACTCTTTTCCCCTTGTCCCCTTGTCCCCTTGTCTCCCCATCTTCCCATGCCCAATGCCCAATTCCTAAATCCTAAATCCCCTTAGCTTCACCTTCCCCCCGCGAATCGGCAGCACCTTCGAGGGTGCCATCTGGTTTGACGATAATTAGGTTGGAGTTACCCCAGGGGTTGGTTTGCCTGATTTTGTGTCCTCGTCGTTTTAATTCTTGCAAAGTCAGTGCATCTAATCCCCAAGGCTCGACACGCAATGTGTCGGGGAGCCATTGATGATGGATGCGGGATGCAGAAACCGCTGCTGCTGCATCCATGTCATATTCCAAGACGTTAAGAATAATTTGCAGAACTTGGGTAATGATAGTGCTACCTCCTGGAGTTCCTAAAGCCATCCTTAATCTGCCATTTTCGGTGACAATTGTCGGAGTCATGCTTGATAAGGGGGTTTTCAAGGGTGAGATGGAATTAGCTTCGTTACCAACCAAGCCGAAAGCATTAGGAACTCCTGGTGCTGCGGAGAAATCATCCATTTCATTATTAAGAACTATTCCCGTTCCCGGTGTAACCACACCTGCGCCAAAACCTAAATTAATAGTAAATGTCAAACTTACAGCGTTAAGTTGTTCGTCGATGACTGTTAAATGACTGGTTTCTGTAGACTCTTTGGATTTTGGATTTTGGATTTCGGATTTTGGATTCTTAGCCCCAGGTAATAATCTAGATGGTTGAGTTTGACTAAATTTCTGTAACGTCTCTTTGCTAACGGGTTTTACTTGAGTTGAAGGGTTTGCACGCTGCATATTAATTTGCTGACGGCGTAGTTTTGCATATTCCGGATTGATAAGCTGTTGTTGGGGAACTTTGATAAAATCAGGGTCACCTAAATATTCCGAACGGTCAGCATAAGCAATTCGCATTGCTTCAGCCATCAAGTGTATCGCGTCGGGGTGATGCCATCCTAGAGATTTTAAGTCAGTATCGCCGATAATATTTAACATCTGCAATAAATGAATGCCTCCCGATGATGGTGGTGGCATTGAACAAACTCTAGCTTTACGAAAATTACCGCAGACTGGTTCTCGCCAAATCGGTTTATAGGATTTCAAATCTTCTAAAGTAATTAAACCGCCATTTTTTGCCATATCATCGACAATTGCGCTAGCGATTCTTCCCGTATAGAAGCTTTGAGGATTGGATGCAATATCTTGTAGAGTTTTCCCCAAATCCCGCTGTACAAGCTTTTCTCCAGGTTGGTAATAATTACCGTCGCGAGTAAAAATAGCTCGCGCTTCTTGGTTGCTAGCAACCATTTTCTTACGTCTTTTGACAGCATTAACAAACCTATTGCTGACAATAAAACCATCCTTAGCCAATTTAACCGAAGGCTCAACAACCTTTTTCCAAGGTAACTTACCATAGCGACGGTGAACTTCATACATACCCGCGACAGTTCCCGGTGTACCCACAGCCAAATAACCATTAATACTTGCATTTCTACGTACCTTACCTTTATCGTCCAGGTACATATTTTTCGTCGCTTTCAACGGAGCGCGTTCGCGAAAGTCCAAAGCTTTTATTTTGCGATGTCTTGAATTACGCAACAGCAAAAAACCACCACCACCGATTCCAGCAGAAAAAGGCTCTACAACCGAAATTGCAAAAGTAGTCGCTACAGCAGCATCAATTGCATTTCCTCCTTCTTGTAGCATTTTTAACCCTGCATCGCTTGCCAAAGGATGGGCTGAAACCACCATTGCTCTTTTCCCGCGCAGAGGTTGTTTAAACGCAGCACTAGCAATTTGCGTATAAAAAACAACGATAAATAAAAGAATTGAGCGAGACAAAATACGCATATTATTTTTTTATAAAAGAAGTAAGAAAATTTATATCATGAAGCAAGTGCCTTTGTACTTTAAGATTTATGGTCAAGTTTGAAGGTCAAAGGTTAAATGAATTTAGCTGATTATATTTTTCTTAATAAATAATGCTTGCTGGAAGCATCCTAATTTATTTAATTTTGTATGTAGTAAGTTAGATAACTAATAACTGTTAAAAATGAAGACAAAAGCAGATTTACCGATTAATTTTTTACAAGGTAAAGAGACTTTACCAATTATTGAGGCTTACTTTGAATTCGTTCAATTAAAACAGCTTTATCGTCAAGGTTGGTTGCATAACGGGATTTTATTAGAAAATTGTGAAAGCGTCGCCGAACATTCTTTTGGTGTTGCTTTATTAGCTTTATTTTTAGCTGATGAATATTCTGTAGAATTAGATACAGCCAAAGTAATTAGGATGGCTTTGATTCATGACTTAGGAGAGATTTATGCAGGAGATTTTACTCCAGCAGATAATATTGATAAAAAGGATAAATATAACTTAGAAAAACAATCTGTAGCGAAGGTTTTAGAAAAACTTCCTAATGGATTCAAGTGGATAGCATTGTGGGAGGAATACGAGATAGGTGAATCAGCAGAATCGCAGTTTGTCAAACAGCTTGATAAATTAGAAATGGCTTTACAAGCTAGCGTTTACGAACATCAAGGATTTGCCGATTTATCAATGTTTTTTACTTCTGCAAATAAAAGTTTATCTTCGGTAGAGTTGAAGCTGATATTTAGTCAGTTGAAAGAATTGAGGAGTTACTAAATATATTTTGAATAGCTTTGAAGGTAGTAATAACCTTTCGAGTGTCACGCACTAACCTAGTTTTGTAACACTTGCGGTTATTTCTATATCACTAAGAATTACGGATTCTATTAACCTTATAATAATACCGACGACCGCTTCCACGATGAGGCTTTCTTTGTTTTTGAGATTTAGATTGCGCTTGTTCATAAATCTCAAATTCATTTGTTTCTAGAGGAGATATATAATTTTGGGCAAACGAAGGTAACGCTACTGAAATCAATAGCGGCAAAATGCAGTATAAAATTTTCATAACTTTTGAGTTTAAATAAGGGAACCTTGGTATTAATACAAGAACTTACATCCGTTAATATATAAAGTACAAGTAAAATAGAATACAATATTTTATTAGTTATTGAGAACAAATAATTTTGTGATAGATTGCGTCTTGTTGATAAGAATTAATGATATTTGTACGCAATTAACAAAAATGTAGAGACGTAAAATTTTACGTCTCTAGAGTTAGCTATTCGAGGAATTAGCGTATTTTTGGCAAACAAATGCTAACTCTTAACTTTTAACTCCTGACTATTTAATCTTTCAATTCGCTGGAGTGCTTCTTGATAGTCTTTCAGGTTTCCCTGCTGTTGATAAAGAGTTGCTGCTTGTTTAAAATCAGCAATTGCTTGAGTCTTATTTCCTAATCTTTCGTAGACGTAACCACGGTTGTAGTAAGCTAGGGAGTTTTGAGAATCTATTTCAAGGACTTGAGAAAAGTCCGCAACTGCTTTTTGATAGTCTTTTAATTCGGTATAAACAAATCCTCGATTATTAAAAGCATTAGTATTTTGAGGATTAAGCATAATTGCTTGATTAAAATCTACTATTGCTTTCTGATAATCTTTTAAATAATTGTAAGCGTTACCACGATTGTTATAAGCTGTGTCGTATTTGGGGTCTAGTTTAATTGCTTGGTCGTAATCATTTATAGCCTTTTGATAATCTTTTAAATTGCGATATACAAGACCTCGATTACTATAAGCTGTAGCTAGTCTAGGATTAATTTTGAGTGCTTGGTTAAAATCGGCAATTGCTTGTTGATAATCCTTGAGATAATAATGAGCTAAACCCCTGTTATTCAAAGCTTCAGCATATTTAGGATTGATTTTGATTGCTTGGTTGTAGTCAGCGATTGCTTTTTGATAGTTTCTTGCTTTTCGATGTGCTAAACCACGGGAATTATAAGCTTGGATAAATTTCGGTTTGAGATTGATAGCTTGGGTGTAATCGAGAACTGCTCCGCTTAAGTCACCTTGCTCTAATTTGTCTTCTGCTCGATTAAAGTAGTCTCTTGGTGTAGAAAGAGTTTCGTTATTACTGATTTGAACTGACGGAGAGTTTTCTGTTGCGGAAGTTCCTGTTTTGCTACAACCAATTGTGAGAGTGGATACGAGCAGTAAGGCTATAAATAAAGGTTTTTTGGATTTAATTTTAGATTGACTAAATCTCATATTTTTTAGATAAATTGATGTAGATAAAAATGTTTTACTTATTATTCCCAGTTTTGATTGAGTTTTATCTACGTCCACGAAAAATAATGATAAAAATATCCCTGTCTTACAAACCCTATTTAATTTGATACTAATTTATTAATTACAAACTCTTGATTTATTCGGATTACTCAACATAGGTATTGATACATATATAATCTCCAAAAAATAACTCTAGATATGAAGAGTTATCAGTTGCTTTCGGATTTCACTGCTTCGACAAACAACCGAATTAAATTCTTCAACCGAATTCGGAAAATATCCGCAGATGGTGCTGGTGTTTTTAAACCATTTGCTGCTAACATTAGCAACTCAGCAGCTTCGTTAATTTTTAAACCTGCTTTTTGCAGACTAATATTTTGCACTGCTTCAGCTTCCTCCAAACTTTCTATCAGCATTTCTTCAAACTTAGTTTGGGCTGCTAAGGAAATATCTGCCGCAATACTATTATTAGTATCAATAATTTCTTCACCATGTGCAGAAGTATAAATAGAATCGAAAAATTCAACAAGGTATCTGCTCTCAAAAGCTTCCACCAAACGTTGTTCTAAACTATTTTTTTTATTTAAAGCAATTTGGGCACGATTCAATCCCTCATCTTGTAACTGTTGCGAAAGCGAACGAAAAATTTCTTGTTTATTTTTAAAGTGCAAATATAGCGCTGCACGAGATATACCAAGCGAAGATGCAATATCTTCCATCGAAGTACGTCGGAAACCATATTGTAGAAAGGTCGTAAACGAAGCTTTTAAAATTGCTTTCTTTTTTGTCTCCTGGGAGTCGTTCATTTTTTAAAGGAAGTGGTTTCCGAAATTTTGAATTCAAAACAAGTTTATCAACATGAAGATAATACAGCTACATGGCAGATTTCTAGTTTTATGACATATTATATAAAAAGTGTCAGATTGTTTAATAGAGAGTAGCTACTAATGAATAATACAGAAAAAAGAGTTGTACTTATTACTGGAGCCTCCAGTGGAATAGGTGAACTTACAGCCATACAGCTTGCTGACGAAGGATATCAAGTTTATGCAGCAGCGCGTCGTTTGGAGAAGATGAGAGAGTTGAAAGAACGCGGAATCATTCCAATTGCTTTGGATATAACCAATGAAGAATCAACTCAGACTGTTATTAATGAAATTATTCAACAGCAAGGAAAAATAGATGTATTGGTGAATAATGCTGGTTATGGTTCTCACGGTGCTTTAGAAGAAATTTCACCAGAAGAAGCACGTCGTCAATTTGATGTAAACGTGTTTGGATTAATGCGTTTAACTCAACTTGTTTTACCAAAAATGCGAGAAGAAGGTTCGGGTAAAATTATAAATATTTCCTCCATCGCTGGGCAGATTAGTACGCCGATGTGTGGGTGGTACAATGCTAGCAAACACGCTCTAGAAGCACTTTCGGATGCGTTAAGATTGGAAGTAAAACAGTTTGGAATTGATGTAATTGTAATAGAACCTGGGCCAATCAAAACAGAATTCGACGACGTTGTGATGCAACAGATAGAAAAAACAGCCAAGACAGAGGTTTATCAAGATTGGAGAAATACATGGATAAAAATGATGAATCAATCTTATAAGAATGCTGTTGGGCCGGAAGCTATTTCTGAGATTATCTCAAAAGCTATTAAAGCTAAAAAACCAAAAAATCGTTATGTAGCACCGACAGAAGCCAAAATTTTCTTATTCTTACACTGGTTGCTATCTGATAAAGCTTTTGACAAAGTGATTTTATCAGTGATTAAAAGTAGACAGCGAACAATAGATTGAGCTTAACAAAGCTAAAGTTAAGTCTTAATTTCTATTCCTAACTAGCTAATACTGGAGAGAAAAAAATGCAAAGCGTTGTTATCACTGGTGTTTCTACGGGTATCGGCTGGGGTGCATTGAAAATATTAACCAGCAAAGGGATTCACGTATTTGGTAGCGTTCGTAAGTCGGAAGATGCAGAACGTTTAACTAATGAATTTGGCGATAGTTTTACACCTTTAATATTCGATGTAACTGACGAAGAATCTATACGTGAAGCTACCGAGCAGGTTCGCAATCAAATTAATGGTAATAACTTGCTTGGCTTAGTTAATAATGCTGGAATTGCAATCGGTGGCCCATTAATGCATCAGCCAATTGCAGATTTTAGAAAACAAATTGAAGTCAATTTAATCGGACAATTAATTGTCACTCAGGCTTTTTTACCTTTGCTAGGAGCTGATTCTACTTGTCAAGGAAAACCGGGAAGAATTATTAATATAAGTTCGGTTGGTGGAAAAATTTCTTCACCGTTTCTCGGAGCTTATAGTGCATCAAAGTTTGGATTGGAAGCAATTTCGGAAGCCTTGCGTCGCGAACTTACAATTTATGGAATAGATGTAATTATAATTGGGCCGGGTTCGGTGGTGACACCAATTTGGGATAAAGCCGAAAAAATGGATTTTTCTCAATATGAAAATACCAAATTTGCAATTCCAAGCAAGAAATTTCTAGATTATGCGCTGGAAAAAGGACGTTCCGGTTATTCCGTGGAAGCAGTGGGAGAATTAATTTGGAAGACTTTGACAGTTGCAAAACCTCGGGTTCGCTATCCCATTGTTCCCAATCATTTCTTTGATTGGACGATTGCTAGATTACTTCCCAAAAGAATTCTTGATAATATCATTGTGAAGCAATTTGGTTTGGGTAAGTAGGTCGGCGTTGAAAATCGTAGTTAAGACCAGGAAGTAGCAAGTAGCAAG
>ERZ1740062.1099-NODE-1099-length-11609-cov-9.637268_pt1 | contig 11609 bp, 10 predicted proteins | sample MGYA00581741_ERZ1740062 | MGnify/ENA primary metagenome ERZ1740062 (study PRJEB43018, sample SAMN04849747) | marine metagenome | isolation source: floating plastic debris | place: Pacific Ocean | collected 2008-09-01 | study: EMG produced TPA metagenomics...
CCTGATCGATGAGACTCACAATGAGCAGGGGTTGTCTCCTCATAGAAATCAGCTAACCACGGCTGTTGTCAGTGACGCTGATGTGTCGATAACTCCGGACCACGGAGACTACATCCTCAAAGAAGTCAAGATTGTAGTCAAAGATATCTTAGATGACATTGATGGTGTGGATAAAGTTGTTTCTTCAGTAGTGAGCGATATGGTGTGTCAAGTTGATGAAGTGAATGACTCTGTTAACAACATTATAGATCGAGTCAGCTACTCATTAGAAGGAGGTGATGGACAAAACCAGTCATATGTTGTTCAACAAGTGCTTGATGACCTAATCTTGGAAGTGGTTGATAAATGTGAGGAAACTTCCATTAAGAGTATAGTGTCAGAGATATTAGAAGAAGTCATCAATAACGCCACAAAGTCTGAGCCAGATAGCATTTCTGCAAGACGGAGTTCAAGTGATCACATGTATGCAAAACCCTCCGTCAATGACAATGCTGATAATCAGCGTAAAAGAAAGCAGACATCAGTACAATCTACAGCTGTTAGTGCATTAGGAATGATGTCACGAAAACGCAGATCGGCGAGAGTCAAACAAACGTCAAGAAAATGTGAAGAGAGCGAAAAAGTGGAGAGTAGAGATCACGTGGCTGATTTGGAGGAGATGATTCCGAGCTCTTTACTACACGAGGCTACTCCTGAGCATGGATACAGTCTCGATATAGCCAGTAACAGAAATGACGAAACAATCACACCGGAGAGACCACTGTCTACAGCTAACAAAGAGTCGGCACACAAAGAAGCAAAGCTGTTTGAGGATGAAGCCGGAGATGTGAGGAGTTTCCTGCTCGGCCTGGATGAGGATTTAAGCTTTATCTGTGTGATGAGGGAGTGGGTGAGAGCTGTCTGTGATAGGAGAGGGTATAGCTGGTCGTCTGCGCTGATTAGTGTGTACATCAGCTTGTATGAACTTCACAGGCCATGCTTTGCACTACCGAACGTTTTCTCAGATGACCACGTAGAACATGAATCGTTACCTGCTGTGGTGTGGATGGAACAGAAAGTGGAGAAGTTAACTCACGAAAAGGAGTCAGAAATTGGCAGGGCTTTCGAACAGAACTTTAGTTACTGGGAGATGTTGGTTGGTTGTTATGCTAAACTACGTAGTACCTGCAATGAATTCTCGGTGAGGTTTTATCACATGGCAGCTCAGTATTATTTGGCAAAGTGTAACCCTGACCACGCTCTGGGTCTCTACAGAACATTGTTAGATTATCTAGATACTGACGACAAACCTGAGGGTGAGAAATTCTCAGTAGTCGTAAGAAACTGTAAGAATTTTTCCATCATCTCTGCTAAGTCAGTTAAGGATGACTTGGCGCTGGTGGAGCGCACTCAGTCCCTGGAGGAGCTGCAATCTGTGTATGATGCTGCAGAGTATGACCGGGTTATAGAACTTTTGGCTCTCACCTTTGAGATTGATGTGAAGAAAAGATTTAATGACTCCCGTCAAACCCAACTACATCTTCTTCTCAGCACATGTGAGAAAAAGCCCGACTCACCCGAGTTGGTCCGGCTGCTTGTTGAGGCATTGCATGAAAGTCTTCACTACTATGATAAAAAGCAGGCTGGAGTGTGGAAACCAGTTATTTGCTCATGTCTCAAGATGATTGCTTCAACAATATCTGGTGATAAAACCAGCCTACTCACTTCTGCCATCAAAGTCCGATTAGTGCACAGCTGTCTAAATGTGATGAGACTAAACTGCAAAGCCATTGAATGTGAGAAACAAATGTCCATCCCTTCTGTACATCCGTGGATAATCCTCTCCAAACTTATGGAGCTGCAACCCAGTGGTGATGAATCCAAACAGGATTCTTTTCCTCCATCTGTTCAGTATGTATCATTTTACTTTATTACTGGAAGGGGTGTCAGCGGTTTTGTTTGCTACAGAAAAGAAAGTTTTCCAGCCTTTCTGTTTTGACCTTCTTTCAGTGAGACATGTTGTCTTCTTTCTGCTGTAGTTCAATGCAAATAGGGAACGCTTGGCTGAAAACTGGCTATCTTACATACATCATACTTTTACTTTTTATCTCAACGCATGAATGTATGATCGCTAACACTGCTCTGCGTTGCAGGCTGATAGTTAGAGCACACAGCTATCTAGCTGAGTACAGTTTATGCACTCACTCAAACGGAGCCTTACTCAGCCACACAATCAACAGAATGTTGAGCTATATGAAGAGTGGAAACTGTCACAGCAAACCAGCCTCAGATCAGCATATTCAACAGGCTGTGTTCTGTCTTTATGGTCACCCTAACAAAAAGGTATTCCCAGAGAGATTGTGATCAAAATGTTTTTCCAGTGTAAAATTGCCAGTTATGATGTGCTTGAGTGTTGCGTCAGGTTCAGCTGCTTGGTTATGAATTAAAATGTACTATATTTGTCACCGTTACTTTTTTCACTATAACCACTGTGCATAATTTGCTGCTAATTAGCAATCATGAAGATTAATTATCAATGTTGAACATGTACGTATATGGTGAAAACGGAGATGGTTGTGGAGATTCAGGGTGTTAAAAGTGCAAAGTTGTGTCCTCACTGCCATTGGAATGATAACTCCCAATTAAATTGCTGTGCTCATGATAGCAGGGAGTTGACAAACTCCCTGATGATAGCTAGCACTTATACTGTCACGTGTCACTATCAGTCTATACATTATTAATTTCACACGCTGCAAGTATTTGTTAATACAATGACAAGAATTTATAACAACGCTCCTCTCATTTACAATATATTATTGATATTTCAAAGCTGAAAGCAAAGAATCTGAAGGATCACGGAGCTGAGATAATACCAATAACTGCAGAAGCAGCGCGTATGCTGTTTGATTACTTCAAGCCTCAGTCGGTACCAGAGTTTGACAGCTACAAGTCGAGTACTATATCAGCTGAGCTGGAGAATCTACTGAAGAGACTTGTCACTGCTATACCGGAGGATTTTCAGCCACACAGTGAGAACATACGAGTAATAGATGGTTATCTGGGGAACGCATGTCAACTGGAAGAGATAGATGAACTAAAACCTGTTGAAGCTGAGTAAGTGCGCATTCATTTATGTGACTGGACTTTCAATTAGTTGTGTGGAAGTTCACTGTTAAAGATTTGTCAAAAATATACTGACCACTATATTCTGAACCAGTGATTTTGGTTGATCATCAGATTTCGAGGAGAGTCCTGCAGTTTTATGTTGATCAAATAAATTACAATCTGTCACCGGCAGATAATTAGTGGTGCAAAACATACTCGGTCACTTTATGTAGTAAAAAAACCCAGCAACTGGTCATACAGACGATCTGTCTGATAAATGTGCTCATTTGAATGGGCCCTTGAATAGATTCATTTAACTTTTACTTCATGTAGTCCCAGCGGGTCATCTATTACTTTCTAGTCTTGTTTGTCTTTGCTGAGTAAAATTTACTTGGTTTCCCCATGAAGATTTATGCTGATTTGCATCGTTTTCATCACTATGATTATGTGCTATGGTGTATACCTCATGAGTGAGTTGTTGCATGAAGGTAGAAGGTGTATGGATAAATTACATCTGAATAATTTGTTTGATTGCAGTCAAATGTGCCGAGAGATTTATTATTTGCTGGCTGACTACTACTTCAAAAATAAAGAACCTATGTAAGTGATATCTGTCTGATCGAATAAATATATAGCTTGTGTTGCCTAAGGTACGGTTTTAGTAGGAGATTGGAGACAGATATTGTCTGTGCAAAATTTGTGAAATAAGATCTGAACACACACATTTTAGTTCTAACAAACTGCTGATGTCTATTGGTATAGAAGCGTTTAATTTATGCGAATACAGATGTAACTATTTTTATTTGAAGGAAAGCAATAAAGCACTATAAGCAGGATTTGTACTACACACCCACTCGCCTCGACTCATGGGCTGGTATGGCTCTGGCAAAGAGTAGCAGGCTGGAATCTCGCCTTGGATTTGTGAGTAAAGTTGCGTTTGTCATGCTCAATGGCAACCTGCATGTTATGTTTAGTGGACTGTTGCAACATTGTCAACTATTGTGATATGGGAAATTACAATATGCTGGGTAATGGCTAAACTGCTTCTATTATATAGGTAATCCCATATCTTCAGTTGATTGTGCTGCTTACTTTTGATTAGATGGAGCGGTCGTGTTATGACGGTGCATTTCAGAAGCTGGCTGTAAGTACCATGCAGGCCTTTACTATAGCCTTACAGCTTCATCATGACAATGTGAAACTGTGGATGGAGTACGCTGGGTCTGCTTATCAACTGCACTCCTTTGCTTCAAGGGTTATCAAGTCTGTGAGTCATCAAAGAGATGTATAGTCAATTTGTAACCTTCAATTCACTTTGTAATAATGGTCGCTTAATAAACCATCTAAACTACTGCTCCTAAAATGTCACATATGTTACTAGATTCTGTATAAAATCCTGCCTTATGTGGGGAATTTTATAGTGTTCTCAGGCATTTAATTTCAACACAACCTGTTACATAATACACGGAATTTGTGCAAATCAATTTTTTAGCTTTTTTCATGCAGGTTGAGCCAACTGTATCAATTTTCCGTAACAATCGGTTTACAACACCAGTTATGATAATTTGAATAACCCCCATCCTATTGTGTTGTGTATCATGTCTGTAAAGGTAGCATCATCACTCCAATCTCGTATTTCTATATTGTTATTGTACAGAAGAAAGCAGACTTGTCAGACATGGATCTGGACACATTTACAGACCTCAGGTCTGAGATGTTAGATAAATCTAGATTCTGTTACAAGGAAGCCAGTAGCTGTCAATCAGAAGAGGAGTTTGAAGAAGAATGGCTCCAACATTACATGCTGGGAAAAATCTCAGAAAAATCTGCAGAAGATCCTGACAAGTTTCTATACCACTATCAAAAGGTAAGCCAGTTTCTGGTTACAAGTGTACTGCACTTATCTTTCTCACTAGAATAAACATGTGCTATATAGAGCTCTCTGTAACGTGAGCTGTGTCTTTAGTTATACAACTCACCTCATACTGTCGGGACAGCGAGGAGAAATTGTGAGAAATATATGATGGTGTGGGTGTTGGTATGTAATGGGCCCTGGTGGATTTTGAGAGTTTTAGAGCCCATTTGGGTTATGAAATCAAAGTTTCCTTCTAGCTGCTGATGTATCTGTCCCACTGAGGTGGACCAAATGGAGAAGCAGAACTTTTCTGGCTTTCATTGAGTGTGATGGCCAAACCTGTAGAGTATTGATATACCATGTGTTTGCATAATAATTGGTTATTCATTATATACACACAATCAGAGTCATCAGTGTCTCATAGTGAGTCAGCGATAAAACTTTTTCAATGTGCTTGGCGTAACGTAAAGCTTGATGTTCTCATAGCTATCAATACAGTTTGGTCAGCGTCCCATTATCATCATTTCAAAAACTAAGTCAAGCATACACAACTGGCACAGGTCATGCCATCTCATGTGGTTCTTTGTGTAAACTCGTTATAGATTCTAAAAACACCGCTATTCGCCACCCTCTCATATTTACCTCTGATCCATTTAGTACATATCGATGGTCTGTCCGTATTACAGGCTGCACAATGTCTGGATGATGAGGGCGCGCAGTATCCGTGTAAGATATCATACATGTATACATCACCTTACCTCGCTGTCGAAGCTTTAGAAATGTACTTTAGAATCCATACATCTATTCTCAAGTCAGTGCAGAGAACTACGTCGGAGGATAATTACAAATTTTACACCGAGGTGAGACAGCTGTTGTCAAGATCATTTTCTGTTTAAGTGTACTTCACTCTGTCATCCCCACAAGAACAAAAAGGAAAGAGCTCATTTTGTGAGCAATTTCTGTAAGTGTGAATTAGTGAAAAGTTAGCACTCAATTACTCTCCTTTCTGCGATGATCATTAGGTAGTTAGGATTTTGTACATGTTTTTTGTACTAATATCTCTCAGTTCTAAGTCTGCCTTTCTGTTTGCAGGTTATCACAAAAATGCAAAACTCCCCATTTGCCACTGCCCAACCATCTACCCCGCAACAGCCCACCACCAAAAGAACAAAACGACCCACGACTGCCAGTGAGTCTTCCAGTGAGAGACCTCAGTCTAAGAGAAGGAAGAGTGAAAGTGAGGTTACTGTACCCACCCCCAAACTGATGAATGTCACTACAAGGAGACAAGGCAAGCTCAGGCTGGATGCTGAGATAGTGCATGAGGTGAGGTGATGTGCCTCATGTTTTTTTGAATGCACCCGCAATATACATCAGAATATCTAGTCAATATGATTATCTTGGTACGGCTGTTGTGCGGGAATCTGGTATTGCGTGATGTGTTATTATTCAGCTAGTCTTGTTGATGTAATGAGTTCAGCCTGTACCTCACTTGTGTCTCATGTCACTTTAACAGACTTGGCAAACTAGCATACATAACAATATTCATCAGTCATTCACCTACCTTTTGATATAGATCATAATCACGTCACTATCATGGTTTATCCACAGGTAATAGAAGACCTGCTGATAAGTGTACAGGATATAGTACCTGATCCTCCTGTGAAGTTGGAGGAGACGACTGCTGTACGAGAACTCGTGTTTGACATGGTCACTCAGACTGCTGCTACCAGTAATCCCCCTGACAATACTGAGGCTGTCAGCAGTACTACTGATGATGATAGTCAGAAGTCTGCTGATAAGCAGTGTGCTGACGTTTCATCAGAAGAAGATGATGTTCTCATGATAACAAATGTCACGTCTCTGTCTCGGACTGACGTCAGTGAAGGAGGCAAGTCTGAGTTTGTATCTGCTGATGAATCATCTACAGCTGATTATAAGTCTGCATCAGCTGATGTAACAGCCTCTGCGGCAGCGGAGAACAAACCTGTAACTGAGAGCAGTGATTATGATGTGGTTGTGATAGAAACAACATGCAAGGAAGCAGCTGATCTACAGCAAACCAAAGCAGAAGGGTCTGAGGATGCAACTGATGAATCTGCTGAAGCTACCCCTGAACGAAAATTTTATTTAGGTGGAAATCAATTCAGTATTGTCAAAACTGATGAGCCGATGGAAACGGAGCCAGAAGCTGATCAAGGTGACAGCTTGGAGAAGTCTGAAGAGGGCAAAGAAGTATTAACAAGAGAAGAGCTTATTGAGGCTTGTATATCTGCCCTGAGACTGTGCATCAAACGATACCCTTTACACTACAAGAGCTACTACAGACTTGCCAGGGTGTTCCTGCATGACAAAAATCTCAAGGTAGGTTGAAATAGTAAACAAAAATCCACTTTGTTGCTATTTAGATAGAAGTTTGTGTCGTTTAGAGTGGAACATTGTACATATTTAGGTATTTTCCTGCAGTTTCCATCAAAATTCCTAAACCATACACTTGGACGCATCAGGATGAATATAAAACATCAAAATGTAAAAATAATAAAATTACAGTAATTTGCACTTATGTGTACAATTGGTTGTCGTTCTTTTTGTATTTCATGCATTGACGATTAATTTTGCGGAAGATATTTGGATGTAGTGATATCATATCAATATTTAAATGGACATGCCAACAGCTGAATTTTTATATTATGCCATGTTTGAATCCTTTAATCTGCAGGATCTAGACAAAGTTCAGGACCTACTTCTGGGGAATACAGGGAAGAAGAAAGATGACAAATATGTGCTGCAGGGTCTCTTCCAGGACAGAAAACATAATAATTTCTTCAATGTGAGTGCCGTTCAGGCTGTTCATTTTTCTTCTGAGGCCTTCTTAAACTTTTTCAAACAAAAAAGGAATTTGAAAAAAAGTACATAAGTGTTACAGCTTTCCCGACTGACTGGGGCATTCACATAGTCTGTTCTACCTCAGGAATACCAAAGTGTGCTGGTTTGCAGCGATTAGAATGTTACTCTGAGACTCTGGACTCTAATTTTAGAATTTTTGTCTAAGATTATGGACACACATTCCTGATGAAAACACCTCCACACTGGGAAACTCGCAACTCCCCAACTTTGCATAAACAGGACAGAATATCATTTACTCAACGTGGATACTGTTTTACAGATTGTCCCCTCATTGGCATAAAGAAGATAACTGCTATTGTATTGTATTTTAATATTATCATTTATTATCGTGTTCATCTCACGGAATCTGTCTTTTGCATATGTGAATGGGGAGAATAATATACTTCATAAAGCTTGGGATGTTAATGTTAGTTATCTATGCAGCCTGATCTTATATTAGAACTTGATACATCCCGATCTTATTCACGTTACATTTATCAATTTTGCTTTGTGTGTTGATGTCGACAGGGTGTATGGAGAATACCAGTGGAGGAGATCGAGAGAGCTGGTAGCTTTGGAGCTCATCTCTATAAGACAATCTATCTGCTGTTACAATATCTACATGAGAAGAGAGATTATCATCTGCTGTATCAACTACACACTCAACTCCAGCGAATCCCTGATCAGGAGAAGTTAGTATTAGTAATATATTGTTATCTATGTTTTATGTTATGAGTAAATCCTTCCATTGTTTTTGATATTTCACTGTGATCGTGATGAAGTTCTCTCATGCTTTCTGGTAGCCTGAGCACTTGTTTTATTTGCTTTGAGTTACCGATATTCGAGTGAACAATGAATTTTGAAAACAATCGGTATCATTTATTACTAGACTTATGCAATGAGTAATCTCCCCATATACTCTTTGTTTTATGCAATTTTAAGTGTTATATAATTTCAGAAAATTCTTGAAAGATGCTGACCGAGTTTTATTGTCAAGCAAGTCAATGGAGTTTGCTATTCATTCTCTTTATAAGGTATTAAATTTGAGATCTACTAGCCATATACATGTATATGCTCTGTCATATACGTCGCTTATGCAGCTTGTTTTGCGTGGATAAAACTTTGTTGAAAACTATTGTGTATGTGCATAGTAGTAATGGACAAATAAAAGTCATATATGGATAACCTAGTCTGATATGGCAATGGCAAGATACGCAAGTCATTCAAACCCTTTATTAATTTTTACAAGTGATTAATGTCCATCAATCATATGGATCAGAAGCTACCAATATACAAGCAACAAACATTTAGCCATATATGTCGAGGATCTTTTACATACCCTTTCCCATACCAGCTCTTTAAGCTCTGTATTATGGAGTACTACATGTATATTGTTGGTTATACAGGTAATAGGATCTGACTCAGCTAACAGTGATGACGGTTATAAGTATGCTGCATATCTACATCAATCCTACAAGTGGTTCACATACTGTAATAAGAATGCTATATGTGTGCCTAATGGTCAGGTTCTCATCCTCAAAGCCTACAAAACATACAAGAAGATAGTGGACCCTGTGAGTAACATCTTACTTTTACATCATGTCAAGTCAAAGCCAGGCTTCCCAGGCGACCATAGAAACAAATAGTAAAAACCAAGGAGTTTTAACTCTGTGTAAAAGTAATGGCTATGCTATCTATATTCACTACACTTAAAAAGTTTTGTTCTACAACCGGGGAGTTTCTAACGACAGCCTTATTTATTGCAAGCCTCGGAGTTACTCCCCGGGCGAGCAAAGCGATATGACCCATTTTCTTTGATTGGTTTTCTTTATATGCAGGTTGATTGGTACGATGAATTTATGGAATATGGCCCGAATGCCCAGAATGTTTTTGGTTTGAGTTTGATGTCTCTCTGTTGACTTACTTCATTGAGAACTTTAATTTACTGTCCTACTCATGTACATATTGGTACCCAACAGCCGACTTACTCCGCACACTTGTTTACTCACTAGGGTGCTGTGATGGATGGCAGTATCCAAGTTAACGAAGCTAAAGACTTCTGTTATCAGAAGTTTTCTGCTCGCGGTAAAGATAAGAATAAGACTTCAACGTCGGCCACTAGCAATGCTGAAACAAAGACAACAACTAATACCAGTGACAATACAGCCAAGACCGCCTCTGTCAGCAAGACTACTAATGTTCAAGCGAAGTCTGTGCCAAGCATTGTTAGTGCTCAAGTAAAAACTGCATCAAGTTCAGTGAATACAGCACCCAGTACTCATGGTTCACAAGCGAAAACTGTATCAGCTTCAAACAAACCATTGAGTGTAGCGACTAAAGCTAAGGATGATCCATGTAGCTCAACCTCCACTACTCAACCTCAGAAGAAAGAGACCCAGCTTCCACCAGTCCGGGGAAGCTTCCAATCATTCGATGTTGATAAAGGAAAGAAGCCTCGAGTGATTGTTACTCCGAAAATAGTACCCACTGTTAAACCGCAAAACTCAGAGAAGGCAGAAAGTTTAAAGACATCTGATAATGATGAACATCAAGAAGCCTCAGTGGTGCCTAATCCTCTGCTTCCTATTGCTGCCACCTCCTGGCTTAACAAAGCCAAAGATGGGGGTGCTAAAGCGTTAGCCAGCATGTTCGATAAATCAAAAACTTCTCAGTAAGGTATTGCACTTTGTTTCAGATATCGGAATTTTGTCTCAAGATACATGTATTCTGTATAGTGTATAGTTATTCGGATTGGTGAAAATGTAATTTTTGTATAGCTATGTGTATATTTGCGGGCGTTTTTCAAAATTTCTTCCTACTGTTAGATCAATGATCATTGGTTAGATGAATGGAAAATATTAGATTTGATGCAACTATTTTTGGATTTGTATAACTGTATCAAATAACATTTGTGATAGTGTTTGCTAGCTAGACTGGTTGACATCAACGCAGGAGTTGTGAATGCTCCTGACTCCATCTGGTTTGGTATTATTCATAGATATTGAGGTTTTCAATATCTACTAGTATGGTATTATTACATGTTTATGGACGAACCAGACTGTAGGTAATTATGTTTTGACTATTTAGGGTTGATATTTCAAAATAATTTTGTGGGAGTTGCATTTCCTTCTAAATCCTCGCTGTTTGTCAGAAGTTGTCCCCTCACTGTGAAAAATGTTTTGAAACCCTTGAGGTTTTTCCAGCAATGACCAATAAAAATTGGGGTTACAAGTGGAGTTAAAAAACCCCGCGCTGACAAAATTCTCCACAGACAAACAGAATTTGACCCTGATGAAAGCAGTGAAGGTGATGAAAGTACACACCTAACTCCAAAACAAAGCAGGTAAGCAGTATCTAACCAATGAACTTCATGAAGTTCATTGATCCAACACCAACCCACACGTTTAACTCCACTCGTGGGCCATTTAGGGTGCTTGGCAAGTCGCTGGAGTGTCTCTGTGGGTTGGTGTTGGATACTGGACTTAGACTTCACTTAGTGTAATAACTCCACCCATGGGGCATCTAGGGTGCTTGGCAAGTTGCTGGAGTGTCCCTGTGGCATGTATGCAGTAAGAGTAACAAGCTTTTTTGCCAAATCAAATTAATTAAATGGCAACTACTCCCACTCCTCTACTACTGTCTGAGACTCACACCTGTCATTCTAGATCTCTTCTCATTTAACTTACATCAACTTACATCAAAGACAACATCACGCTAGACCGCCTAGGGAGGCGTAAGGGGCGTGCCTCAGTTTTTGGACATAACTACATAAGGTTTGGACATT
>ERZ1740062.1100-NODE-1100-length-11600-cov-10.647813_pt1 | contig 11600 bp, 5 predicted proteins | sample MGYA00581741_ERZ1740062 | MGnify/ENA primary metagenome ERZ1740062 (study PRJEB43018, sample SAMN04849747) | marine metagenome | isolation source: floating plastic debris | place: Pacific Ocean | collected 2008-09-01 | study: EMG produced TPA metagenomics...
AAACATTTTCCGAATAGAAGCCATGGCTTATAAACCCATTCTACAAGCCGCGCTCAAATATAAGCCGCGCGGCTTCTTGCCGGGGACTTAGGGTAGTATTAACAGAATATGCAGAAAATGAAAATGTAGTTTTGAGTATCTATATTTTTAAACTGGATCTCCAATATATTCTGATAAATTCCCAGTGCTACAACCGAATAGACATGTGTCATTTAGTACAAGCAGTTGATAGACACATGCAGCCTCATGTAAATGAAACTAACAGCATTTCAACCAGCGCCTGTTATCAAGCATTCTTTGCTGGGAAAACCATTTATCATTGTTTTTTTCATGTACAAAAAACAATCAAAACCAAAGTGCAATGTAAATTGCTTGAGGTTTTCCAGGCACTTGTGACAAGTGTCATCCACCACAGCTCTACATCAGCAAATAAAAAAAAATGAAAGAAGTCTAACCACATGATCAATGTCACTCCAAGACAAAAGGAACAAAAGTATAGCTCAGACCTTTGGTTGTAGCCTGTCGCTGGCAAAGCTATTTTTAGTTATCGGTAGTACCAGGATCCTATGACCCTACCTGACCCGCACACCAGTATGCCAACAGGCACACATTTATTGAAACCCCTTTGATGTAAAAATGAGTGAAGTGTGACCGTATGCTGGTGTGCCCTGATTATAGGTGATTATTCACGATTCAATAAATCTCAACACCTCATTGATCACAATAACGAGGTTTAAGTTCCACTATTCATTTCAATTCATTGCAGTGAGTTTGGCAGCGGGCAAATGTTCAAATAATAAGCGTTGTAAACATTATTTGTGTAACAACTTATAACAGCTTTTTATTATTTGAATTAAATAGTAGAGGATTTTGTCAGTCACGCACACAGACCTTGTTAGCCAAACAGTTTCAGCGAAAGAACAGCCGCACAGGTCAGATCAGGAGGAGGATAAAAAGGACTGATCACACCATCCTCAGAATCAGATTTAAATGTAAGTTACAATATGTATTTTTACAATCGTGTGGAATATTCAGAAATACGTGTGCAGAGAAGTTGCGGCCACTAAGCTCCACAATATTAATGCACATGGACGGTTGGGGTTTTGGCCTCATATGTACCAGTACAGACAGAACATCGTGGTTGTTTACATATGTCCCTTAGCTTTGGTCTGCATTATGTTATTTTCCAATTTCTCAGCCTCTTGTGAAAATGAGTTGTCTGATCATGTGTTTGTAACGTATTTGGTTTTCAAAACCTCTATAATGTAGACCGAAGACTGTGCTGCTCAAAGCTGGTTACATACATGTAGATAACCTAGTGCGTTCTGGTTATCAGTTTTCTTTTATTTTGAAGGGCCGAATCAGTGGAAAATATGCAGAAAGATACCTACAGCACAACAAACATGGAATACCGGAAGCATCTGGTTTCGTGGAATTACCGGTTGATCCTTGGTGGGAAAGATTTCATCTTGGACGGAGCATGTCCTGGGTCAACGAGACGAACAATACCATAGCTGGTTGGTATTGAGTTTGACTTAAAATGGCACTACAGCTTCATGCTGATAAAGCACTCATTGCAAACAGAAGATGGCTCGATACTTGTATTTTTATATTCACATACATTCAGGCTGCAGACAGAAACAGCAGTGATAGTTAAGATTTAATCTGGACATGGTCCTGGAGAGGAGCAATTTTTCACCTGCTTCACTTTTACATATATAACAACTTTCATCATTTTCGATATCAATGTCTAGATTAGAGGATTGTAATCCGTTTTTAAATCCTCACCATGGCAACACCCATCGCATATGAAAGGCTTAATTGTAATTTATTGGCTTATGGGTGTTATACCGCATTTATTGCTGGTCCAATCTGTAAAAAATTGGTATTTTGGATTTTGAAATCATAGGTACCCGCCTAGGTTGCAGTTCACGTATACAGTGTTCAGCTCAGCCGAGCTAAAACATAACTTTTACCAGGAAGTTTAGAAAGTCTCATCTTACATATCTGGGATTGCATCTACATTTAGCTAGATAATTATGGTAATTTTGGATGTATAGTCTGGCACAAGAGTGTCACATAAATAAACACCTGATCAATTACACACTATTTCGTAGTGTACGGAAGAATAACTGTAAAGATGAGTTTATACTAGGACGATTTTTCAACAATATTGTATGAACTCAACTCAAAATTAATTAAGCAATGTACAAGTATTTTGAATTCTATATATCTGTACCTGTATTTTCAAACTGTAAAATACAAGGAAAATATTTATTTCAGAAAACTCTTCCTTTATGATAACATAATTATCCTGGTAGTTGTCTCCTCTTTGCTTGAGAGAGGACAATCTGATGGTTTCTAATCAAGTTATCAATGATGCTGTCACTGAGGAGCTTTGCAAAGGTTTGATCGGGTGAAACAGCCCTGAGAAACGGTATATTGTCAATTTTCAAATTATTGGGATGTATGATGTTGTGCTGGGCCTTCATTTCAAGCACACAAACTAATAGTTGTGGTAATTAGTGTGTGAAAATACAGATGTCTCTTACGAGGAGCTCCGCACTTCACCAGCGTGTTTATCTATCACCAAACTAATTGATGGACCTGCAAGATGAATGTTATACCAGCGCTAGCAATAATATCATATACTGTGATGCAGGTCATTGTAGACAATCAGCGACACAGCTGAATTCCTCATGTGGAAAAGTCAGATTCTGTACAAAAGTACAGTATCTGCACTCACTGATTTGCACAATCCAATATGATATTGTAGTATCCTATAAACTTCAGAAATTCAGTATTATGCTGCAATTATAATTACTCCTTGTGTTGATTTTAAATTACACAGGCATTCTTGTTTGTCAGTTCTTCGGTATTGCATCACCAAAACGCATTACTGAAAAATAATGCAGAAAAGAATTTCAAAAATTGGTTTGTGAACAACAGTGCTTCAACAGGTGCAATTTATGATTTTCAAAACCTTTAGCAACATTTTTCATTTTGTAGTCGTGTTGCTTTATGCCTGGGGCGAACAACTTTTGATAGTCCATCATTGTTGAGGCCATACAGCATTAGTTTCTTCTGCATAATCTTAAAATAGAGAAAGAGTTATTGAATCATTTTGTTACCCCTAGACATGGATTGTTCATAGTCACAAAATGCATAATTTACACATAAAAAGGCTCAAAATAAACAAATATTGAAAAAGTTACAAAAGCCAACCCCTGACTAGTACAGATTCCAATCATCAAACCCACATATATCTGGGAGTCAGTCTTTGGTGCTCTATAAGCCTCTGTATTAGAGCATAACAATATTTCAAATCGTTTCATGGCATTTTAACATACACATGACTAGTTCCAAAACCGTAACAAGCAGGCTCCGGCGGTAATAGTGGTTTATTTTTGCAAATGCAGACAGTTTGGCCAGTTTAGTAGTTGTTGGAGCTGCACACTTTTGTAGAAAGCTGAATCAATTGTGAATCGTTTTTTCACTAATTTTCCTATAGATAAATCTCTACCATTATCTTACTGCAGCTATATGAAAATAAGGAGAGATGCCATCACATATAAAAAGAAGTATTTTGTTATAAAAGAAATCATTAATTATTGACAAAATTATATTTAAATGGATCCAATAATGTTGATAGTTGCCGCTTACAGTATGGATGGTGGGTACTACGTATGCTAATCCTGGGTTTATTTTGGGAATCAATTAGTGATGTAATTGCTGTGATGACACAGATGGTAAACCCATTAGCTGACAAACCCTCCACTTAATGGATGCCCAGCTTCTTCATCATTATTTACATGTCCATCATAAACTATATAGTTGATGCGGTTTGCCGGCAGTCATTCTGGACCTCGTTGAACAGACAACATGGATACATGGTGGACTCTCGTGTTGCTTTGGCAGTTGATACTGCCCACAACATCTATCAACCTTCCTTGGTATGTAGAAATTACAAGCCTGGGCCTCCTCGCTTCGCTTGGAGTACCAATTCTTGTGATCAGTCCGTCTCATTGAACGTAATTTGACCTTAAAAGGTTTCGACTTGCAAAGGAGCTGGCAAGTCTCAGTGTGACTCCGCATATTGAGATTGAGGCCGTTCATTGTCACTATTTGCAAATACAGCGCTACACAACACGGCCCCTATAGTTTACACAGAAATATTGGCGTTTGCACTTGAGTTCTTTTTTTAACCACCACTACAAAACATCCACCGGCTTTTTTGCTGGGCTGATATTTGATTGCTACCAATTCAGGTTGGTACCTGTAGTTTTCATGACTCATCATTTCAGGTGTCAATATCGATACACATACTAGAGTCGATAAATAAGTGTTAACAGTTACCTCTACATTGTTTTCATATGCTCAGCAAACATTTTCACCAGTAAAATATCCTCATTGTGTGCTTCATTGCCTGCTATTATCCATTCGGTATCCTATGCAGGTTGTATGATGTTGAAGAGATCTACATGAATATAATGCGTTGGTACTGTTTATACTAAAAACGCTGCCCATTGCCTCTGATCAGTCTGCCTCGTTAGAGAAAGCCGTTCCTGAACTAACTGATATAAACATAAATATTTTAACATATAATTGAAATTACAAATATTCAACTCAACAATCAACCATCAACAATTTGTTTAGATGAAAACTCATTAGCACGCAAACGACGACGGCACACAAAATGTCCCAGACATAATTGTTCTTTTATAGGAGGAGATAATTTTTTACCCAAAAGAATTTGTTTAGTTAGCAGTCGAGTTTTGATAATCACCTTTTTGTTGCCATCACGGAGAATGGTTAACATTTACAATTTATTTTTTGAAATATTTTATGCATTTTGCAATTTATTGTTTCAGGACTCAAGAGAACAACACCATGCGTACATGGTTAAAGACTGACGACACCGCCTCTTACATGGAGCCAGACCTGTTTATCAAAGGAAACCTCCTGTTCTCAATGAATCAGGCGCTTCTAACTTCAGATGGCACCACACAACAACTCATTGTAGGGCAGTCCATACTGAACATGCTTAACAAAATTCAGTATGTAGAGGGTGTCGGCAAAAATGCTACTTTCTCTAAAATTACCTCCTTTGCTCAACTCAACACAAGCTATGTACTGCTTGCAGATTCAAAACATGGATGTATCAGAGGAGTTGATCGCTATACAAATAAGACGAAGCTGGTAGCTGGAATTTGTAAGGAACAGATCTATTACAGCGATACCCATATCGATGGGGACTTGACTCATGCAACCTTCCATGTTGTTTCAACAATAGCATATCGTCCACATGAAATATATGTTGTTGAGCAAATGAAGAAAACAGTACGAAAAGTAGATTTAAAGGAAAACAAAGTCACAACAGTTGTCAACGAAAAAAATCTGAGGAAATATGATGTACCGAGGCGCTTTGTAATTGATAATCAGAGGAATATGATTTTCCTCACAGCGTTCAATGGTCTTCTGCAAATCAATCTTGTGAATGACTCTGTCGCTTACCTCACCAAGGAAAAAGGCAAGAGCGGCAGTGAGCTACTAAGCAATTCTAAATGGTCCGGGGCATCTGAAATTGTCTTTATAGATGATGATACTTTGCTAGTCACAGATACATTCAACGGTAGATTGAGGGTCATCGATCTGAAATCAATGACTGTGAATACTTGGTGTTTCAGTTATGCAAAGTCCAAAGAATTGTGTGAATACCACAGATCTCCCGGAGCGATGACAGTCATGGACTGCGATGTCTATCTCAGCATTGTTGAAACAATTCAAAAACTTAAGCTACCTGCTTGGTTCTGTGGGAAAGATAAGGGGAAGATACCAACTACAACCACAACAACAAAAGCACCAACAATCCCTAAAATACAGAGTGTGGAACTAAAGCAGAAAACCACACCGCAACCGGACTCGTGGTATGTTTGGCGCTCTGTTATTGCTACTTCTACTTTGTTGCTTTTCCTGCTAAGCCTGTGCAACAGCAGCACTTGTAGATCTATATACACTTTCTCGTCAACAGAATTTTTTTCATATTTTGTCCTCCAACTCAGCATCATGGTTACAGTCAACGCTGTCCAGATTTGGAGATCACAAAAGCATTGAGTTTTCTCATACAAACAAAACAAATTTTATGATACTTCAGCTGACAAGTACAGGATGAGGGCTGTTGCACATTGATTCCTTGATAATTTTGCCGCAAACACCCTATATTTATAAAGTTCCTTAGTAGCAATGCTGTTATTTTGGTCAATGAAAATTGTTGTTCAAATAAATCTTATTACGAAATGCAAGAAGGGGGAGTTACTACCTCTCTGTGCAGTAGAAGATAACTTTGCTTCGTTTAAATTATTACAGGACCATCGAACAAAATCCTGTAGTGTCCGTGCTACACACTGAAAAAGACACAGCAAAGCATCTTGCTCATGACTACTTCATCAACGGAAATATACTCTATTGTACGCATCAGGCAATGTTGACGACGTCAGGCAAAACTTCATCCTTGATTGTGGGACAAAATTATGTTGAAACATCAACAATGATTCCATACGTTGAAGGAGTAGGAGAAAACGCAAGCTTTACAGAAATAACTTCCTTCGCACAAATGAATCAGACACATGTTCTGCTAGCTGACTCTCACCATGGCTGCATTCGAAGTGTGAATCGTAAAACTAACTCCACACGGCATGTTGCTGGATTATGTAAGAGAGTTTCTTGGGCTGATGAACTGAAGGACAGTGATCTTCAAACGTCCAGATTCTACATCATAGGTAGCATCACCTATCACAACCACATTATCTACGCCGTTGAAAGTTTCAAGAGGCGTATAAGAAAAATCGATCTGCTTCAAAACAGCGTAAAGACATTGGTAGATCCTAACAGTTTGAGACAGTATGATGCTCCAGGAACAATTGTTGCAGACTATATTCGCGGACAGATCTTTGTCAGCACCTACTTTGGTGTTGCTCAGATAGATGCTACAAACGACTCCTTTGTGTACTTAACACATGGGAAGGAAAGAGGAGACAAAGTCGGACATCTCAAATATTCTGAGTGGAATGGCGCAACAGGAATGGCTTTTGTTCCAAACAATACTCTAGTCATTGCCGATACACTTAACTCAAAGATAAAAATTATCAATCTCAACACATCAAAAGTGTCAACCTGGTGTTTTGCCTATGCAAAATCTAAAAAGAACTGTTCCTATATGAGGTCACCAAAGTCATTTTTGGTGAAAGACAAAAGGCTTTATCTGAGTATAGATGACACGATTTCTATGATTGATCTTCCGACATGGTTCACTTATGAACCTAAGGTGTTTGTGGACGATAGCCTGGTATACCAAGAAACAGCGGACACATCAGCCTACACGCTGAGCAAGTCAGCAGGTTTGTGTGAGATAATAAATCCTCCGACGTCAGTAAGTCGAGTGGACAGAGAATTTGCATGGAACTGAAGTATGCTGCGTTATTGTGGTTCATTTACGTGTTTGTGTTTGTTTGACTTTTTCAGGGGTAAACTTCTATTACACAGACGATTCATTTACTAACCTTAAACATGTATTTTATATGGCTGGATGGTGTTTTGAAATATTTTAGACATAGCAGGAATGGTTGGTGGTGTAAGTGGAGGTGTAGTGGCTCTGATTATAGCTGCTCTCATCATTCTGTACACCATTAAAAAGAGAAGAGAGCACAGCTTCTCACTATGGACAGATCCACAACAATCTAACGAATCAGTACAACTCAGCAGACCACGATACAAGAAGCATAGATGAGGCTACAATTAAAATACTATCAACTCCACATACAAACTTTTTTTAGACACTCTGTTGTGGTGATCAATAATAAGTTGGAAACTATTTTTAAAGTCCATTTGAGTCTTTTTAAACTTTCCATGCACACTGAGCCTAAATATAGACATAGAAAATATTGGATCATATCATATAACCATATTTTACAGTAGAAGCACTAATAAAAATTCTGTATCCTAGCAACCAAAGAGTTTGAACTCTTTGAAGTAACAATATGAATCAATTCATTATCAACATGGTTCTCAGCGTCAGCTCAACGTCAATTCACAGCAAAATTATCAGACCCAGAATCTACACAGAGCTCATAGAGTAGAAACTTTATGTATTACATCGCAATATATAGATATATAAATGGATTTCAAATTTTTGATCATGTTTTGAATACCGTAAAACATCTGGGTCATTATGTCAGAATCGGGTATTGGATTCTGCATTGTTTTTATATTAAGCTATGTTTTAAGCCTTTTATGGGCAAGCCATGCTTTTTGGTACTTTCTACAGTCCAAACCTGGGATTGCCAAATTAATTAATACTCCACACTCGATGATATCACTCTTCCAACCTCTTCTTCATATTCAATTCAAAATTTACTTTATTTGGCATAATTCTGTCGTAGCTGGTGGGATAAGTACATGTATGTGAAAAGTATGCGTAAAAACACATGTGCATGTATTCTGCCAGAGAGACAGCACCAGAGTAATCTGCAAGAATATTGCATGTTGGCAAGAACGACAATATGGCTGGTATATGAAGTACATCTGAAAAAATTAAACATCCTTTTTATCGCTTTTGAGATGGGTATACAAAGTGGGTATCAAGGATGACATTGATGAGCAGCAATAAAGAAATGCTTTGTTTCACAAAAAAATGCTTTGACTTTGATACACATTGTCCAGGATCAAGTAGCCCCACCTTCGGCACATTATAACTTTTGAATGAAGATAAACAAAGCTGTTCACTAACTTTTGTTACCAAAATATGCGTAGAAAACAAAGGGCTTTCCTTGATTCTAACCTCGTTGAAAGCAAGATAGAAAAAGTTAGTGCACAAGAGTGACTAATAGGCCACAAAAATGAGAATTTAAAAACAGCTGCCAAATAAGAATCGTATCCGTATGAAACATCCAGTAGGAAAAATTGAATTGTTAGCTTATGATTACAACCAGCAGTTAGCTGATCTTCTTTTTAGGTCTGAGTTTTCGTCCTGATTTTCTCGTAGGTTCATCATTAGGTAACTGCTGGTAATCGTCCTTTGTACGCCCGTTAGCTGCAGAAGAGAAGACAGCTTCCTCTTCTCCGTCGTCTACCTGACACATAGAATTCAGTGGTATTGTGTTAGCGTTTATCTCACTGTTATTGCTATCTGTAGACGATACACTTCGCCGCCGTATCGTTACAATCACAGCTACTATGATGACCAGCACAACAACTCCACCAGCGATACTCAACCCAACAGTGAGCCAATCCTCAGAGCTGTGCCCGTCACTCAACGCTGAAAAAATATCACAAAAAAATACATATCATAAGTAATACTATTGGAAGATAAATATAAACTTTATACTTCATACTTTTAACTTTATAAATACAAAACTTTCTCAGACATCAAAACACAAAAAAATTATTGAGAGACAGCAATAGGCTTAGCAGGAAAGTTGATAAATCAACAAAACCACAAAGCAGAAAGCGTGTGGCCCAGGTTTAAAATCATGAATACAGTATAACAAAAAGGTTACAAACCTTTAAAGAAGGATGGAGATGAGCTGCATGTAGTTGAGGAAACCGCAGTGTCTTGCAGAGTCCGCGAGTCCGCTGTTGTTATGACGGATCCATTACGTAATGCTATAACCAACTCCTGTACATCAGGTGACGTTGTCTCTCTAATAGTGATAGCCATTGGGTCTGTCAGCTGAGCGCAGACACCAGGAGTATGGCAGGCTGAGCATACTGTCAGCAACGGAAAATTTACTGTATTCAAATCAATCATGCCTATAAAACCAGTGTACTGGTTGACCACTGCGAGAGATGTCTTTTCTTTGTTATTCCAAGAAATCTTACTCAGCCCATCGTTATCCTGTGAAATAAGAGCAGCATCAGTGTTGATGGTTTCCACAATAAGTGAGCCATCGCTCATATTGACTTTTGTTATTCCATAGTTCACGGCAACATAGAAAATCATAGGGTTAGCAGTTATGGCAACAGAAGTAGGTGAACTGAAACTCCGATCAAGTTTGTGAATAATAGGAGGGCCATCTATTAACATCATCATGTAGATTGTGTCTCTGCCGCTGTCCGTGATGTATGAAAATTGTCCCCGAATAGCGATATCTGTTGGTTTTGTAAACAGGACTTCGGAAGAGGTGCCTTTAGAACCACGGCCATCGCACACTCCCAACAGCATAGAAGTAGATTTTTCTGTTATATCCAGCTGTCTAAGACATTTATTATATGTGTCTACCAAGATAAAGGTGCTGCTATTTGTTTGTGCAAAGGACTTGATATGTCTAAACTGTGCAGACATGGAGGCATTACCTTCTCTGTAACCAAACTCCGCAGTTCCCGTCACTAGAAATGGGGCCTCGTCAGCGTGGTTCTTAGTCCAGAATGCGTGCGATGTAGATAGGTGTATAACATCCTTATTCGATATATCCTGAGCTATATGATAGATCGGATTTCTCGTGGGTATGCTGTAGGCCTCGATAATTGGAATGAAATAAGCACTGCAATAAAAAATGGATAAATTGTTCAAACAGATGCATTACAACTCCATGAATATAGTAAGTACAGCATAGAAATCGTTGGTATTTAAACAGTGCGTGTATGCACTATGTAAGCTGTTTTTGTGATGCCATGCCGAAGAGGCACAAGCTTTTGGAGTCCATGTTCAATGTCTTTGCTTTGGGGGTTGGGATTATAAAACAGAACGGCAACCGAACGGAAATAAAAACACATTTGGTGTTGGAAGGGAGGTTATCAGGCACAGCTTCTCATAGTTTTACATCATTTAGCAGTGTCGAATAAAATTTGTTATTATTACACTGACTGTGTACATAGAACTGATCATCTCTATTTTTTTTAATTATACATGAGTTGACACAAAATAAATACAATAGTAGAGTCAGTCGCGTTTGACTACTACAAGACAAACCCGTCTTGAATTGATCAGTAACACATGAAACAAAACCAGTTGCAAGCTATACGCTCATAACAAGAATGGCCGACACTGACATTTGGAAGTAGCCGAATATAGCTACTTTTTAGATGGAAGGTCGCAGTGGGGCAATTTGGGACTGTCAGTACAAGTACAGATGTATGTTAAAATGCATAAGCAGCGTATTTACTCACCCAAAAATAAAAGTGAAGCAAGAACATATGAACCTCTTAGCTGTCGCCATGCTTACTCTTTAAGCTCTATCACAGCAGCAGAAAACCCAATGACCTCATCACATATTGACCCGGCAACAAAAAAGCCTCTCAGTTGTGCCCTAACCTCACACTATGTAGAGTAGACGTAGACGTTAGCCACATTTATATACATTACAAATTGCAAAGGTCCCAGCTAATCACATGAGTGCTAGCTAGTAATTGTTCAGCCAAGAGGCGGTGCTATAATTATACAATGCGCTAAGTCTTCAGATTATTGACTATAGTACTCTGGGATAATATAATAGAGGCTATGAATGAATTGTCATAAATGAACAGCAAACTCGCTGGACAGATGGAATATTGGGGGTCCCCCCACCAGCTAAGATCTTTTGGTTCTTCTGAGATAAGATCCAAAT
>ERZ1740062.1101-NODE-1101-length-11593-cov-13.890796_pt1 | contig 11593 bp, 9 predicted proteins | sample MGYA00581741_ERZ1740062 | MGnify/ENA primary metagenome ERZ1740062 (study PRJEB43018, sample SAMN04849747) | marine metagenome | isolation source: floating plastic debris | place: Pacific Ocean | collected 2008-09-01 | study: EMG produced TPA metagenomics...
CCAGAACCACGCTGGAGTGACTCCAGAACCACGCTGGAGTGACTCCAGAACCACGATGCCAAGGATTTCAGTCAGATCGGCATATGAATCCGAAACCACGAAAGGTGACTCCAAAACCACGATAGCCCGTAAAGTGAATCCGAAACCACGATATTCCGCCTTGTGTAAATGAAACCACGATAGTACGGTCAGTGTTAATGAAACCACGAAACCTGCGGTGTCAGCAGGGCGTATGAGGCAAGAAAGTGTTTGCTCTCCAATGGATTAGACGTGCGTGACACGGTGGGTCGCGGGTCATTAACACGCGCGCTCAAGGTGGCCGAAGGCCAGTCGCGCGCATAAAAGGCGTCACGCGCGCGTGACGCTCAGGCAGGGGCAGGCAGGTCAGGACGGGCAGGTAGAGGGCAGGTCATGGATCATCACGCGGCACAGCCGGGGCAGGGGGCGCAAGGGGGACATCGCCCGCCGCTGCTGCCCGACCGCCACCCGACGGCGGACTTCTTCATCTGCGATGTGCTGGACGCGATCCCCAAGGACGACATGGCCTCGATGGAGCACCCGATCTTCTCGCTCTCGACGCGGCCCGACCGGCGCATCCTGACCTATCAGCACAACGAGACCACGGTCGAGATCACGCCCTCGGTGAAGGGGCTCGCGACGATCCACGACAAGGACGTCATGATCTACTGCATCTCCCAGCTCATCGCCAAGCTGAACGCGGGCGAGGACGCCAGCCAGACGGTGCACCTGCGCGCGCATGACCTGCTGGTGGCAACCAACCGCGAGACGTCAGGCGATGGCTACCGCCGCCTGCGCGAAGCGTTCGAGCGGCTCTCGGGCACCCGCATCGTCACGAACATCGAGACCGGTGGAATCGAGACGACCTCGGGCTTCGGCCTGATCGACAAGTGGGAGATCCAGCGCAAGACCCGCGACGGGCGGATGATCAGCGTCTCGGTCACGCTGTCGGACTGGATGTACCGCGCGGTGATGGCGAAGTCGGTGCTGACGCTGCACCGGGATTACTTTCGCCTGCGCAAACCGCTGGAGCGCCGCGTCTACGAGATTGCCCGCAAGCACTGCGGGGCGCAGTCCGAGTGGAAGATCTCGCTGGAACTCTTGCTGAAGAAATGCGGCTCGAACTCACCGAAGCGCGTCTTCAAGCAGATGATCAAGGTGCTGGTCGAGCACGACCACCTGCCCGATTATACGGTGCGCATCGATGGCGACATGGTGATCTTCGAGAACCGCGAGCGCCTGACCGAGAAGGCCGGGGTCACCCTGCCGCGGCTGGACCCTGACATCATGAACGATGTGCGCATCGTCGCCCCGGGCTACGACCCGTATTACCTGGAAAGCCAATGGCACGAGATGTGGATCGACTCAGGCTGCCCCAAGCTGCACGACCCGAACGCGGCCTTTCTGGCGTTCTGCCGCCGCCGCGCCGAGAAAAAACCGATGGGGTAAAGGTCGCGTCGTTGGGTATGCTGGCTCTTGCAGCACTTGGTCTGGAACACCGGCCTTCGCATCCAAGCATGACTTCCCGTTTCAAACTATACACCTGACGGCGTTGCGCGTATCAGGTCCGCTCTGACGTGGCACGCCCGGCGGCGTGCCGGGTGTCCGGGGAGGACGAGGCGTTGCAGCTTGACGAGATCATCCGCTGTCCCGCGTGCGGGGGCGGTCCCGTGCAAGGGCTGGGTTGCACCGCCTGTGGTCAGACGTTCGAGGATGACGCGGGCACGGCAAAGCTGTTCCCCTCGGACAGCGCCGTGGAGTATCCGGTGCGGTATGTGCCGCTTGAGGAGGTCCACGCCGCCCTGGGCCGTGCTCTGACCATCCCGGACGCGTACGGGCCGCATGACGGCATCTTCCACCTGGACCGGGCCCATGTGCCCCATATCGAGGCCCTGCCGAAGGGTGCCCGCGTGCTCGAGATCGGCTGCGGCGGCGGCCAGATGCGGCGCTGGGTCGAGGGGCTGGGCCTGGCCTATATCGGCACCGACATCTCGAAGACCCGGATCTCGGAGTGGCTGCAGGAGTATGGCGGTCCGGACTTTCTGAGCGATGTCCATCACCTGCCGATCCAGGATGCCTCGGTCGATCTGGTCTATTCGGCCGCGGTGACCGAGCATCTGGCAGCCCCCCCACGGGCGGTGCAGGAGATCTTCCGCGTGCTGAAACCGGGCGGGGTGTTCCTGGGCAACTGTTCGTTCATGGAGCCCTGGCACGATGAGAGCTTCTATCACATGTCGCCGAACGGGGCGGCAGCACTACTGCTGCAGGCGGGGTTCGAGGTCGAGGCGGTCTGGCCGTCGCACAACTACTCCGGCTACATCTCGCTGATGGCGATGGGCAACAAGGCCACGCAGGTCCTGAAATTTCTGGGCCGGGTTATGAATTTCTACAGCCGCAAGTTCTATGACGTGAAGCGCATGGTGCGCGGCACCGGTGCATATCCGGTGCAGGACTATGCCGCGGATCTGGCGATCACGGCTGGTGCGATCGACTGGATTGCGCGCAAACCGGGCTGATCAGACAGGTGGTACGGGTGCCCGCAGCATGGCGGGAATTGCCGCACCTCGCCGGTGCCGGGGGGTGTGCGCTTGTGATGATGGGGCGGTTCGATTACTTCTCGCCGCTGGTTCAGATAAGGTGTTTTGGAGCTGTCGATCATGACCGATGTGATTTATCCGCTCAGCGTTGACGATCTGTCGATCGAGACTGAGGTGACGCGCAAGGCCGGCGCCGTGTTTGCCGAGGCATATCAGTCGGCCGAGCCGTACAACCATATCTGCATCGATAACTTCCTGCCGCCCGACGTGCTGGAGCGCGTGCGGGCGGATCTGGCAACTCTGCCGGAAGCCGTCGACAGCTATGACCGCGCACAGGAGAAGCTGAAAAGCTCATACAATCCCGAGCGTCTGCCGTTCTACACCAAGAGCCTGTTCCACGCCTTCAACGCTCGGCCCTTCGTGCTGTTTCTCGAGGAGATGACCGGTATCAAGGGCCTGATCCCCGACCCTTATTATGTCGGAGCGGGCATCCACAAGGTGGCCAATGGCGGGCACCTGGATATCCACGCCGACTTCAACCTGCACGGCCAGATGAAGCTGGAGCGTCGGCTGAACGTGCTGATCTATCTGAACAAGGACTGGAAGGAAGAATACGGCGGCTCCTTCGAGGTGTGGGACAAGCAGATGACGGCCAAGCGGGCCAGTTTCGTGCCCGTGTTCAACCGGATGTGCTGTTTCTCGACCGGGTCCGACACGTTCCATGGCAATCCCGAGCCGGTGAACCACCCGGACGGGCAGCACAGAATGTCGATCGCGCTGTACTACTACACCGCCACTTGGACGCCGGACCGCAAATCCCACACCACGCTGTTCAAGCCACGGCCCGGCACGGTGGACGAAACCGACAAGCTGGTCGCGCGCCGGGCGTTCATCGAGGATATCCTGCCGCCGGTGGTCTTCCGCCGGGTTGCCAGACACCTGCACCGCATCGGCCTGTAGCGCGTCCTGCGAACCGTTCGCACCGATTGGTCTTTGGAGAACACGGGCGTTCTCCCGTGCAAGGTCCGGTGCCTTGACGGCGGTCCGGGCGGTCGGACCGGGGCCGGGCCGCGAGAGACGCGCTTTGGCGCACCGCACAAACCGGCGTTGCGCCCCGGCTGAGAGTCCAATACACGGCATCGAAACGCTTTTGTTCGAGATCGTTGCCTATGGCGCAGGCACCCCAGCATTCCGATCGGCCATTGGTGGTGGATCTCGACGATACGCTCGTCACCACGGATATCTTTCTGGAACAGGCGATGGCCCTGGCCAAGCGCGGCGTCGGCGCGGCGCTGGGCATGGCGCGGGCGCTGGCCGCGGGCCGGGCCGAGGCCAAGCGCCATGTCGCGCGGCAAAGCACGCTGGATCCCGACGGACTGCCCTATAACGCGCCGGTGGTGGCGTTCCTGAAGGCCGAACGGGCGCGGGGGCGGCGGATCATTCTGGCCACCGCGGCGGACCGTGAGGTGGCCGAGCCGGTCGCGGCGCATCTGGGCCTGTTCGATGCGGTCCTGGCCAGTGACGAGACCGGCAATCTGAAGGGCGCGCGCAAGGCCGAGGCAATTGCCGCACATCTGGACGGCCAGCCCTTCGACTATATCGGCGACAGCCCGGCGGACCGGCCGATCTGGCAGGCGGCGGGCCAGGCTCATGTCGTCGCCGCGGACCGGGGCAAGGCCGGGGTGCTGGCCGCGGGTGTACCGGTCGTGCAGGTGTTCGAGCGGCCCGGCCTGACGCCGGCCAGCCTGATCAAGGCGCTGCGCCTGCATCAGTGGGCCAAGAACGTGCTGGTCTTCGTGGCGCTTCTGTTGTCGCACACCTATGGCGACATGGAACGGGTGGGGGCGGCGGTGATCGCGTTCATCGCACTCGGGCTCTGCGCCTCGGGCACCTATCTCTGGAACGATCTCCTGGATCTGGCCGATGACCGGCGCCATCCCAGCAAGCGCCGCCGTCCGCTGGCCAGCGGGGTGATGACGATCCGCCAGGGGCTGGTGATCTCGTTCGGCATCGTCGCCCTGGCGCTGGGGCTGGCCTGGGTCGCGCTGGGGCCGGTGCTGGTGCTGGCGCTGATCTGTTACATCGTCCTGACGGTGTCCTATTCGCTGCTGATCAAGCGCAAGATGGCGGCGGACGTGATGCTCTTGGCGCTGTTGTTCCTGTTCCGGATCTATCTGGGCGGGCTGGCGATCGATGTGCCGGTGACCGACTGGCTGCTCGCGTTCTCGATCTTCTTCTTCCTCAGCCTCGGTTATGCCAAGCGGCTGGCCGACCTGCCGCCCGAGAAGCGCACCAGTGCCGCACCGATTGCGGGCCGGGCCTATACCGGACTGGATGCCGGGGCGATCACGGCGCTGGGCGTCGCCTCGGCGTTCTGTTCGGTGATCATCATGGCTCTCTACATCACCGACGAGACCGTGTCGGCGAGCTATGCGGCGCCGCAACTGCTGTGGCTGATCTGTTTCCTTTTGCTCTATTGGCTGAACCGGGTCTGGTTGCTGGTCTACCGGGGACTGCTGGACGATGACCCGGTGGTCTTCGCGCTGAAGGACAACACCAGCCGTCTGTGCGGCCTGGTCATCGTGCTGGTCGTGGTGCTGGCGAAGCTGGGAGTGGGGTGACGTGGAGACCGTTCTGAACCGTCTGGCCGGTCGGTGGGCGCTCAGCCTGACGGGGATCGTCCTGATCGGGTTCGCGCTGCGCTGCCTCTGGGCGCTGGCCGTGCCGGTCGAGCCGATTTCGGATTCGGTCGCCTATCACACCTTTGCCCGCAATATCGTCGAACACGGTGTCTACGGCTGGACCCCAGACAAGCCAGGCGCGTTCTGGGCCGTCGGCACATCGGGGCTGCTGGCCGGGATCTACTGGCTGTTTGGCATGGATTTCGGGGCGGTGGCCGCGGTGAACGTCGCGCTGTCGACCAGCCTGATCGCCTCGACCGGGCTGCTGGCGCGGCACCTGCTGGGGGCACCGGCGGGTCTGATCGCGGCCCTCCTGATTGCGCTTTGGCCCAGCCTGATCCTGTTCACGACCATCATTGCCAGCGAGGTGACCTTTCTGGCGCTGATCGTGCCGGGGATGCTGGCCTTCCTGCACCGGTGGAAGCGGCCCTGGCTGGGTTGGCTGATCGCCGGGCTGTTCTGGGGGGCGGCCTGCTATGTCCGGCCCGTGGCGCTGCTGCTGCCGATCGTGCTGGCGGTCTCGTGCCTGCTGCGCGGGCGCTGGACCATCTGGTACGGCCTGGCCGCGATGGTCGGGACCCTGGTGGTGATGGCGCTGCTGATCGCCCCCTGGACCGCGCGCAATCAGGCGGTGTTCGGCAAGACCGTGCTGATCTCGACCAATTTCGGGCCAAACCTGTGGATGGGCAACAACCCCGACACGACCGGCGGCTATCAGACCCTGCCGGACTGGACCAACGGGTTGTCCGAGACCGAGCGGGCGGACCGCATGAAGGCCGAGGCCGTGGCCTATATCAAGGCCGAGCCTGTGGCCTTTGCGATCCGCACCCTGGTCAAGTTCGCCCGTCTGCACGAGCGCGAGACCATCGGCGTGGTCTGGAATGCCGCGGTGCTGGAGCGCCTGGTGGGACCCACCGGCATCACCGCGCTGAAGGTCCTGGCGACCGGGTACTGGTATGCCGTGCTGCTGGGGGCGCTGATCGGGCTTGTCTGGATCGTCCGCAGAATGGGACTGTGGCAGTTGCTGATCCATCCGGCCTTCCTGTGCTGGATGTACTTTGCCTCGGTCCATGCGATCATCGTCGTCGGAGACCGCTACCATTTCCCGGCAATCCCCTTCGTTGCCATCCTGGCTGCGATCGCCCTGCATTCGGCCCTGGCCCAAAGATCCGGAAAGGACACTCAATGAGCGCCATCGGATATCAGACCCTGGGCTTTCTGGCGCTGGGACTGGCAATTCTGGCTAATGTGATCGCGAACATCTCGCTGAAGCGCACGATGCAGGGGCTCGAGGTGGACGGCATGCGCTCGATCATCCTGGGGCTGCTGGGATCGGGCCTGTTCTGGCTGGGCATCGGCTGTCTTGCTGTGCTGCTCAGTTCCTATCTGTTTGCCATCCGGATCATTCCCCTGGGCATCGCCTATGCCGGTGTGACCTCGCTGACCATTGCGCTTCTGACCATCTGGGGCGTGCTCTACGGGGGAGAGAGCCTGGGTCCGGTGCGCCTGATCGGCATCATCGCCGTTATCCTGGGCTTCGTCTGCATCGTCCTGCCGGGGAAGTAGGATGTCTACCACGCACGAGACAGCGCTGGATCCCGCGCCGCTCGGCGAGCGGCTGCTTTCGATCTTCGAGCATGTCTTCATCGTGAACCTGGAGTTCCGGACCGACCGGCGCCGCGAGATGGAAGAACAGCTCGGCCTGATCGGGTTGTCGCTGGAGCATCCCCGGATCACGCTGTTCCCGGCGGTCCGGCCCGAGGATCCCGAGCCCTGGCCCTCGATCGGGGCGCGCGGCTGTTTCATGAGCCATCTCCTGATCCTGCGCGAGGCCAAGGCGATGGGGCTGGGTTCGGTCCTGATCCTGGAAGACGATCTGGACTGGTCGCGCAGCTTCCTGTCCGGCGGGGCCGCGATGCTGGACTGTCTTGAGGGTACCAGCTGGGCGTTCGTGCATGGCGGTTATGAAGATACCGGCTCCGAGGGCGCTGGCTCCGGTTCGGCGGGGCTGAACCCGGTGCTTCCCGAGACCGGCCTGCAGATGACGCATTTCATCGGGCTGAACGGGATCATCGCCCCGGTCGAGGCTTATCTGACCGCGATGACGGAGCGCCCGGCGGGCGACCCGCAGGGTGGGCCGATGCATGTCGATGGGGCCTACTCTTGGTTCCGCAAGGACACTCCCGACGCCCGGGCCTGGATCTTCGAGCCCGCCATCGGGGTGCAGCGCGCCTCGCGCACCGATATCGCCGATCCAAAATGGTTCGACCGTGTTCCGGTGCTGTCCGCGATCGTCGGTCTGCTGCGCAGGCTGAAGAACGCCCGGGCGGGGCGCCGCTGACATGGAAATGCCCGGCTTGGCCCGAATGCCCTTGCGGCGCGTCCCCACCCTGCGGACCCCAGGGATCGGATGATGGAGGCGGCCTTCTGGAGCCTTGACGCCGTCCCGGCGGACCGGACTGCGCTGGTGGTGGCCGGGACCGGCCAGGTGATCACTTATGGCGGACTGCGCCAGATGCGTGACGTGGCGCGGGCGCGGATGGATGCAGGGCAGGGGGTATGCCGGATCGGTGCCGCGCCGACGCCGCAGGTGATCGCGGCCTATCTGGCGGCTCTGGACGCGGGATGCCCGGTGATCCTGCAGGATCCGCAGGCGCCGGAGGGCAGTGGCCCAGGCGCGTTACCGATCCTTTACAACGTTGATGGCGAAACCGGCGCGATCAGCACCCACACGGACGGGGCGGGGCTGGATCTGCATCCTGATCTGGCCATTCTGCTGTCGACCTCGGGTTCGACCGGGGCGCAGAAATTCGTGCGTCTGTCGCGGCGGAACCTGGCCTCGAACGCTGCCGCGATCGCCGAATATCTGGGGCTGACCGCCGAGGATCGCGCGCCCACGGTCCTGCCGCTGGCCTATTCCTACGGCATGTCGGTGCTCAACAGCCACCTGCAGGTCGGTGCGAGCTTGCTGCTGACGGATGCGCCGGTGATCTCGGAGGGGTTCTGGCAGGCCTTCGACGATCATCGCTGCACCAGCTTCGCCGGGGTTCCGCAAAGCTTCGCCCTGCTGGCGCGCGGCGGGCAGCTGGACCGGCAGCACCCGGCGCTGCGCTATGTCACCCAGGCCGGTGGCAAGCTGGGGCCCGAGGCGGTGCGCGAAATGGCCCGGACCGGACGGCGCCACGGCTGGTCGTTCTTCGTGATGTACGGTCAGACCGAGGCGGCGCCGCGCATCTCTTATCTGCCGCCTGCCCTGGCCGAGAGCCATCCCCAGTTCATCGGCCGGGCGATCCCCGGCGGGCGGCTCTGGGTGGCTGGACCGGACGGGGCCGAACTGCCCGCGGGGACCGAGGGCGAGCTGGTCTACGAGGGCCCGAACGTCATGATGGGCTATGCCACCGGCCCGGCGGATCTGGCCGAGGGGCAGGGAAGCGCGACCCTGCGCACTGGGGATCTGGGCCGGGCCGATCCGGAAACCGGACTGATCCAGATCACCGGTCGGGCTGCGCGCTTTGTCAAACTGTCCGGCAAGCGGGTCAGCCTGGACGAGATCGGCACTTGGTTGATGCAGGACGGTGTCGACGGTGTCGCGGTCGGTGCAGATGACGATCTGGGATTGGTCCACACCGCCGGGCGCGACCTGGCGCCGGAGATCGCGAAACGCCTGGATGTGCCTGCCGGGTTCGTGCGCGACGTTCCCGTCGTCGAATTGCCGCTGAACCAGAACGGCAAGCCCGATCTGCGCGCCGCCCAGACGCTGTTCGCCGAACATGAAACAGCCACCCCGGACTTGACGCCAGTGGATACCGGCGACATGCAGGAGGCGGTCATCGCGTTGTTTCGGCGCCAGTTCCCTGGCGAGGTGATCACACCACGGACCTGTTTCGACGATCTGGGTGGCAGCTCGAACGAGTTCGTCGAGTTGGAGTTGGCCCTGGAAGCTGCCGGGGTGCCGCCCCGGCAGAACTGGCAGACCGACAGCGTCGCCGATCTGGCCGGGCGGGCGGGGACGGCGCCCGCTGCCGCATCGGGTCCGGCACCCGACTATGCCGCGGCCCGGGTCATCTGCACGCTTCTTGTCGTGCTATTGCACGTGATTGGGCTGCGCACCGGTGGCGGGCTCGACCTGCCCGACAGTTCGATCTGGCGCCAGATCAACGATTTCCTGCAGCCGCTGCGGATGCCGTTCTTCGCGCTGATCGCCGGGTTCTCCTTCCGGATCATGCAAAGCGCCGCGCAGCCTCCCCCGGCCCTGCTGAAAACCGTCGGCCTGCGGCTGGCGCTGCCAACTGCCTTTGCCATCGCCGGTTTCCTGACGATCGCCACGGTGCTGGGCACGCAGTTTGCGGTTGTGTCGGTGCTGGATGTCGTGCGGCTGCTGTGGCTGCCCTATGCGCATTTCTGGTTCATTATGGCGCTGATCGGGATGATGCTGATCAGCTACGCGGTGCTGCGCTACGGGGGGCGCTGGGCCGAGGGCATCCTGATTGCCCTGGCGGCCGCTCTGGCGGTGACGGATGTGTTCATCACTCCCGATATCTGGGCGATCAACGGGGTTGTGGACCTGATGCCGCTGTTCGTGGTCGGTTACTTCTATGCCAAGCACGCTCCGGCCCTGCATGCCCGCTGGGTCTGGATCTCGGCCGGGGCCGTTCTGGCGGTGATCGCGATGCTGCTGGTGATGCGATCCCTTGCACCGTTCGAACTGGGTCCGTTCGCCAAGCCCGCCGGTCTTTTGCTGTCCCTGGGCATGATCACCCTGTGCCTGCTGGTGTCGCGGGGCGTGCCCTTCCTGGCCGTGCTGGCGCCCTATACGTTCTTCATCTACCTCTGGCACGTCGTCGGAACCGCCGGAATGCGCCGCGCGCTGCAGATGCTCGAGGTCGAGCATCTCGCCCCGATGATCGTGCTGGGCATGACGGCAGGTGTCGCTCTGCCCGTCGTGTTTTATCATCTCCTGGGTTATATGCCCGGGGGACGCCTGCTGCGCGGCAAGTAGGACGAGGTTCTCCCGCGCTGACCGCTATGCGGTCGTCAGGCTGTCGCGCCATCGTGTCCAGGCCGGGTCGACGATGTCGACGGGTCGGCCTTCGAGGAAATCCCGGACGATCCGCGCCATGCGCTGTTCGGTGACAGCGGTGTGCAGCCAGTTCCGCGCGGCTTCCGTGCCGTTATCGGCGATCCGGGCACTTCGGGTGTCGTCGTCCAGCAAGGCCGTCAGGGCGGTGCGGACTGCCGCCGCATCGCCGATGGGCACCATCACCGCATTGAAGCCGTCGATGAAGTATTCGCGCAGCGGCATGGCATTGCTGACCACCTGCGGGATCCCGAGATGCATGGCATAGACGGCAGTGATGTGCCCAGCACCGCTGTTCTCGTCATTGACCAGGATGATGTTGGCGCGGCTGTTGGCGATGCAGTTCAGACAGTCGTCGTTCGGGATATCGTAGAGAACCTCGACATTATCGGGCACGGTGGCGGGATCGACCGGGGCATAGGCGGGGGCCACCAGAACCCCGTGTGCGGGCAGGTCCCGCATCGCCGACAGGAACGAGGCCCGGTCGCGGTTGTTCCGCCCGATCATGCAGAAATAGGGTTTCGAATGGTCGTCGAACCGGGTGCTGTCAAAGACGGGCAGGTCATAGCCCCAGTGCACGAAGACGAATTTCTCGCGCGGAATGGCGTGCAGGTCGTGGAACAGGCCGACCTCGTGCATCGAATGCACCAGCACCAGGTCCAGCCGGGCGAACAGCCGGTTGATCAGGGCGTTCACGGCACGATTGTCGAATTTCAGTGGACGGCGCGAGAGGTTGAGGCTGACCGAGATGTGCCGTGCCCGGCTGAAGGTCAGCGCCTGGAACAGCAGGATGGCGAAGGTCAGCGAATAGGACGTCGTGAAGAAGATCGCCGGGCGCCTGCTGAACAGCAGCAGCGGGAACAGCCGCAGGATCAGCCGGATCAGGCCGTGATACGGGATGCCGATGCTGCGGATTTCATACTCTGGCGCGAAGGACTGCAGGAAGCCGGGGGGCGGGCCGTCGGGGCGGAAGCTCTCGGCTTCCGTCAGATAGAGCATGACGGGCCGGGAGGACATCAGTGCCTGCCCGCGGGGATGGCCGTCTGCCGCCGTGCGTTATGCATGGGACAGCCTTCTTTGCAGATACCGCCGCATCGGTTGCTCGAAATACCGGGTGGATTGATACGATACGAAGATCACCAGGCTGACGAACAGGACAAAGAACAACAGGCTGTCCGAGAGGAAGGCCCGGTCGACCCCGGCCAGCACGATCAGGTTCACCAGGATCAGGATGATCGGGAAGTGCAGCAGGTAGACAGCGTACGAGATATCCAGCTCGG
>ERZ1740062.1102-NODE-1102-length-11581-cov-3.905431_pt1 | contig 11581 bp, 11 predicted proteins | sample MGYA00581741_ERZ1740062 | MGnify/ENA primary metagenome ERZ1740062 (study PRJEB43018, sample SAMN04849747) | marine metagenome | isolation source: floating plastic debris | place: Pacific Ocean | collected 2008-09-01 | study: EMG produced TPA metagenomics...
CCCCCTGCAGGATCGTGCGTTCGGGCAGGAGCAAAAGCGCCTGGCTGATCTGGCCCTGCGCTTGTTGGATCTCGCCGCCCCGCGACAGGCGGCGCGCGGTGTCAAGATAGAAGGTCTCCGTTGCCTCGACGGCCGAGAAAAACCCCTCGCGCAGCGCCGGGTTATCGGGATCGGTCGACAGCGCCGCACGGTAAAACGACAGCGCGCCGGCATAATCGCGCCGGTCGATCAGATCCTGGCCGGGCGATGGCGGCACGCGCAGCGGCTCGGCGCAGGCAGCGACCAGCAGCGCCAGAGCGGCAAGCGCGACAGCCCCTCGGATCATGCCAAGCCCCCTTTAGTTTGCACCGGCTCCCCCAAGGGTCAGGTTGCGTTTCAGCCCGATCGCGCGGTTTTCGACCACGATGCCGTCGATCGTGACGCCGGTCACCGTAAAGCCGCGGAACAGCTCGTCACCCGCGCGGACATTGTCAACATCGCCGGCATTGTCGAGAACGGCAATCATCCCGTCGCCGCTAGAGAATATTCCCACGACAGAGATGCGGTTAAGCCGCGCATTTGCGGCCGCCAGCGCCTCGGCCCTCGGATCGGGGCGGGGGCTGGGGGCAGGATCGGGCCGTGGCGGCGGCGGTGGCGGCGGCGCGGCGGCCACCGGCTCTGCACGCTGGAAGAGATCGCGCACCGGCGCTGCACCGGGATCCAGGGCCGTCGAAAAGGTCAAATCTGGCAGATCCAATGGCGCTGACGGCGCCTGTCCCGCCGGCGCCACCGACCCGTCTCCCCCGCCCGTATAGCGCATAAGGTTGAGCGCTATCAGCGCCGCGACTGCATGGGCGTAGAGGCTATGGCGCAGGGCCGACATTCCGAACACGGCCCTATCCCTCCCCTTGGGACAGGGTCATGAACCGCAGTTTCGCGCGGACAAGCGTGCCTTCGGCGTTCGCGACCATGTCGACGGACACGGGCACGGTCAACGTGGCAAGCCGGTCAATCCCGGCCAAAAACTGGCGCACTTCGGCGTAAGAGCCTTCGACCGTTAAGTCTTGCAAAACCGGCGTCAGCCCGCCGCGCTCACGCCCAAGCGTGTTGGCGCCGTGAATAATCCGGGTGCCCGACGCGGCCGAAAGCTCCGTGAAGCGGCGGACAAGCTCAGACCGGTCGGTGCCGGCGTTCAGCCGCGCTGTCAGCCTGGCCTCCTCGGCGGCCAATGTCCGGTACCGCGCCGCAAGATCGCGGCGCTGGTCCAGCGCGGCGCGCTCTCCCGACAAGGCGGCAAGGTTTGCCCGGGCCGCGGCAAGCTCGGCCTGCGCGGGCGCCAGCGCCGCGCTCCACCCCGCATAGGCCAGAAAAAGCCCGAACAGCGCCGCGACCAGGCCGTTGCGCCAGGCCGGCACCCGCCAATAGGTCAAGAGCAGCGTCCAAGGCGTCATAACGCGCGCGCCTTCACGTCGTATTGGACCAGCGTTTCCTGGCCCTGCCGCAACTGCACCTGCCGCTCTAATATTACATCGCGCAGGATTTCCAGCGCCTCGACCGCCTCCAGGGCCGCGGGCAAAGTCGCGGCATCCCGTCCCAGAAGCGACAGCGACAGAATGCCGGTTTCGACATCATAGGTCAGGTTGCGGCACCAGACCGCGTTGGGCAGCGCGCCCTCCAACGCGGTCAGGATTTGGCTCAGCGGCGTGTGCCGGTCGCCGGCCAGAGCGTTAAAGAACGCGATGCGCCCGCCCAAGGCGCGGATCTCGGCGCTTGCGGGGACGCCCGCGGTGGTGGCGGCCGCGGCGGCGAGCTCTGCTTTTAGCGTTGCGGCATGGGCGCGGGCACCCTGCGCTGCTTGGCGAAGCTTCTCGGCCTCGGTCCAAGACCACGCCAGAAAGCCGGTGCCAAGCAGGGCGAGCAGCCAGAACAAAAGCGCCCAACGCCCCGGGCGCCGGGTGCGGGGCGTGGCAAAGTTTGTGGGGCTGTGCGTGTTCATCGGCGTCCGCCTTGGACCGGTCGCCGGCGGAAATCGGTCGTCCGCATCCGCAAAGCAATCCCTGCAACGCCCAGGCCCGGGGGGGTCGGACCGCGTGTTGCCCCGATCCGACCGCACGCCACCCCCCCGCGCGCGCCTGCCAGGCAGCATGCGCACGATCCGCTCGCCGGTGACGGCGCGCGCCACAGCGCGCGCGCGCCACAGCGCTCCGCCCCGAAGCGCATCCGAGGCCGCGCCGCCTTCAAGCGCATCCGAGCCTCACGTCGCGCCGTGCGGGGCTGGGCTCTCGACACCTTGCTCTCTGGGGCAGGTTTTCGTGCGATGCCGCAACGGTGCGGTCGGGGCAGATTGCGGCGCCTGTGCGGCGGGGAAACCGGGTGCTGCTGGGTGTCCCCTTGCCGCCGGCATGGCAGCGCCGCGCAACCCGAGGCCGCGTCGCGGCACGTCTTTCTGCGGGGCGGTCGGCCTTGGGGCGCGTGGGTTTGGGGGGGGCGTGTCATGCCGCGGCGATCTCGACGGACAGGGTCTCGGGATCGCCGGGTTCCTGGGGCTCAAGCGCGATGGCGCCGTTGGCTAGCGCTGTGGTCAACGCCCGCGTCACCGCCTTTGCGGCGAAAAGCCGAACGGGCAGCGGCGTCTGCCCCCCTTGCAGCGCGATGGCGCGAAGAACCCGGATCACCCGGCGCAGCGTCTCGGGCATCGCATCGACGTCGCACCAATCGGCATGGTGGCGCAGCGCGGTCGGTGGCCCCTCGGCCGCGCGAACCGACCACCAGTCGGGCGATATCCGCACTTCTACCCCGGGCCCCGCAGGCATCAGCGCGGCCAAGGCTTCCATCCGGTCGACGCGGAACCCCACGGCGGCGGCGGCGGCGGTAATGCACGCGACGCGCGGCGCCGGCAGCACCCGGACCCGCAACCGCTGTCCGTCATCGTCCCGACCCGCGGGCGCGCTGGTGCAAACGATATCCTCGGGCGCCTTGCGATGATCGCGCGCGATCCGCCAGCGGATCAGCTCTGCCGCCGCTTTCGGATCCTCGGGCACGGCACGAAAGCTGACCACTTCTTCCAGCACCAGCGGGTCGGGCAGGGCGATGGTCACCCCCACATCGGCGCGCCGCGCCGCCGGGCCAAGCGCCTTGGCCAAGGCGGCAAACACATCGGAAAACGCCGCATCGTCCCGCGCCCAAACATCGGGCGGCAGCGGCGCGTGCGCCGAGGCAAGCGGCCGACGCCGGCCCTGCCGGACCAGACTTGCCCGCGCAAAGCGCCCCTCAAAAACGATGCCCACGTGCCGGCGGGCACGGCCAAAGCCGATCATGACGGGCCGATCATCGCCGCGCCCTCATGGCTCGAACGTCACGCGGTCGACCTCGGCCAGGCTGGTTTGCCCGCGCCAGGCCAAAGACAGCGCGCTGTCGCGCAAAAACCGCATGCCCTGCGCCGAGGCCGCCGTGCGCATCCGCGCGGCCGGTGCCCGGGCGATCATCAGATCCGCAATCTCGGGGCTTAGGTCCAAATGCTCGACAATCGCCGCGCGGCCAAGATAGCCCGTGCCGAAACACCGCGCGCAGCCCTGTGGTCCGCGCCAATCCGGGACGGCGTTGGGCCAAGGCACCGTGCGGCCAAGCCGCGCGGTGTCCGGCGCCGGCGCCGGCCCCGCGCAATCGGGGCAAAGCTTGCGCACCAGCCGCTGCGCGAAAACCCCGTTCAGCGCCGAGACAAAATCGTGCAGATCGATCCCCCAATGCGCGAACCGGCTGATCACATCGAAGGAGGAGTTTGCGTGCACCGAGGCAAACACAAGATGCCCCGTCAGCGCCGCCTGCACGGCAATTGTCGCCGTCTCGAAATCCCGGATCTCGCCCACCATGATCCGGTCCGGGTCGTGGCGCAGGATCGCCCGCAACCCGCTTGCAAACGTCATCCCCTTTTTCTCGTTCACCGCGATCTGCACGATCCCGTCGAGCTGATATTCGATCGGGTCCTCAATTGTGATGATCTTTTCCGCGCCCGTCGCAAGTTCCGAGATCGCCCCGTAAAGCGTCGTAGTCTTGCCCGACCCGGTTGGGCCGGTCATCAAGACCAAGCCATGGGGCTCTCGCGCGGCGCGGCGCATAGCGGCGGCATCGTCGGGCTCTAGCCCCAGATCTTCAAGCCCCAGCGCCTGGCCAAGCCGCGCAAGCCCGGACTTGTCAAGGATCCGGATCACGACATCCTCGCCGAACTGCGTCGGCAGGACCGAAACGCGAAAATCGACATCCCGCCCCTCGATGCGCAGGCGAAAGCGACCGTCCTGCGGCACCCGCCGCTCGGCGATGTCGAGATCGGCCATCACCTTGATGCGGCTGACAAGCTCGGCATGGTGGCGGACGTCGATGGGATCGGTGGCGGGGTAAAGCACGCCGTCGATGCGGTATTTTAGATCCAAGCGGTCGGCATAAACCTCGATATGCACATCCGAGGCTGTGCGCTGCAGTGCGGCCATCAGGACAGAGTTCGTCAGCTGCACGACGCCCGATTGGTCGGCCAGGCTGTCGAGGTCGATCACCTCTTCCTTGCCGCCGCCATCCTCGCGCACGATCTGCGGCTTGAAGGAGGCCGAAACCCGGTCCAACACCCGGCGGGAGGTTTCCACCTGCTTTAAGGCCGCGGCTATCGCCTCAGGCTCTGCCACCGATAGCGCGATGCGCTTTCCCGTGATCGCCGAAAGCCGCCGCTCAAGCCCCAAATCCAGCGGGTCAGAGACGGCGACGCTGAGCACGCCCTCCACCTCTCGCAGCGGCAACAGGCCAAGGCTGGACGCGGTTTCGACGGGCAGCAGCGCGAAAAGCGCGGGATCCGCCGCGACGGCGTCGAGATACGGCAGATCAAGCGCCCGCGCGAGGTCGGCAAGCGGCGCTTCCCGCGGCGCCGCCACTACTGCACCCCGCCCGAAATGCCGAAGACCGGCAGATAGCCCGTGATGCTCACGGCGCCAAGCACGCCGCCCACGATCAGGCTCATCGCGGGCTCGATCAAGGCAAGAAGGCGGTCGATGCGGTCCTCCACTTGATCTTCCTGCACTTTGGCCACGGCGTCGAGCAGGTTGGCCAGCGCGCCCGATGTCTCGCCCGCGCGGATCATGCTTTGGGCCGTCGGGGGGAACAGCCGCGTTTCGTCCAGCCCGTCCGACAGCGACCGGCCGGCGGCGATGCCAGCGCTTACATCGGCCAAACGCGCGCGGATCACCTGGTTCGACATCGCCTCGGTCACAAACTCCAACGCCTCTTTCAGCGGTGCTCCGGCGCGGAGCAGCATCGCCAACATATAGCTGATCTGCACCAGGGCAGCACCCCGAATGATGGGGCCGATCACAGGGGTCTGCAATGCCCAAGCGTCGCGCCGGCGGGCCAGCGCGGGCCTGCGCATGGCGCCCCGCCAAAGCAATGTTGCGGCCACCAGCGTCAGGAGAGTGGTCGGGATCCAGATCGGCGCCGTCTCGACCGCCTGCATCAAGATCCGCGTGGGCAAGGGTAGATCGGCGCCGAACTCGGCATAAAGATCGGCAAAACGCGGCAGGACGATCAGCATCAGCCCGGCCAGAACAAGCGCCAGCAGCCCGATAAGAAAGGTGGGATAGACCATCGCCCGCCGGATTTTGCGCGCCATCTCGGCGCGCAGCGTTAGGAAGGTCTCCAGCCGGGCCAAGGCCTCACCCAAACGGCTGGTGCGCACGCCCGCGCTCAGCGTTGCGCGCACGATATCGTCGAAAACGTCGCGCCGTTCCGCCGCGGCCGCGTCCAGCGACAGGCCCCGCGCGACGCCGGCGTGCAGCGCGCCGACCGCGGCCGAAAGAACCGGATCGCCCGGCCGGTCTTTCAAAAGCTGGAGCGCCCGCGCCTGCGGCAGACCGGCATCGATCAGGTGCCGAAACTCTCGCAAAAACCCAAGAAGCGAGGGCAGCGCCACCCGCGCGGGCGCAAGGCTTGGCAACCCGCGGCGCCGGACGGGCTGCGCCTCCACCAACAAAAGGCCCTGGCGCGCAAGCTGCGCTTTCAGCGCCGTGCGGTTGGGCGCCTGCGCGTCCCCCGAAACAAGATCGCCGGTCGGGCGGCGCGCGGAATAGCGGAAGGCCGTCATGGCAAGGGACTGATCCCAATTCCGCGCGCCGGTCAACCGCTTTGGCCCGTTTGCCGCGGCGCGGGCGCCGGCACTGCCGGGCGGCAACCCGCGCAGGGTGCGCCGGATTATGGCGGCAAGACCGGGGCAAAGCCCGCCAAAACCGATGGCAACCCTGTGCAATGTGCGCCGAACGCCCCGTTTTGGCGGCCCGCGCGCCCAAACGGGCGGCTGACCGCCGATGGCGCCGGTCTTCCGCCAAGATCGCAGATAATACCGCCAATTCGGCTAAAGCTAAGGCGGTCGGTTCGGCGATGGGGCAGGGCGCATAGCGCGGTTTGGGACTAGAGCCCCGGCGTGCGTGGGCGCATGGCCCCGGCGCGGCTTCGCGCCCGCCACGCCGCACCGCCCGAGCGACGCGGGGGACAGACGATGCGGGTAACCTTGGTCACCGGTGCTTTGTGTGGGATCGGCGCTGCGACCGCGCGGCGCATCGCGGCGCCGGGGGAGGCGTTGCTTCTCCACGCGCGCGGCGGCCAAGACGGCCGCAAAACCATCCTGCTTGAAGGCGTGGCGGCGGCCTGCCGGGCAAAGGGTGCGGCGGCCGAAACGCGGATTGCGGACCCCAAGCAGGACGACGCCGCCGATCTTGTCGCGGCAGCCTTGGCGCATTGGGGCCGGCTTGACCGCCTTGTCGCGCATGCGGGGTTTGCAGCGCCCCATCCCATGGGTGCGGCCACCCAGGCCGGTTTCGACCGGGCCGATGCCGTGATGCTAAGCGCTTTCGTCGATCTCGTGACCGCCGCGTTGCCATCGCTGACGGCATCGGATGCTGGGCGGATTGTGGCGGTCACGGCCGGTGTCGCCGATCTGGCCCCCGGCGGGCCGCTTTTCCCGGCCGGGGCTGCGGCGCAGGGCGCGCTGCTTGCCTTAGCGCAGCGGCTTGCCACGCAACTTGCCCCCATGGGGGTGACGGTCAATTGCGTGACGCCTGGATTTACCGAAACGGATGCAAGAGGCCCCAGCGCAGGGCGCACCAGCATCTGGCGCGACGCGGCCCCGCCGGCCGCGGCCAGAGGCCAAGCGCGGCCCAGCGATGTGGCGGCTGCGATCAACTTTTTTCTCTCCGACGAGGCGTCGCACATCACCGGGCAAACCTTGCGGATCGACTGCGGGCTGGCCCCGGCCTAAGGCCGCGCATTGGCCACTCGGGTCCGGCATCCAGGCGCGGATCCGAAAGACCGCGCTTTTGGCGCGCGTTCCGGCGCGAAATGGTCCATGCTGGGGCAAACCGCTGCCGAAAACCGGAGGCCCCCGATGCCCATCGTTCGTGTCACAATCGCCAAGGGGCGCGACGCCGACCAAAAACGCGCGGCGGCAGAGGCGATTACCGACGCCCTGGTCGCGCATTGCGGGGCCGAGGCCGCGCATGTCTATATCTTGTTTGAGGAAATTGACCGCGACGCATGGATCGCGGGCGGCGAGGCGCGGGCGATGCGGACGCTAAAAAGCAGCGAAACCTAGGCGTCTGCCGGCTTGGACCGGCCCAAACGGGGCCGAAGCCATTGCCAAAGCCCCGTCACGTTTTGGTTTTTTGTCCTGGCATTGCCTGGACCTTACGCGCAAACCGGGGCAGTGCCGCCATCAAAAAAGCGCGGATTGGATGTTTCGTCGCTTCGTGACTTTCACCACGGAAAAAACTGTCTAAACTGCGTGTCTTAGGTGTGTTTCCCGCGCGTATCTGGGGGCGTTAATCTGAACCGATGAGGTCTCAACCAACCCTAATCAGCCTGTCCCGGATCGCCACCGGCCGTATCTGGCAGCCAGCGCACGCTCAAACCCGGTCCTTGCTGGGCGACCAATCCCTGCCCAAGGCTCTGACCCGGCGCGCAGCGGTGCGTGTCGGCCAAGCCGTCAAAGCCATCCCCCCCAAAAATAGGAGCGCCGATGTCCAATCTCGCCGGTAAAGCCTATGCGATGAATGTGATCACGCCCAGCAGGCGGCGGTGGACATGGCTCAACCGCTTGGTCTTTATGATCAGCCGGGGCAAGCCCGGAACGCTGTCCGGTCTTCTTGGCCTGTCGCTGATCCAGTTTGCGCGCTGGGTGATCGTCAAACCCAGCGACTGGCCCGATCTTGGCCAGGGACCCGAAGACCTTCAGCACGATTACATGATCTTTTGTTCCAATTTCAACGGCACGTGGGACCAGTATATCGACGCGTTTTCGGACGGGATCCCGAACGGGCTAAACCTTTTTTGGATCACGGCCGAGAAATATCCAGGCTCTATCCCCGTGGTTCCCTTCAAAAACTACATCACCTGGAACCAGCTTCAGACCGACTATTACTATAACGCCACGCCCGGTTCCGCGCAGCGCGACATCAAGGCGGCGCTGAAGACGACGCGCGCGCTCCGGCGGTTGGCGGAGGTCCACGCAACAGGCGATCACGCCGCCTTTGCCGAGGCCTATCGCAAGGCGCTGCTGGAGCTTCAGACCGCCTTCACCGCGCCGGGCTTCGCGCCTGTTGCCAGTCTCGACACCGAGCGCGCGGACCTGAACCGGCGCAGCTTTTTGCATCCAGCGGAGTAGTCAGATGCCCAATTTCGACGCCGGAAGCTATTTCCTGACCACCCTCGCCCCGGTCCAAAGCGGCTCAACCACCGACGCGGAGGGCGCAACTGTTTCCTGGGAGGAACGGTTGCGCACAGTGCTGGCGCAACTGCCAACGGCAATGCAGTCGCCCGCGACGGTCGAGACGGGCCAAAACTCCCCCTTCGCGCGCAACCGGCGCACGCATCTTTGCCGCTTTGTCGTCATCGACAATGTGATCGACAACGGCCGTCCGCAGCGGCCCGCTTTGCTGAACTCCATTTTCGGGCGCGACCCGATCTACCCCTTGCCGGTTGATCGGCTCGGCTCGGCCTATCTGCTTTTCACGGCCGAAATCGATGCCTTGACCGAAGAGGGCGGCCCGCTGCCCGCCACGCTGACGGAGGCAGAGCAAAACGCGGTCCGCGCCGCCTATGCCGAGACGCTGAGGGCGACGATGGAGCCTGAGGTGCGGCGCATATGCGGATGCTGCGTGGGGTTCGATACCGTGACCGACGGCGCCGGCTTTGCCCGCTATCTCGCCCGCGCCCAGGTCGAAACGACAATGCCCTTCCACGATTACTGGATCGACCCGCCCAATCTGCCGCAATTGCCCGTGATTGCCATGGGCGCCGCGGTGGTCGTGCCGCTTCTCCTGACGCTGGGGTCGCTTCTTGGGTTCGTCCTTGGCTGGACGCCTTGGCTTTGGCTGATCCTTGGGATCCTCGGCACCGCCGGCGCGGTCGCTTGGGCCTACCGCCTGGCGATGCGGCGGGGAGAGGCGCCGTTGCCGCCCCCCGCTTTCGGGGATCTGCCGACGGTGCTGAAATCGCTCTATCTTCAGCAACAGTTCATTGGCTTTGCCGGCGCGCATCAAAGCGACGACGCCGCCGCGCTGCACGCGGCCTTCGGCGCGTTTCTTGGCGAACACAAGCCCGACGATACCAGCGCGCCGACCCAAGCGCCGGGCCATGTTTCCAGCGCGATGCCCGGCGCGGTTGTCGGGGGAGGCCAGTCATGACCGAAACGCTTGATCTCGACGATATCCAGGGAAACATCGTGCGCGCTTATGGGCGCTATAACTACCCTGTCGCCCGCTATTTCTTTCTGCAATTCACCGATCTTTCGAAAGCGCGACCCTTTGTCGGGGCGGTCCGACGCAAGGTCACCACGGCCGCGCGCTGGACGGCGGAGCGGCCGGAAACCACGCTTAACATCGGGTTCACCTTCTTTGGGCTCTGGGCGCTGGGCCTGCCGACGCGTCTTTTGCAGGAGCTGCCGGACGCATTCTTCGCGGGCATCCGCGCCCGGGCCTATGCGCTGGGCGACCGCGATCCAGCGGCCGTCGCGGTGGGGCAAGAGGGGTGGGACAAGCACTGGGACACGCTTTGGCAGGAGAACCGGGTGGACGATTCGAAAACCGCCGGCAACGTCCATGTCTGGATCTCGATCAACGCACAGGTGGAGCCCGGCACCGACACGCCTGTGGAGAAAATCGAGGAAGAGACAGAGTGGCTGATCGACCTTTGTGAGCGGGAGCTTGAGGGCGGCGTCCGCATTATGACCGGGCATGGCAGCCACGCCGACATCCCCTTTCAAGCTGCGACAGCGCTGTTCGAAACCCTGCCCGACGGCACCCGGCGGGCGACGCCGAAGGAGCATTTCGGCTATACCGACGGGATCAGCGACCCGGTATTCGCCGGCCAATACCCGCCCGAGATTGAGCGGGAGCGCGTGATCGGTCGCGGCAAATGGATGGATCCCGAGACAGGCTGGCAGCCGCTTGCGACGGGGGAGTTTCTGCTGGGCCATGTCGACGAAAGCCAGGCGTTGCCGCCGACTGCGCCACCGCCAGAGTTCATGCGCAATGGCAGTTTCATGGTCTACCGCAAGCTGCACCAAAACGTCGACGCGTTCCGCAACGCGATGGACGTAGAGGCGGAACGCTATGCCGCAGCAACCGGCGTGGATGCAGAGGCGGCCCGGGCCACGGTCGCCGCAAAGGTCGTGGGGCGCTGGAAGGACGGCGTGCCGCTGGCCAAAGCGCCCGACTATGCGGCATGGCGGGCGCTTGCGGCCGAGAAAGGCTTTGACGATCCCGAGACGGCGCGGGAGGCCTATCAACGCTATTTCCGAACGGCCGAGGCGTCGGACTTTCGCTATGGCGACGATATGGACGGCGCGCGCTGCCCGCTGGGCGCGCATCTGCGCCGCGCGAACACGCGCGATCAGCTCGACCCCGACAACCAGCCCGGCGCGAAGAACCCAGAGGCGACGTCGCGGTTAAACAAGCGCCGGCGGATCCTGCGGCGCGGTCTGCCCTACGGCCCCTCGGACCCCGACGCGGGCAGCGACGATGGTGAGCAGGGGATCATTTTTATGGCGATCTGCGCCGATATCTTCCGCCAGTTTGAGTTCATTCAGCAGCAATGGATGGAATACGGGCTCGACTTTCACACCGGCAACACGCCCTGCCCGCTGATCGGGCGCGGCGCGGAGGGTAAGATCCACGTCATCCAAGCCGACCCCGAGGGAGCGGCGCCGCCCTTTATCATGCGCGAGATGAAGACCTTCGTCGAAACCCGCGGTGGCGACTACTTCTTCTTGCCCTCGATGACCGCCTTGCGGCTGATCGAAATGGGCGTGGTCGACCCGACTTAGCGTATTTTCCGCCGCACAGGCGCGCGAGGATCGACAAAAGCGTTCGAGATCACAGCCCCGCTTCGCGGGGGGCTGTGTTCTAGGGCAATGTCCGTTCACATTGGATCGGAAATCGCAGCCTCAAGATCGGCATGCCCCTGATGTTGAACGCGTTTTCGGATGAAGGCAGACCTGCTTTGGCCGGAAATTGCTCTAAGCGGCGTTCGCGCAGGGCGGGCCGTGGCGCCGCGCGTCCCGGTCATGCGGACCGGG
>ERZ1740062.1103-NODE-1103-length-11578-cov-10.103879_pt1 | contig 11578 bp, 6 predicted proteins | sample MGYA00581741_ERZ1740062 | MGnify/ENA primary metagenome ERZ1740062 (study PRJEB43018, sample SAMN04849747) | marine metagenome | isolation source: floating plastic debris | place: Pacific Ocean | collected 2008-09-01 | study: EMG produced TPA metagenomics...
ATACGGTCGCAATGAAATGCAGCCAGCTACGTTATAGTATGCTCCTGCCTTTAATCAGCAATGTCTGAATTGTAGATGGTTTTTGTTGATTTGTAGACATACAAACCAGATCCTAACAATGAAGAGCTCGCCTGGGATGTTCATTTCTGGATCGGTAAACATAGTACTCAGGTTAGTTATTAGTTTTGGTTTTGGCTGCTATCAATAATTTCAGATCTTTAGGAACTCCCATCAAGGAATAATGCGAATTTCTACCATTGGTAAACGGTTACGGGCCTGCTTAGAAGCTTCCCCTGAGGATTTTGGCAGTTTAAAAACTATCCCCATATGATTGCCCGTTGTCTGTGCAAAGGAGAGTTAGCAAATATGCAAGAGAGTTAGAGTATAAGCGTGGGTACAATGTGATAACATACTGCTATCACCTTTAATTGAACTGTGATAATCCTCTTCATATATTTGTTCAAATATTTAACTAGATGCTCAATTAGGTCACTTTAAACACTGCAAAGTGTTATGACTATGATCATGATATGGGTTCAGGGGACCAGACATGATGCTTAAAAAACCGGGTCAATTGATTGCAACTTGGGACGATTGTTTGTGACTGGGTTGGGTAGTGATAATGACTTGATTATTATGTCAAGGCTATAACTAAACAGCTCCCAATGACTATGCTTGTGATTGTAATACATGAGGGTTGAAATTGTGGGCGTATATGTTTGTGAACTGAATAAGTGACATGTGACATCATTGGAGACATTGCCTTATATGGAATATCTCAACCAAGTGAGGTATTTGTCAATGACATTCACGTCTGCATTGTTATTGAGTAATAGATGTCAATCAGCTCTATCACAAAGCCGGCTGAGCTGAATAAAATTGGGCATACCGATAGTCATTATTGTGACCAAATAAAAATATCAATGCAAAATGGCATGCTAAATTTTCCAGTCTTTCATCAAGTCTTTATGCTATACAATATGGGTGGGTACTCGTTGGAGACTTATTTGAAAAAAAGGAAGTATGCAAGTAAATGGAGGAAGCTTTTATTCCTTTGTGTTTTGGGGCTGGGTCCAGTGAATCAGATTCCTAATCAGTCATTGGTGTGTGGGCTGCACACTCCCACTAGCTTCTGCTCTTTTCGTAAAATCAGAAGCTCAAATTTTTGTACATGTCATCTCTTATGATTAAGAACATTCTATAAAAATTGTCAACCGAACCTTAGGTCTTTGCAGTTTTATACTTTTCTTATGAAATGCCAACTGTGTAGAAAAACTTTGTTGCCAACTTCTTTAGTTGTAGAGAATCTATCCCAAACCCCAATCTGTTAACACTACAGGGTATATTATTATATCAATCCGTTGATGCATTGCTTGATGTGTGTTGGATTTTGTACGGCGTGTTAGAAGTTGATAGGGCTCAGTCTGTTGCCCGCTGTAAGATTGGTGTGCAGCTTGCAGTGTTCCATAGTTGTATCTGAGCTTTTATGCAACTTGTTTCATACCATGATTGTCATCTGAAGTTCCAGCCTTATGGCAAGCCGATGTAAAATTCACAGCAAGATGAAGGGCCTCTTGAGTGATTTCTGCCCTTGCCTGGCATTGTTTTTGTTTAGTTACAGTCATATCATACAGTGTGTGAAGCCCTCTCACCAACTGCAGGGCTGTAAAACAGATTTTAGTATCTTACTAACAAAATGTACATGTGTCCAGTGTGCAGCGCATGCGTTCAAGTTTTCTCTTCATAAATGCCCTGAATGCTGGCTTTCATACTTCAAGCGGTCACGATACTGTATTAATATTCTGTCATTATGCCTAGCTTGGGAGTTCAGAGTAGAATTTGTGTACAGTGAATTTGTACCCAAGCTTCAACTCGAAACACCAATTCCAATTTTATAAGTCGGCAATCGAGATAACTCATACCAAGATGTTATCAGCCTGATAGAACCCGTAACGCCCTACTTCAGAGTAATAACCAGTTATCTGTTATTTTTCAGGATGAGTACGGTACAGCTGCCTATAAGACCGTCGAGTTGGACACGTTCCTGGATGACGGACCCGTACAGCATAGGGAAGTAATGGGACACGAATCCAGTCTCTTCAAGTCCTACTTTGACAGGCTTATGTGAGTGTGGTCGATGTGTAGTCTTGTAGTATTGTACTTTTAAACTCTCAGTTTGTCGTGCGGATATGAATGCTGCATTCAAATTTTCCTTATGGATATACATGCAGATGAATAAAAGTTTGCTTCTGGGTGAAATAATGGAAGCAGAAAAAGAAACCGGGTTTGACTGCTTGCACAAATTTAGGCCTGGTAGGTTTTTTATTTCGCAAGTTACTATGAGCCCCATGCCAAATCTAAGCCCAGATGCAGAAGTCCCTGCTGCGTTGAGCATTATATCTGGGATTATATGCTTGCGATTACAGAGTTGCTCCTCTGTAATTAATACTCCCTACTCCTCATACTCCAACGATGAAAATATTTAGAGCATGACGATTTTAGAGTTGTTGATGTTATGACTAATGTTCCAAAATAACCGGCTATTAACCATTTCAACAGCCGGCACTTCGCTCTCGCATCAACAATTATTCATGAAATGCTCTCTCAAAACTGATTGATGAGATTTCTGTGTTGCCAACAGTCAGGAAAATGTATATACATACCTGTCGTGCTTTGAAGGGGCTGCGCCAATGGTTTAGTTTTATCACAGAGTCAATGAAGAAAGATGTTGTCAGGGTAATAGTATATGCATGATATGGAACTCAACACTGTAATCAAATGTGATGATACTTTATGAAGCTTGACATTTGCTAACTATAAAATATCATGAACAGAAAGTTATTTGTGAATTTGATGAGGGTCTTTTCTATATGATCAGTGGCCTGGATAGATTAACATCGCCATGCACAATAGGTACACGTACATAACATAGCTTGTATAAGCTCTTGATGTAGGATTTTTGTACCGTGAATCATACCAATCTTTAATCAATAATCTATACAGCCTGCGATTTCAATGCTGATCAAGTCAACTAGATATATACGTAGTGTTTAACACCCTATAGGATTTTTACAGTTCAGCCTCTGGTTTCATGTAGTGTCGCCCACCAAAATTGACTCACAAAAATGTTTGACCAAAGTCACCTGCACTGCTTATTCACGATGATGTCTAATTGGTAGATATATGGATGGCGGATGTGACTCAGGTTTCAGACACGTCGAACCAACGAAGTATGAGCCACGTCTCTTTGTTGTCAAGAAGACGGGCAGAAGAACCGAGGTTAGGCAAATTCAAATGAGAAGAAACCTCGTCAACTCTGGTGACGTGTTCATCATGGACCTCGGTCTTAAAATCTACCAGTGGAACGGCAACTCATGCAGCAAGGTAATCGTCGTAAAGATGAAGCAGGATTTGTTGCATAGGGACTGCAGCTATTTGAGAAGTTCCCAAGACTGGGTGTGCCGCTGCAAATAGTTCACAGTACATGAAATTTAGTTAGGTGTGCTATAGAAACATAGCAGTTTTAGGGTGCGTAATTTATAATGATCTCGTTGTGTTTGATAGGGTGCAGCTACAACCAATCATGCTTGATATCCTTTATACCGGTTGGATATCCTTTATACGGGTTGTATATCCTTTATAAGCTATTTTACACATTAGACTTTGCCATTCTTCCTGGAGGGTTCAAATCCCGTACTTCCGTGATGTATCAAGATAACAGGTATAGCTGATAATAAACATAAATATTGCATAATCCTAGGGTGTTACCTGCTTATAATATGTATTTTATCAATCAGGATGAGAAGTATAACGCTGCTGCCTACTGCCAGCAGCTAGAGGGTGAGAGACCGCGTGCCAAGACTGAAGTCCTGGAAGAGGATTCCACCCCTGACTCTGTGAGTAGTTGTCTCCTAACACACTCTGTTTACTCCTATCTAGAGTTGTAGTGAGTTGTATGTGTATGTGGTAATAAGATGCCAGAGCAGAAAAGTTCCAGAAGCAGATTTGGCAGAATCCGATATCCTGATTGGACCCCACACGCAGAATTACTATTCGTCTTTGCAATGATTAGGCCTGCGGTAGAATTTTGGCAAAAATTGAGATCTCTCCTATATTATTGCCTATAAAATTACTTAGCGGTAGCTAAATGCGCTAAAATTTCTCCACATGAATACTTTTTCGTGTTAAGACGATTACACGGAACCTTCTGTATTATTAGTAGCGGTAACACTGATACATGTTTGCGTGTATTTCGAAAATTAGGCAGAATTTTCGAGAATGTTGCCTCCAAGTCCAACAATAGGAGATGAAAGTTGATGGTCAATACAATTTTAAATGGCTGGCCGCTACAATCCATAGGCCGGTTGAGTTTGCTAATACCCAAACCTCTCATTATCCAGTCCCTGACCAAAACTATTCATCATAGAATTCTACATACTATCGCATTCCAAGAAAGCCACAATTTTCATTCCCATCATAACGCTTGAACACTCTAGCTGCTTGAATCTCTAGAGGTTTGTGTGTCAATGCCCTTTGAAATGGTTAGTTCCTGCCAGCCATTTCTCAAACTTCTGTCTGTCTAGTGAAGTCCATCTCATTCGACGGAATATGTCTCAATATTTTAGACGCTCTTGCATGACGGGTTAATTGCAACATTGACAACTTTACTGTTATGACGCTGTGCTCATGCTCATTCGTTTCATAATATTTGAAACCTAATCCAAAGCTGAATGATATGATATATGTGCCATTCATCACAAAAATGTTCATGAGATGACATCTTTAAAAAATCCACGCTCTTGAGTTTCACATCCAGTCTGTTATCATGCAATGGAGGCTGGTTTTTCATGGGCACACAACTCTTGCTTTTGACAAAGTAGGTCATCTGTGCATTGCAAAGGGAGTTGGAGAATAATTATCCACCTCCCTGTGCTATAAACAACTGAAATGGCTAAAACAACATAAGCATGAACACCAGTGTTATGTCCTTCCTTTGCAAGTTTGTATAGATTTAAATAAGAGAGGTAAGTAAGAATGGCCAGTATACGATTTTTTACGTACAACACTGTTTGTGGCTGGAGTATTTTTATATGTTTGGTGTGACTTTTATTTGTAGCATGAGTTTTACGAGAAGCTAGTTATTGAGGAATGTGACGTCGAGGAGACCGAGGTCACTGACTCTGCTGGAAATACTAAAAAACTGTTCAAGTATGTCTCACCATGACCTAGCTCCAGTTATTGAAGTATACATGTACACTGGTATCATCAATGTGTGACTGTTATAAATTTAGAATAGGGCATGTCAGCAACATTCTCACAATGCAATTTCGCTGGAAATTTCAGAAATACGCAGTCAAAGTCATATATGCTACCATTGTCTGAGTGTGTCCAGGATTTCTAAAATAATGCATTGTGAGATATTCATTGACACGCCTTATCAAGTACCTGTTATGACCATAGATACTTGTTCTAAGTTCGAAAACAATGTTATTTGACCTAAGCACTGAAATGTTGATGTAGGACCTCTATTGCGGCCATTGAAATATTAAATACTTGATGTTTATATCAACAGTATGATTCCGGCAGATCTGTTGTTTCTCGAGTACAAGCAAGGAGGTACTAGTGCTAGGAATTTACTCGCCATGAATAAATAGGAATGTACATGAGTAGGATTTTGCCACTGCCTGAAGGATTAGGCTTATGAATGAGATCTGATCAGAATAACATTACATATAAAAAAATTTCATTGAGAACTCAGTCATCAACAATAATACCCAGTTTTTAGCCTGATATATTACCTCAGGGGAGTTGTAATATTTCAGGATATATGTTACCTGGAAATTAAATACCCAGTCAGGCCTGTCATGTCATATGAATCACTAATCCTGTGGGTGTAAATTATCAGCAATCTGCATTAGTAAACACCGTAAAAATATCCAGCCTGGTGTCATTTACCACCCTGGAGGACTGTGAAATTATATGAATATTATTCATGTATGGTCCTGTCTGACAACTATCATTCACATATCGGTATTCAATGTGATGATATATATGTATGTACGGGAGTTTCTTGTTGTTGCAGATTGTCTGATGCCTCTGGCAGCATGAACTTTGACCTTGTGGCAGAGGGCGAAATCTCTAAGGACATGCTCGATACCAATGTGAGTGTCCGATCCTTCTTGTTAGTAATATCTGTTCTCCTTGCAGTCTTGTGTCTATCTCAATGCACTTACTTTTATTTACATGTATTACTTGTATTTGACATCACTACCATTTGGCTTGTCCGCCTGACCGATAGCAAATGCAGGCAATTTGAACAATATACATCTAATTCGATGATAGTCAGGTGGCCTTCTATATATTTCACATCTCCATACACATTCGCCAGACATGATAATTACATATAAACAGCCACAGGTTGGCAGTTTCAGATAAACATCCTGCCAATTATACAATAGCATCAGTTGTTGAATACCATAGGCGATGACTTAAATGAGTATGAATTTGCTGGTATGGCATTTTTGAACTCGCTGAACCTATGAAAATCCAAGATTTGTGTAGTTGACGATACCATTTGAATAGTGTTGCAATGTACGTAGTGGTGATCGTTTCATATTAAATTTTTTCATTGAACTCATTGTCTACCAAAGATTGTAATTTATTGTGCAGTCTTATTTAGACATCATGTGTGATAACTGATATATGGATTTTGTGGTGCTATTTATTTTCATGTTTGTATAATTTCTAACACAGGATGCGTTTATCGTTGACACTGGTTGTGATGTGATTGTCTGGGTCGGTAACAACGCCTCCAGCGCTGAGAAGAAATCTGGACTTCAGTATGCCCATGTAAGTATAGCTGCCGCCTGCTCTAACTCTGCCTGTAGTATCAGCATTTTATACTATAGGGCATGTTAGACAGGGTCCCGCAATGCATCATTTGGGTATTTCCAGGCATTCTCAGTCGATGAACGCAATTATGAGTTTGACGGAGTTCCAAAATTGCATTGTGGGTATGCTGTTAGCATGTTCCATAAGTACTATACTAGCAATGTGGCATCAGCTGAGTATACAGCAGAGATCTTAGATGTTAGCTGCGTGGACATGCTTCATCAACAATTAGTTGGGTGAACCCTTTGATCACCCCTATCACGCAATTCACTTGCCATAATCACAGGCTAATAATAGCTGAAACCTCACAGTGCATTTGGTAGAATGTTTATATATCTAGAGACTTTTCACTATCAAGCGAAGCATCCTATTGCGATATATGCATGATATGACACTGAAGCACCATGATGTATGTTCGGTCCCCGACAAACTAGCTGTAAACAAACAAATAACCGTCTGCAGATGAGGTTTATACACCCCTGTCCATAGTCGACATCTTACTATACAAAAACATCTACGATTTCTATCCCACTAATCATACTGTGTAAGAAAATGCCACGCTTACCCCTGTCATGCTGAAATGAGAGCTTTATCCTGCCTCCCTTGTTTCTATTTTTTGCTGCATGGTATGATTTATAGAACTTCCTGTTGACTGCTAAAGACAGAGCCCTGGACCCAGTGTCTGTAGTGAGAGAGGGCCAGCATTGTAAAGTTTTACAGAAAGCACTAGCCTAAAGCATCTCAATATCACACTTGTGTGTACGTTTGCATTCATTTGCTTTCTCTGTGCTTGGTTTCTTTTATCTAATACGGCTAATCTGGCATGCATTCCCCCACCCTTACTTATAGAGCATAGTGGTCTGTCTGTCTGTCCAAAGCATGTACTTTGCACTGTACCATGCATCTAAACACACATTATGATTAACATTGTGGATTTGTATGGTGCAGTGTTATTAATTTTTGTATTCTTCATTAATTGTTTGTTTGATTTCTCTTTATCGTTATGATTTGTCAGTAATTGTTGTAGAAGGGTATTTTATTTGTGTGTCGCAAGTGTGTTACAATTCAATAATATTTACATCGGGGCCTGGCTACAAATTGTGACAAACCCCAAAACAATAGCTTAGTCTATTATGCATCCTGTGGATTGTATATTACATACCACATACCTGGCAATGAAGTGTTGATTTTGGAAATAAATACAATGCAATACCAAAGATCATAAATACCATTATATATCATTGGCAATACTGAGCCAAAGTTAGTTCTGCTTGCTGTAAAATGTGTACTACCATCGTGTAGTGTTAGACTTGGCAATTTTCATTCAATTTCATTGTAAATCCGAAATTCCTAACCAAAATGTATTCCGCAGTGTTGATTTTATGTAATTGCATGATTCAAATCATTTTATAAGGGCAAGGGCACCCAGTGTTATGGCTTTATGTAAATAATGCACAATTTACAAATCTCTCTCAATATCTTGTCATTTTAATGGCGATTAGAATCGGATAATGGGGAGATAAATGCAAGTAATCTTACTTATTGTCTTTGCACATTCCACAACTAATTATTTATATCACCTGGTAAACAGTATATTTCTTATATATTCCATAGCACAAATTACATGAGTATATGGATCACTTGTTAGCCAAGCCAAGACTGAGAATGATCATTATCTTGATAACATGTACTACAGTACTGCCAGTTTACCATGAGAAGATAACTCTGATTTGTGTCTTAAGAATGGGAGGGGAAAACCACATAGAAATGCAATTGATTGTTGGCAATTTATGTTAACTGAAATGATGATTAAACTTTTTTTTAAAATATTCTTTGCAGACATATGGAATGCAGTCAGCCAACCCTCTAGCATCGTTTACTGTGTTAAGCGAGGGACAGAAGTCAATTACTCTGGACGAGGCTTTCGAAGCCGCTGTCTAAGTTCTCAAGTCTATAAACTTTGAATCTTATTCAAACTCAAAACAGCTTATATTCTCTTTTTGTAAGACAAGGGCTAGATCAACAGTTTCATATCATGCATTATTTTATTGCTTTTGCTAACTGTTGTCGGCTACTATCTACATGTAAAAGTACCTTGAAAAATAGTAACTTTACTGTTGCAATTTATAACAATAACCTTATTTTGTTATTTCCCATTTTCTACTGAGCAAAATAATATATTTTAACCTGAGGGATATTTTTTTCGGTTGGACATTAGTATTGACTGTTACAGTTTATTGTATTTTTTTGCTTCACAAAATTTATGATTCCACAGAGAAGAGAAATCGAAGACGTTATTTATGTTTTGGTCAAAGCTTGGAACAATAAAGACATGTCAGATTACTGTGATTTCCAGCGCTGCATTATTGCATGCCCAAAAAGTGGAGCACAAAAATAAAACTCCATGACGCTACTAACTTTTGCACGACAGTCAGGGTTGTTGACAAAACTACTATGCACAGAGCAAAGTCAAAACCGATATAATCATGTAAGTAAATGTATACCATCATCACTACACTGTTTGACAGTAGCTGTATTCACTGACGAAAGCTGATAGACAACCAAAGAAATAAAAATATCACATATATGAGATAAACCCTTCAATTCACTGAAAATTGAAATGATCGCATGACACACTACTGAGTCGTCCCCTCATGTATTATGAGAAGACAATTTAGCGTCCACAGATCAAGAATCTGACTCTTTGGATTTTGATTTATTCTTCTCCCTGTTGGCAGCGCGTAAAACTCCTGCCATACAAGCTATTACTGTGAAACCTTGAGCCACTATACGTAGCCTCATCATTCGCTGTGAGAGAAATTTGTTATTATTCCTCATAGCTACCAGTCCATAAGTAAGAGCACCAGCTGTGAGTACACACCCTGTAAATAATAAGATAGCATAATCACTATTCAAATGCTTGTAATCGAATACAGTAGTTATGTAAAAAACTCCACTACTACATGTTCTATCAACCTGGCAAGCTTACCAGAGGAGAATAATGGTAAATGCTTCCATGAAGTAAATACAAAGACTACCCAAAGGCTTCTATGAGAGTTTCAAAGTACAACCATCTCCATGTTCCAAAGTCAAATGTTCATCAAATCCTGGAACAAATAGTAACTACCATTAAAATCATGACAGAACAAGAATAATTTCACCGTCTTTATCAACATCCCAAAGCCCACAACATCATCTGAATAACGCTATGATATCATTGTCGGTGTGAAGTATTGTCATCGGAAATACGCTCACCTATAGGAACTAGAGGATCCTGTTTAAACTTTTTGACAAACTTTTCCCAGGTAGTTATATCGCCCATCTCATTCATACTAGCTCTCAATTCTACTGTTGGTGTGGGAGGTAAATATTCATATTTTGGTTTCTTGCTAGCAGCTGGTGTTTCCGAGGAACCTGCCATCTTGCTTGCTGTTGGCGGCTCAGAGGATGCCGGCATTGGTGCAGTCTATTATTTGTCTGCGATTGGCTTCCTGCAATAAATGAGTACCAGTAAGAACTTGACAACGCAACAGGTTAAATCACCCAAGGTGACTCAACCAAAAACTAGCAACTCACTCTGCCACTACATGAGGTTAGTGCCCCATTCCACTGTTCTCACCATATGAATATAGCATCCATAATCACTTGCAATAATCTCACCCTATTATAATCACCATCTACAAAAAGAATCAATTTTATTTCTCCACAGCCCCTTTTCCCTCTGTGACTTTTGGTAACACAACTTTTTTTCTGGGTTTCACTGTGCAGGTACAGGGGTTCAAAACACCCCCTAAAAGTTAAAATATGGCTGAGCGTGTTGTTGGGTTTTGGTCAAGTCACCCCTATCATGCCATCGTCATAAACTTTAACAGTCAGCTTCATTTCCACAGTCTTCGTTCATCGTCACTCTCTGCTAAGTTGTCCCCACGCTACACACGGGAGCATAACTACCATCTTGTGCAATTTCCACATTCAAAAATCTTGCAATTAAAATTTTTTCCCAGAAAAACATGTTCATATATGCAATTAAGCTCATTAATGACCCAATGACACCACTCACCTTGTTGTCTTGTGATAAATTGAAGGATTGTTCTTGTCTCACTTGAACTTGAACTGAAAAATATGAACAATACCCATTCAATACCAGTACATCGCACAAATGATGGGCAGTAGTATGCAAGACCAATGTATATCATAAGCTACTTGTTCATCAATACTAAATTTCGTATACCGGTACTGATCATAGACTTGGAAAATCACCGGTTGTTCTAAACCATTCTTGGTTTTGGTTAAAATAAAAGTAGTGTCAGGGTAGCAAAAATTTGGATATTCAGAGCGCTGTGAATAGAGTACCAGTACATAAAAGTGTTTACAGAATATGTACCAAATATGCCAACAAGATCGTCAGCAGTTAACAAAACAATCCACTTGCTATCTTCGTGCCACCCAAGCAGTCCTCACCAGGACGACACAGCGAGAGACTTGCTGACAGGAGGCAGTTTTCAGCTGAACTGTTTTAGGTAGCAAATCACAGTTTTCAGTCCTTAGCTAAATAATATTTCTCTTGTTAAATCTGATTTTTGTTTTTATTGCTTTGACTGACCAAAGATATCTTTTGAATATTTTTTCTATGTACCCTATATCCAGAAAAATTCGCTAGCAGAAAATTTCGCTATTACCCTCTGGT
>ERZ1740062.1104-NODE-1104-length-11572-cov-3.665538_pt1 | contig 11572 bp, 11 predicted proteins | sample MGYA00581741_ERZ1740062 | MGnify/ENA primary metagenome ERZ1740062 (study PRJEB43018, sample SAMN04849747) | marine metagenome | isolation source: floating plastic debris | place: Pacific Ocean | collected 2008-09-01 | study: EMG produced TPA metagenomics...
CAAACATTTACGCGAAGTAATCAAATGGATCGAAACGCGCTCTCCTGTCGAACTGATTGCCATCGGAATCGGCCATGACGTCACTCGTTATTACCAGCAAGCCGTCACGATCATTGACGCCGAGCAACTTGGCGGCGTCATGATGGAACAGCTTGCCGATCTTTTTGATGAGCAGAAACCGGCGACGCGAAAGAAATCCGACCGCTGGTAATATTCCCTATCCCATCAATGTTTTTTTGAAAAAGCCGACACTGCGCTGCCAGGCAAGTTGCGCGTCTGCCTGATCATAACGACCGCCCGACGGGTTGGCGAAGGCGTGATCTGCATCGTACCAGAAAACTTCCGGTGCAGGCTGCTCTGCGAGCTTCATTTGCTCAACAAAGCCATCAACCATTGCCTTGTTGATCCATTGATCCTTTTCGGCAAAATGCCCCATGACAGGACCTTTCAGGGATTTCAGCTGATCCGCCTCTCGCGCAACGCTACCGTAATAGACAATCGTCGCCTCCGTTGGTGCCGCGATGGACGCATTTAGCGCCCAGCCACCGCCAAAGCACCAGCCGATGGTCCCGAGATTATCTGTGGTTTTCTCGTTCGCGCGTGTCCAGGAGACCCATTTTTCAAGGGTTTCAGTCGCCTCGGCGGGTTTAACTGCCTTCATATACTGTCCGGCCTCTTCACGAGTAGTGCCCACATTACCGCCGTAAAGATCAACCGCAACCGCAACATATCCTTCACGGGCCAGTTCCGCTGCAACAGCTTTTATCTGATCATTAAGGCCCCACCATTCATGAACGAGCAGGACAGAGGGTGCGGGCGTTACTTCCGGATAAATGACGGAGGCCGTCACTGATTGTCCGCCATCAAGCTTAATCGTCACATCTTCGGTCATTTCAGCGGCCGCTCTCGCGAGCAATGGATCCGCCAAGATTGCCGCGAGAGGCAGGGTTGCCGCGCCTTTTACGATATCACGTCGTGCATACATCTGAATTCTCCCCAATTGAATATTGTCGCCCCGGTTCCTTATCAGATAGGACGCGTAATTCGTGAGGCAAATTTGACATAAAAAAACGGGTGGGAAAATCCACCCGTTTAATTCTTCATGATCTTCAGATCTGATTTATGCGGAAGCTGCCGCTTTCTTGATCTCGCGTTTTACTCGCTGGGCATTCAGCGACAGATTTGTGTCTCGCGGCTTTAGCAGGAATTTATCGAGACCGCCATTATGCTCAACGGAACGCAGTGCCGATGCCGACACTTTCATGTTGAAGGAGCGGCCAAGCGCATCGGACATCAAACGGACTTCCTGCACATTCGGCAAAAACCGGCGACGGGTTCTGTTCTTGGCGTGGCTGACATTATTGCCGGCCTGAACACCTTTACCTGTCAATTCGCAACGACGTGCCATCCTGGACCTCTATAACCAAATAAATAGGAATGCCGGCGCAAAGCGCCGGACGTGAGGACGCTATTTAAGGAATGACGGCCCATCCGTCAAGCATATTAGGCAGTTATCAGCCTATTTTTCCAAAAAGATTTCCAACAGCTTCTCTGCAGCGGTTGTCGGCGCAATTTGCGCCGCCTTTACGTCCGCTTCCATCTGTTTGATGCGTGCCGCCACAGCCTTGTGGGCCCTAAATCTCGACATCAGGGAATCACCGAGTTCCGACCACATCCAGGCGACAGACTGCTCCCGGCGCTGCTCAGCAAGCTCCGTATCGACGCCGCGTGCATTGCGGTACTTCCCGATTGTCTCCCAGAGCTTATCGATCCCGATTTTATTGAGCGCGGAAACCATCAGGACTTTCGGTCTCCAATTCTTGCTTTTTGGCCGCATCAGGCCAATGGCCCCTTTATATTCTCCCGCTGCCCTTGTGGCCGCCGCTTTCAGGTCTCCATCTGCTTTGTTAATCACGACAATATCCGCAAGCTCCATCACGCCGCGTTTGATACCCTGCAATTCATCCCCGCCCGCTGGGGCAAGAAGAAGGAGGAACACATCAACCATTTCCGCCACGGTCGTTTCCGATTGGCCAACCCCAACCGTCTCGATCAGGATGACATCGAACCCTGCCGCCTCGGTCAGTAACATGGCCTCCCGTGTGCGTCGCGCTACGCCGCCGAGCGACCCTCCTGACGGCGATGGCCGGATAAACGCATTTGAGTCACGGACTAACTCTTCCATCCGTGTCTTGTCACCAAGAATAGACCCGCCGCTTCACTAAAAGGAGAAATCGAAGGTACGCACCGCGACCATATGCCCGACGCCGGTCAGAAGCTTGCCAAACGCCTCGATAAAGGTTGATTTACCGACGCCTGGCGTCCCCGAGATGCCAATGCGGATGGAATTGCCGGTAGTCGGAAGAATGGTGTTCAACAGCGCTTGCGCAGTTGCCCGGTGATCATCCCGCGACGACTCCACAAGTGTGATCGCCCGCGCCAGCGCCCGGCGATCTCCTCGCCGTAATTTCTCTGCTATTCCCTCGGCTTCCGCCGCTATTTTTTGGCCCATTTCATTCATAGCCTTGGGTATGGGAAAATCCCGCGCCTTCGTCAAGTCAATTGAAAGCACTATCGGAATTTAACCGAAGGCCGTATTCTGACACAAAGGATGGGAACAACATGATCAGTAGTATCCAGACGGTCGAGATGCATACCGGCGGGGAACCCCTTCGCATCATTACCGATGGCGTGCCGGTGCCGGAGGGCCATACCCTGCTTGAAAAGCGAGCCTATCTTCGTGACCATGCGGATCAGTACCGGCGGTTTTTGATATTTGAGCCACGCGGCCATAAAGACATGTATGGCGCATTGCTGGTCCCGCCTGACCACTCAGAGGCGGATCTTGCCGTCATCTTCATGCATAATGAGGGGTATAGCACCATGTGCGGCCATGCGATCATGGCGCTCGGTCGCTATGCGTTGGATTACGGTCTGATCGTAAAAGAGGATGGGGAGACGCCGGTGAATATCCAGTGCCCCTGCGGGCTTGTGCGTGCCTATGTTGAGACAGAGAACGGCGTGACGGGTGCCGTTCGTTTTGAGAGCGTGCCCGCGTTCGCCTATAAGCTTGCCCAGTTCGTCGAAACGCGCGAGTACGGGCCGGTTGAGTTGGATATCGGGTATGGTGGCGCGTTCTATGCCATTCTGGATGCCGCGACGCTTGGCCTTAACGTAAGAGCGGCGCGCACACGTGATCTGGTGACAGCGGCGACGCATATCTCTGATGCGGTAAAGGCGCAAATCCCGATCACCCATCCGGAGGAGGCGGACCTCGGATATCTTTACGGTACTATTCTTACCGATGGCGGCAACGGTCGTACCGGCAGCCCGAGCGCAAATATTTGCGTTTTCGCCGATGAGCAGGTTGACCGCAGCCCGACCGGATCGGGGGTCACCGCACGCATGGCTCTTGCCGCCACGCGGAATGAAATGAAGCCCGGTGAAACCTGCCAGTTCGAAAGCGTGACCGGCGCAATCTTCAACGGGAAGATCGCAAGCGAGACTAAAGTTGGACCTTATAATGCCGTGACGGTTGAGGTGGCGGGCCGCGCCCATTATTCTGGCACGGCAGAATTTACCTTCGAGGACGGCGATCCGCTCGGCGGTGGATTTCTCCTTCGATAATCTAGTAAAGGAAATTAAGGGGTCATGGACAAAGTCGATCTGAAAGCCGAGGCGGACAAGGCACTCAAGAAAGCTTATTCTCCCTATTCCAAATTCAAGGTCGGGGCCGCCATCCTGACAGAAGCCGGCAACCTCTACACCGGCTGCAACGTCGAAAATGTCTCCTACGGCCTCACGATCTGCGCGGACCGCACCGCCATTACCCGCGCGGTCGCGAATGAGGGTCCCGGCATGAAACTTCGCGAGGTGTTCGTTGCTAACCGCAACGCGAACGGAGTTTCCGTCCCCTGCTCCCCTTGCGGGGCTTGCCGCCAGTTTATTGCCGAATTCGCATCGCAGGACACTCGGGTTCATTATGCCGGCGAAAGCGGAGAGGTGACCAAATCGGTAAGCGAGTTACTGCCCGACGGATTTAGGTTTTAATCAATCTTACCCGCGCCCGCGATAGGTCGGCACCCCCTGATCGGGAAGCCAGACATCGGCAAGCGGCGCGCCCGTCTGCCAGAAAACATCAATCGGGATGCCACCGCGCGGATACCAGTACCCACCAATCCGGAGCCAGCACGGTGCGAGTAAATCGACAATGCGCTTACCTATCATCACCGAGCAATCCTCATGAAAAGCACCGTGATTGCGGAAGGATGTCAGGAAAAGCTACAGTGCATGAGATTCAACCAGCCATTGATCCGGCACATAGTCGATCACCAGATGCGCAAAATCCGGCTGCCCCGTCATGGGACAAAGTGAAGTGAACTCCGGCGCGGTAAAGCGGACGAGATAATGCACACCTGCCTGCCCATTGGGAACGCGCTCCAGCACCGCTTCCTCCGGGCTCTGTGGCTGCTCGACATCCTTACCCAGCTGAGTGAGGCCGCTGACATCCGTTCCGGCCATTCACCGCGCTCCTTCAAATCCAGAAATGAAGCTCGTGATATTTGCGCCAAGGAAATCGCGGTTATAGCCCCCTTCCTGCACCAGAACCGTCGGCAAGTTTAGCTTCGCAATACGCGCCGCGATGCGTCCAAAGCCTTCCGTCGTGATGGAAAGCCCGATCAGCGGGTCGCCCTCAAACGCATCAAGGCCCAGCGCGATAAAGAGAACATCCGGCGCATAGGCGCGAAGTGCTGTCATGGCCGCCTCCATCTGGTCGAGAAAGGCATCATCTGCCGTTTCCGGAGCGATAGGAAGGTTCAGGTTATACCCCTCTCCTGCACCCGTTCCGCGCTCATGCTCGTAGCCGGAAAAGAAAGGATAGAAATCTGTCGGATCGCAATGCGTGGAAATCGTAAAGACATCCGCGCGGTCATAGAAAATACCCTGCGTGCCATTGCCGTGATGCACATCCACATCCAGGATTGCGACACGGTTCACTGTCCGGCGCGCATAATCCGCAGCGATGGCGATATTGTTAAGAAAGCAAAATCCTCCCGCCTGATCCTTGAAGGCGTGATGCCCTGGCGGACGGCAAAGCGCATAGGCCGAGAGGTTGTCTTTCAGATTTGAAAGCACATAGTCCGTCGCCGTCAGCGCGACATTGCTCGAAGCAACCGCCGCCTCCCATGTCGCCGGGCCAATGGGCGCGGAAATATCGGTTGTATAGAAGCCAACCTCACCGATAAGCCCTTTCGGCATGGAGGACATATAGCGCCCCGGGTGAATATTGGGGAGCACTTCCTCCCCGCCCATTCCACCGGAATGCCAGCGCTTGTAAATCGTTTCGAGAAAATAGAGATAGCCCGGTGTATGCACCGCCGCGCGTGGGGATGGGCCGAAATCCTGCGGCGCTATAATTTCATGTCCGGCCCCTTTCAGGCTCTTGAGCAGCGCCTCCGCCCGACCGGGCACTTCCTGCGGCTCGTGAAACGCCCCACCTTTAAAATAGGTTTTCGGATCATGCTTAGCATGATCGGGACTAAAAATAATTTTCATGAATGGCTCCCTGTTACCAATATCCTTTTAGCAACTATCATACTGACAAATTTCCCAAAAATGATAGAATATTCGCGTTTGACCGTGATGGGAATCAGTATCGTAACTTATGACGTTGATGAGTTGCATAAAATCAGTATTGCCACAGGCGCTGGCTCCAATAATGATCAGCGCGTTTCTCTTTATGCCCGGGATCGCCTTCGGGGAGATTGATCGCGTGCTGGTCGATAAATCGCAGCGCAAAATGTTTCTTTATAAGGAAAATGAAATTGTCCGCCAGTATACAATCGCGCTTGGCGGTATTCCCAAAGGCCATAAACAACAGGAGGGTGATCAGAGAACGCCCGAAGGCGTCTATGTGCTGGACTATGTGAACGAAAAATCGACCTTCCATCGGTCTATGCATATCAATTATCCCAACGCATCGGACAAGCAGGCGGCGGCGAAGCGCGGCGTCGATCCGGGCGGCATGATCATGGTTCATGGCCAAAGAAATGGCGCTGGCATGCTCAGCGGCCTTATGCAGCTGTTCGATTGGACCGACGGCTGCATCGCCATCAGCAACTTCGAGATGGATGAATTCCTCTCCCTCGTCCCCGTGGGAACGGAGATCGAGATCAGGTGGTAACGACGGCGGCTTAGGCCGCCTTTCGCTGTTTGCGGATCAGTTCGAGGACCTCTGCGGCGGCTTTCGGGATGTTGGTTCCAGGACCGTAGATAGCAGCAACACCGGCATTATAGAGCGCGTCATAATCCTGCGCCGGGATAACCCCGCCACAGACAACAAGGATATCCTCCGCGCCCTGTTTCTTGAGTTCGTCAATGATTTGCGGGACCAATGTCTTATGGCCCGCTGCCTGGGATGAAATGCCGATGACATGGACGTCGCTCTCGATGGCGTCTTGCGCGGCTTCCGCCGGCGTTTGGAAAAGCGGCCCGACATCAACGTCAAAGCCAATATCTGCGAAGGCCGTGGCGATTACCTTGGCACCGCGATCATGACCGTCCTGACCAAGCTTTACCACCAGCATACGTGGGCGGCGCCCTTCTTCGCGGGCGAAAGATTCGATATCTTCGCTGATTTTCATAAAGCCCTCATCTCCTTCATAGGCCGCGCCGTAGACACCGGAAATGGAGCGGATTTCTGCCCGGTGACGGGTGAATACCTTTTCCATGGCGTCTGAAATCTCGCCGACGGTAGCGCGCGCGCGCGCCGCATTCACACAAAGCTCCAACAGATTCTCCGTGCCTTCTGCTCCTTTCGTCAAGGCTTGCAGCGCGGCAGTGCAGGCGGCATCGTCTCTGCTACTCCGGATTTTTTCAAGTCTGGCGACCTGCTGACGGAGAACCTCCGTATTATCGACGTCGAGAATTTCAATATTGCTGTCATCTTTGTCAATCCTGTATTTGTTGACGCCGACAATGACTTCCTCGCCGCGGTCGATGCGTGCCTGGCGGCGGGCTGCAGATTCTTCAATCCGGAGCTTCGGCATGCCGCTCTCGACCGCTTTGGTCATGCCGCCCATTTCCTCGACTTCCTCAATCAGTTTCCAGGCTTCCGCCGCAATGGAATTAGTCAGGCTTTCCACATAGTAGCTGCCACCAAGCGGATCGATCACATTCGGAACACCCGTCTCTTCCGCGAGAATAAGCTGCGTGTTCCGAGCAATACGGGCTGAGAAATCCGTGGGCAGAGCAATCGCCTCATCAAGCGCGTTGGTATGCAGGCTCTGTGTGCCGCCAAGAACCGCGGCCATGGCTTCGTATGCCGTACGGATCACATTGTTGTAAGGGTCCTGCTCGGTCAGGCTGACGCCGGACGTCTGGCAATGGGTGCGTAGCATCAGGGAGCTTTGGTTCTGTGGCTCAAATTTCTGGATCATTTTCGCCCAGAGCATTCTTGCCGCGCGCAGCTTGGCAATTTCCATAAAGAAGTTCATGCCAATAGCGAAGAAGAAGCTGAGGCGTGGCGCGAAATCATCAATTTTCAGGCCCGACGCCATGGCCGCACGTGCATACTCCAGCCCGTCGGCGAGGGTGAAGGCAAGCTCTTGCACTTGCGTCGCGCCGGCTTCCTGCATGTGATAGCCGGAAATGGTGATGGTGTTAAAGCGCGGCAGCTTGTCGGAGGTATAGCCGATGATATCTCCGATAATCCTCATGCTCGGTGCTGGCGGAAAGATATAGGTGAAGCGGACACTGAACTCATTCAGGATATCATTCTGAATGGTGCCGGAAAGCTGCTCTGGCTTTACCCCCTGCTCTTCCGCCGCGACGATATAGTTCGCCAAAATCGGCAGGACCGCGCCGTTCATCGTCATGGAAACGGACATCTGATCAAGCGGGATGCTATCGAACAGGATCTTCATATCCTCTACGCTGTCGATGGCCACACCGGCCTTGCCGACATCGCCAACAACGCGTGGATGATCCGAATCATAGCCGCGATGAGTGGCAAGGTCGAAGGCGACGGAAAGTCCCTTCTGCCCGGCGGCAAGGTTACGGCGGTAGAAGGCGTTTGATTCTTCGGCTGTCGAAAAGCCAGCGTATTGGCGGATCGTCCAGGGACGGTTGGCGTACATGGTTGCCCGGACACCGCGTTGGAACGGCGCGATACCCGGCAGAGCGCCCTCCAATTCCATCCCTTCCAGATCGGCGGCCGTGTAAAGCGGCTTGACGGTAATTCCTTCGGGCGTCTCCCAATTCAGTTCATCCAGCTTACGGCCGCGGAGTTCTTTTTCCGACAGCTTTTCCCAGTCCTGAAATGTTTGTTTTGGAAAATCGCCCATAATTTCTTATCCTTTTTATCCCGCAACACAATAAGCACGGTACAGTCGATAGCTTATTCAGGCCGGGAGCTATATCATAGAATTGCAAAAATACCAAACGAGCGTTAGCTTTACGTGTTGTCGAACAATATTTGACGCATCAAAATAAGTTTTTCTTTTTCCAATAATGCGAATTTCTGCCCGGAAGGCGAGACATTTTTGACATAATGCCTACATATAAAACGCACTACGATATGCCATGCTGTGTAAGATTTTCCTGTTCGCAGAAGGATGGCTGCGTATAAAATAAATATGGGGACGTTATCTGCCTCATCCACAAATCAGGTTTGCAATGCGCCCTACGTCCCCCAGCAATTTTAAAACAGGTCAGGTGACGGCCATTCTGGGCCCCACCAATACCGGCAAGACGCATCTCGCAGTAGAGCGAATGATGGGGCATGCGGACGGGATCATTGGCCTTCCGCTAAGGTTGCTCGCGCGGGAAGTCTATGGACGTGTCGTCGCCCAAAAAGGTGCGGCAAACGTGGCTCTTGTCACGGGCGAAGAAAAAATCATTCCGCCGCAGGCCGCCTACTTTATCTGTACTGTGGAGGCCATGCCGCTGGATCGTGGATTTGAATTTCTGGCCGTGGACGAGATTCAGCTTGCCGAAGACCCGGAACGCGGACACATCTTCACGGATCGTCTTCTCTATGCACGCGGCCGCGAAGAAACCCTCTTTTTGGGCGCAGAGACGATCCGGCCCTGGATCAAGCGCCTGATCCCGGAAGCGTCCTACATCTCCCGACCGCGATTTTCAAAGCTTGTCTATCGGGGTGCAAAAAAGATATCACGCTTACGGCCGCGCACGGCGATTGTCGCCTTCTCGTCAAACGATGTATATGCCATTGCCGAACTGGTCCGGCGTCAACGTGGCGGTGCGGCTGTGGTGATGGGTGGCCTCTCGCCCCGCACCCGCAATGCCCAGGTGGAGCTTTATCAGTCTGGCGACGTTGATTATCTGGTCGCAACAGATGCCATCGGCATGGGCCTCAATATGGATATCGACCATGTCGCCTTTGCAGGTACCGTTAAATATGACGGAGCTTTATCCCGCCGCCTCCGCCCGGCGGAGTTCGCTCAAATCGCCGGACGTGCCGGACGCCATATGAACAACGGTAGCTTTGGCACCACCGCCAATGTCGACCCCTTGGAAGATGACCTGATCGAAAAAATCGAAAGTCATAATTTCGACGCAGTTAGTCAGATACGATGGCGCAATCTGGATCTCGAATTCACGACAACTCGCGATCTTTTAAGGTCACTTGAGACACTGCCCGGTATTGACGGAATGGTCTCGCCGCGGGAGCCGGATGACTATAATGCGTTCAAGACGCTGATCAAGGATGAGGAGGTACGCCGCCATTCACAGTCTATGCTTGGCGTCCGTCAGTTATGGCAGGTCTGTCAGGTGCCGGATTTTCGCAAAACGATGCATGATGTTCATGTCCGTCTGCTGCGGGAAATATTTATGCATCTGCAGGGGCCGACCGGAAAACTCCCGCCGGACTGGGTTGCCGGACATCTGAAAAGCCTGAAGAAAATCGATGGCGATATAGACACACTTTCAACACGTATTGCCCATACGCGCACTTGGACGTATATTTCCCATGTTTCCGATTGGATGGACGACTATAAATACTGGCAGGAAACGGCGAGAAATATCGAAGATAAATTGTCGGACGCTCTGCATGAACGCCTGACGCAAAGATTTGTAGACAGACGCACCGCGATGTTGGTGCGAAAACTGAAAGACCGAAGTCAATTGGAAGCACAGATTAGCGAGACCGGGGAAGTCCATGTTGAAGGACATTTTCTGGGCACCCTCTCAGGTTTGAGATTTAACGCCGATACCAGCCTGAATAACACCGAAGCCAGAACGCTCCGAAATATCGGAAACAAGGCTGTCGCAGCGGAGATTGCGGCGCGGGCCGCGCAGCTTGCAACTGCGCAAGACGCCGACATTACCCTCGACCCGCAAGGAAAGCTGATATGGCAGGAGACGGCCGTGGCGAGCCTCGCCAAGGGCGATACGGTATTGAAACCGCGTGTCCAGCTGCTGGCGAGCGAACAATTGAACGGCAGCGCGCAGGATGCGGTCTCCAAACGGCTGAGCGACTGGATTACAGCCCAGATCGAGACGCGCCTAAAACCTCTTGTGCAACTCGAAACGCTGCCGCTCACCGGCGCCGCCCGCGGCATTGCCTTTCAGGTTAGCGAAAACCTGGGCGCCATGCCCCGCTATAAGCTTGGTGATCAGATTCGCCTTCTGGAGAAAAAAGATTACGGCCGATTAAAATTTGGCAGCATTCGAGTGGGGTACGAGCATGTCTTTATGCCGATCCTGTTAAAGCCCGACCCAACGGCTCTTCGATGCCTTTTATGGGCAATTTATCAGGAGCGCGGCGAAATCCCACCAGTTCCGCCCGCCGGCCGGGTGTCATTCGAAACCGACGGCAAGCTGCCCTGGACCTACTATCTAACGGCGGGCTACGCGGTTTTTGATAAGCTGGCGGTTCGCGTAGATATGCTGGACCGACTTGCTGGACTGTTGCGCCGAGCTTCTCGCGGCTTGCTCGAAGAAACGGAGCAACACAACAAGAAGGCACAGGAGGCAAGCGAAACTCCATCTGCGCCACAAGAAGGGACAGCAACCGAAACGAACGCTAAAGATGGCGATACGGAAAAGGTAGAGGAACTTCCGGAAACAACAGCAACGACGGAGACGAAAGTAGCATCTCCTACTCTCGCTCCTGAGCCGACTGCGGAAGAGAACCAAGCGGTCCCTGAGGTATTTGAATCGCAGAGTGAGGCACCAGTGCCAGATACACCGGCGAAAGCCTCTGCTGAAAAACCGCTCTCCGCCGCTGATACGCCGCAGGAAGAAAAGCCTGCTGCGGCGGATACGAAAACACAGAAGAAGGACCGGCCACGCAACCTGCCGTTCAAGCCAACGCATGAGATGCTCTCCCTCGTCGGGACCACGCGGGAGCAGTTCTCGCTCATTCTTGATAAGTTGGGATATGTGGGTGAAGGCGAAGGCGAGGACCTGACTTATCGCCGGAAATCCTTCAAGAAGAAAAAGAAAGGCCCGAAACCGGATCGTAAAGATAGGCCACAGTCACATGCGAAAGGCTCCCAGAAAGCCGGAAATAAGCGCCCAGCACAGCCGCGACCCCAGCCAAAGC
>ERZ1740062.1106-NODE-1106-length-11554-cov-4.144360_pt1 | contig 11554 bp, 8 predicted proteins | sample MGYA00581741_ERZ1740062 | MGnify/ENA primary metagenome ERZ1740062 (study PRJEB43018, sample SAMN04849747) | marine metagenome | isolation source: floating plastic debris | place: Pacific Ocean | collected 2008-09-01 | study: EMG produced TPA metagenomics...
TTTTACCAAACGAGACAAAGTTAACAAATTTGAGGGCTGTTACCACGGTCACGCAGATATGTTTTTAGTGAAAGCGGGTTCTGGAGTAGCTACTTTGGGTTTGCCTGACTCTCCAGGAGTTCCGAAATCAGTAACCGGCGACACCCTCACCGCTCCTTTCAACGACTTGGAAGCAGTGAAAGTACTATTTGAGGAAAATCCCGACCAAATTGCTGGGGTATTTTTGGATCCAGTCGTAGGGAATGCTGGTTTTGTTACTCCCGATGCCGGATTTTTGGAAGGGCTGCTCGATCTAACTCACGAACATGGGGCATTACTGGTATTCGATGAAGTGATGACGGGCTTTCGCATCTCCTACGGTGGCGCTCAAGAAAAGTTTGGCGTTACTCCCGACTTAACAACTTTGGGTAAAATTATCGGCGGTGGTTTACCTGTAGGAGCCTATGGCGGTCGTAGAGATATCATGTCTATGGTTGCACCTGCAGGACCAATGTATCAAGCAGGAACTCTAAGTGGCAATCCTCTGGCGATGACTGCCGGTATTAAGACTTTGGAATTGCTACAAAAGCCCGGTACTTATGATTACTTAGAACGAGTTACCAAGAAACTAGCAGATGGTTTAGTGCAAATTGCTCGCGAAACTGGTCATGTTGCTTGCGGCGGTAATATCAGCGGAATGTTTGGTATGTTCTTCACGGAAGGTCCAGTTCACAACTACGAAAATGCGAAAACCTCGGACACTGCTAAATTCGGACGCTTCCATCGCGGTATGTTAGAACATGGTATTTACTTAGCACCTTCCCAATTTGAAGCTGGATTTACTTCCATTGCTCACACAGAAGGAGATATTGAGCTAACTTTGCAAGCCGCACGAGATGTTATGTCAAGCTTGTAAAAATCAATAGCAGCTTAACTCCCAATGCACCGATCAATCCCGTCTTAATCTTATAGACGGGATTAGTTTTCTTGAGAAAATCTAACTTCCTCAATCACAGCCACAACCACTATGTCCGCAACCTGCTATGGTTTTATGACCTTCAGCGCAAGCTTTAGAACAATAGTATTTACCATCTTTACTAACGGAATTTTCAACTTTAATAATACACAAACATTTGTCGCAAGCACATTTCATTAAATCTACACCAGTCACCATTTTTCCCTGCCCTCCAAAAAAAACTTTTCATAAATAATATACAATATATGAACAGTTATTCATAGATTGATTAACATAAATTCATTTTCGGGATGAAATATAGAGATACTTTGACAAAGTCACAGTATTTCGATCGCGTGTCTTATCCTTACTCAATAAACCTAAAATTCAGTACATATACTATATATTTTTCAAATACCCCGCCAACTTTAGAAACTCTTCAAAACAAACCCAGCAGAAATCACCTGGTATCTAGGATTTTATCTCTCAATAATAGAAATAGAGTAATTGCTCCCCGTCATTGTTTTGTAGCGAGTTGACAGTGCATGAGCTACTGTTTGAATCCAAACTGTCCCAATCCAGAAAACTTGCCTTTTAGTGAGCGCTGCCAATCTTGTGGAGCGCGAATTATGTTACGCGAGCGCTACCGAGTTACCAAATCCTTGGGTCAAGGTGGCTTCGGAGCGACCTTTCTCGCACAAGATGAAGCCTTGCCGGGAGAACCAAGTTGCGTAATCAAGCAACTTCGTCCTTCTGGAACTGCACCCCATGTCTTGCAAATGGCACGGGAGTTATTTGAGCGAGAAGCCATAACCCTAGGTAAGATTGGGAATCATCCGCAAGTTCCACGTTTACTAGACTATTTTGAAGACCGGGAAAATTTCTATTTAATCCAGGAATATGTTCACGGTTTAACCATACAGCAGGAGGTGAAACGAAACGGAATATCAAGCGAAGCAGGAGTGAAGCAATTTTTAAGCGAAATCCTACCATTACTGCAATATATTCACTCCCAGAAAGTAATTCACCGTGACATTAAACCCGCTAACTTGATTCGTCGCGCTCAAGATGCCAGGTTAGTTCTGATTGACTTTGGCGCTGTAAAAAATCAAGTAAGTCAGACAGCTGCAATGCAATCAGGGCAAACTGCGTTAACAGCTTATGCTATTGGTACTCCTGGTTTTGCTCCTCCAGAACAAATGGCAATGCGTCCGGTTTACAGTAGTGATATTTATGCTTTGGGTATTACCTGTATATATTTATTAACTGGTAAATCTCCCAAGGATTTGGAATATAATCCAGCAACAGGTGAGGTGATGTGGCAGCACATGGTACATGTAAGCAATCACTTTGCACAAGTGCTAGCAAAAATGATGGATGTATCGGTTCGCAACCGCTACCAATCAGCCGAAGAAGTATTAAGCGCAATGGAGATGGAGCCTTATCTAGATAGTTTGGCTTCAGGTTTGGCAACTCCATCAAACCTTGATGGTAGTCAGAGAACTTCGACAGGTCTCCTAGAGAACAGTGCAAATACAAACAACTCTTCTAGTAGTTTTTCCAGTGCAGGAGTTGCTGCTGTTGCAGCAGCTATCAGAGCTAGAAAAGCTAAAGCGGCTTCAGGCACTGCTGTAGGAACTCGAAAAGTTAACAATCGCTTGCTGTCATCAAAAACAGCAGCTTCCGTGTCAGATTCAACTAAATCCTACGCTCATAAATCAAAAGTACAGCGTCGTTTAAATTCTGAAGATTTACTAACAGCTTATTTGAAAGGGAGGCGAGATTTTGCTTTACATAATTTGAGTTTACTCAATTTACAAGGCTCTGATTTATCAGAAACCAATTTCCACTCTTCTAAGCTTGAAAAAACTAACCTGCAAAACGCAAATCTTCAGAATAGTGACTTTGGACGAGCAAACTTAAACAAAGCTAATCTTAGAGATGCTAATTTAAGTAAAACTTATTTTAACCATGCCGATCTGGAAATAGCAGACCTTCGAGGTGCAAACCTCAGTTATGCTCATTTAAGTAATGCTAATCTTCGTGGAGCTAATTTGTGTGGTGCGAATCTTACTGGAGCTAAAATTTCTCCAGAACAGTTAGCATTGGCTAAAACCAACTGGATGACTGTACGTCCTAACGGTAGAAGAGGTTTATTATGATTTGATCGTGAGAAACAGAAAAAATCAATCATTCCAAAAAGAACGTCGGGATGAAGGTGAATGCGAGCAGGTGATTTAAAGAGTCGTCAATTAAAGTGTCTATTGAGAGAGCCTAGGTCAGTAGTATATTTTTGCACTTTGATATATTTTTTGATTAAAACTGCATATAAAATATTTCTCTATAGTTTTTTCTAATTTAGGATTACTATAGAGAAATATTTTATTTTGTATTCGCACCTACTACATTGACTTAAAGGAGCAGTAAGTAAGTCGGCTCAGAAAAACATCACGATATTTAGTTTTGTAAATAAGTTTTTATTTCAGCTAAATAAACTTTTTGAGTTAAGTTTATATTCTGTTATATAGTTTAGTTTATTTCCGCCAACCTACTTAAGTGCATAATATCTTCTTCATTGACACTCCCCGGTTTAAAAGACACGGGGATTCTCAATTCAGCGTCACAACCTACCCAACCAAGATTTCTCCAGGAAAAGTAGAGCTAGCAACTCCCTGAGCGTTAATTCAGGAATGCCCTTCCCTGCCCTTAGCTTTCATGCTGGGTCTAAAGACATGGGGTTTTCAGCATTTGGTCTTATAAGAATTGATATAAAAGCTTTTAAGTAATAAAACTTTATTATATTTTTGACTGAATTAGAACCTATCATATGTTACTGGGACCTAAGGAAGCAATCCCAAACGTTTGAAAATTGCTAATCATTGTGTAATTCCTATTGCTCCGGCTTTAGTTCTAAGATTACCTAGACCAGAGGTAATGTTTCACGGGGAAGGGAACAATAACACTTGTTATAAAAAAATAAGTTTACTCTAAAAGGATATGGGAGAAAGTTTAAAGTTTTGTTTGGCGTAACGCAAACACAACTTTATGGTGGGCGATCGCATTCAATAATAAATTTGTATTTAATAACCCGCAACTTGGGTTAGTAGCGAATTATATTCGCTTTCGTAATTTCCAAACATCCTCTAAAAAAAATTTTGCCGCAAAAGTATACTTTTTGTTGCCGTTTCGACTATAAAAACTTCAAGCACTTAGCTAAATACTACTAAATATATCTAAAAGTATAAATAAATTTACTTAATTAGAAATACTTTTAGCATAAAATTGGTTTGTCTAAAAAAATACTTAAGATATAGTGAAGATTATTTCATAATATGGAATATATGAGTATAATTAGTGACGATGCAATGTAAACAAAAATTAACTTTATTGTATTAAAATTTCATAATGTTGCATTATGATGCGGATATTAGCAACCACGAATAAGCTCGAGCGTCGGAAGATTGTTGCGGTTGGACGCATGTTCCACCACTCGAATTTAGGTTGCCTACTACCTTCTGATCGAATTCTGCATCCGCTGGATTTTAGTACAAATATGTATGGAAGCCCAAATAATCGTGTCCCACCATAGGTTGAGACTAAGTAGTCATGAGCAATATTAGCGAGTTAAATTTTTTATCAGTGAAAGGCTCACCTATGATGCCCGAATCCAAGCCAGAAGAATTGCGACAGCGATTAAGTCTATATCAAGCATTTGTGAAATTATACGAACATCATGGCAGTCTCTTAGAACAGATTCTTGAATTAGAACATATATCCGAACCTTCCTTGAAGGTGAAGCATTCGCATTACATACAGGCTGTTGTTGATGGCGATATGGTTTATGTAATTAGCAATTTAGGTGATGGTAAAAGCCAAACTTTGCTACAGTCTCAATATACTTGGACAATAGGGCGCGATCGCAGCAGCGGAATATGCCTCAACAATAAATATGTATCTCGCCGTCATGCTGCGATTCGATACATTGACCAAGGATTTTATTTAATAGACTTTAAGAGTACTAACGGCACGTATATCAATGGGGAACAGATTTATCAACCCGTAAGGCTTAAAGATGGAGATATAATTCGGCTTGGTAATACTACTTGTTCTTTTTTTATTAACCAGAGTTGCCGTGTTTTACCTACAGTAGCTGTAGAGCTATTGATGCAGTTGATGCCTAAGAAAGATGAGGATAAAACACAAGCATCAGCCTGCTATAAAAGTAAAACTAAAACTCGAAAATTAGATAATAGTGAATGTATCCAAGAAGAAGATTTAATTAATGAAATAGCTAGAATGCAGACTTTTGAAGAGCAGTTAAGTCAACAGTGGAAGTCCGATATTTTAGACCGTTTTTATAGCAAGCAATCACCGAAAGGTTCTCTTTGATAGAGAAAGAGAAATATTTAGCATTAGCCAGCTTGGTACTATATGATGCTTTAAATTTAACTATAATAAAATTTATCTTGATTATTATCGAATAAATAAAAGCTTAATTCCACGGGAGCATACCAATTTAAAAAAATCACCAATATTTAGATTGTCATTGCGTTGACGAAGTTTTCCCATAGGTTATGCAGCGCAGCGGAATGAAGTAATGGCAAAGTCTAATCTAGTTATTGCGATTGCTTCGTTGCACTTCCTCATAATGATAAAGACATTAATTAAGATGGTTAAAGACTATTAACCATCTCGTTATTTTACTCAGCAAGTTTTACTATTTATTGAAGTTTATCTAATTAGAATTTATTCTTCTTCTAATTCTTCTTCTTCGTCATCATCATCATCGCTTGGTTGTCCCACGGAGTTAGCAGAAACAACAGCACCTAAGTCTAGCTTTTCGAGTACTTTCTGCCTGATTTCTTCAAGCATTTCCGTTTTTTCCTCAAGGAATTTGATTGCATTGTCTCTTCCTTGGGAAATATTATCGCCATTGTAACTGTACCAAGCCCCCTTACGATTGATAACGCCAGTTTCTTCTGCAAGATCGACAATACAACCCAAAGTGGAAATACCTTTACCGAAGATTACGTCAAACTCGGCAATCCTAAAAGGTGGTGCTACTTTATTTTTGGCTACTTTGACTTTGACACGAATACCAAATTCTTCTGAGCCTTTTTTCAAAGTTTGAATGCGTCGAATGTCTAAACGCACAGAAGAATAGTATTTTAAAGCATTACCACCAGTAGTGGTTTCTGGATTACCATAGCTGATACCAATTTTCTGACGCAATTGGTTGATAAACATAACCGTACAGCCAGATTTACCAATATTACCAGTAATTTTACGCAATGCTTGGCTCATCAATCGCGCTTGAAGACCAACATGAGCATCACCCATATCACCTTCAATTTCTGCACGAGGCACTAGTGCTGCTACCGAGTCAATTACCACGATGTCTACCGCAGCGGAACGCACTAATTGGTCTACGATTTCTAAAGCTGCTTCTCCGGTATCTGGTTGAGATATCAACAAGTTTTGAATGTCAACACCCAAAGCGGAAGCATAGGTCGGATCGAGAGCATGTTCGGCATCGACATAAGCTGCAATTCCACCCTCTTTTTGCACTTCAGCTACCGCGTGTAGCGCTACTGTTGTTTTACCAGAACTTTCTGGGCCGTAAATTTCAACGACTCGTCCCTTGGGCAAGCCACCGCCTAATGCTAAATCCAGGGTAAGTGCGCCGCTGGAAATAGTCTCTACGCGCATCCGGGCTGCATCTCCAAGACGCATGATTGTACCTTTACCGAAGGTACGCTCTATTTGGTTCAACACCATGTTGAGCGCTTTTTGCTTGCCTGCATTCTCTGTGTTAGTAGCCGCCATTTGAGCCTCTAAATATAATTAATTATTTGGGGGATTTTGGTTCGATATGCTTAATAGAACATATATACTATCATGCCATCTTAGCACTGCCTAATGGGATATAGTTTAGCTGGGTATTTAAATATAATTAAAATTGATCGACAGGCTTAGTTTGAATAAATGCTTATTAGTTTAAGTTGGGCATGGGTTGGTAGGGATTGTTAAAAACATTAACTTTACATATATTTACATAGAGATACTTTCTACCCATTACCCCAGGCTCAAGTCACATAATAATTTTAACTGTACTCCTTAGAGGGTTCTTAGTCATTCTAGTATTTCAGCAAACCAAAAATACCGGGTGAAGTTAGTGAGTAGTTAGTAGTGAATAGTTGAGTATATAAACATTCGTAGTGTGATTCGGAAAGCTCGCCCTTGTTCCACTAGGAAGCGAGATGCTCCCTCTACTATTGACTTACCGTGCAAAGCTAATGTGGTCAACTACTAGGAAGATAGCATATCTCTAATTTTTTGATTCCCAAGACTATATGCAATCAAACATTAGCATTCGAGAGCAAAGCAATAATATTTTCTTCAACTGCTTGTGGGGATTGATCGCCGTTGATAGTCAGCAGACGGCTGCGGCGTTCGTAGTATTCTAATATCGGAACCGTGCGCTCGTAGAATAATTGGACGCGACGTTGGACAATTTCGAGTCGATCTTCAGGTTGCGAACGCCCCAAAGACCGATTTGTCATTACAGTCTCTGGAACTTGTAAATAAATCGCCCAGTTTAACTTTTGCCCTAAATCATCCAGTAAAAAATCGAGTTCCTCAGCTTGAAAAGCCGTGCGGGGATAGCCTTCAAGAACCCAGCCCTTGCTGATATCGGATTGTCGTATACGATTGCGGATTAAATCAGTCATTATTTCGTCAGGAACCAGTTCGCCTGCTTTGACAAAAGATTGTGCATTACGACCCAATTCGTCTAACCTTGATATAGCTTCTCTTAAAATGTCTCCTGTGGAAATTGTAGGTATACCAAAGTGCTTGCTTAGCTTTTGTGCTTGAGTACTTTTACCCGAACCCGAACCCCCCAAAACGACCAATCTCACAGTACGATAAACTCCTCTGACAATTATTAAATTAATTTAACTTAAGACTTCCATCTATTATTTTATGAGTGCAACAGGCGAATAGTCACCTACTATAATTGAGATTTGGCTGTATATCATAGCTATTTTTTTAGCTTTATTGATAAATTGGACTCTTGAAGAAAATACGTTTCTATTTTTACCACATCTTACTTTTATGGCGATATAAATATAAATTTTAATGGCTATTGACTTAAGCGCAAAGATAGTGATTGACTAAGAATGCAGCTAGACTTTCATTACTATATATACATAGTTGCCGAATTTAATTCATAAGTGAGTTAGCAAGAAATTGCCTCAGCAAAAACACTAGATTTTTTTGTATTTTTTTACATTTATATATGGTTGCTCAGCTAGAAAACAAGAGTGTAAATTCGACCGTCAGTCTATCACATACAATCAAAGGGTTGGTACAAGTATTTACTAGTTCTTACCGTAGTTTTTTTACTAGTGTCATGGCACAAGCACTGAGAATAGCGGGTCAAGGTACCCCAGTATTGATAGTGCAATTTCTTAAAGGTGGTATTCGTCAGGGACTGGATAACCCCGTGGTATTGGGGCAAAATCTGGATTGGATTCGCTGTGACTTACCGCGCTGCATTGACACGCCACACTTAGACGAGACTGAAACCGAGGCATTACATTCATTGTGGCAGCATACGCTCGATGTAGTGAATGAGGGCAAGTATTCTCTCGTTGTATTAGACGAGTTAAGTTTAGCAATGAACTTTGGTTTGATTCCTGAAGCAGAAGTTTTAGAATTTTTGAGTAAGCGTCCCCAAAGTGTTGATATGATTCTTACGGGAGCGGAAATGCCTAAATCTATCCTGGATTTAGCAGATGAAATAACAGAAATTCGTCGTCCTAATCGCCTGTAGAAAAGGATGGGTAGAAAGTTAGGAGTTAGGAGTTAGGAGTTATTATATTTTTTAACATGCAGACCTTTAACCTTTTATTGTTAATTATTGTTCTGTGATTAAAAACGATATTTGGATTTCTAAAATGGCTCAAAAGGGTATGATTACTCCTTTTGAACCCAGTTTAATTAGAGAGATTAAATGCGACGAAGGTAATTTGCAGCGTCGTGTAATTAGTTATGGTTTGTCTTCTTACGGTTACGATATCCGGCTTTCTCCTACGGAATTTCGTATCTTTCGCCATATTCCGGGAACTGTGGTAGATCCAAAAAATTTTAATCCGCAAAATTTAGAATCAACGCCGTTACATAATTCGGATGCTGGCGATTATTTTATCTTACCGGCTCATTCTTATGGTTTGGGTGTGGCTTTGGAAAGATTAGAAGTTCCTGATAATATTTCGGTGATTTGTATCGGTAAATCTACTTATGCTAGATGCGGAATTATTGCGAATTTGACACCGGCAGAAGCTGCGTGGCGGGGCCATTTGACTTTGGAATTTTCTAATTCTTCTAGTGCTGATTGTCGTATTTATGCGAATGAAGGTGTGGTGCAGTTATTGTTTTTAGAAGGTGAACCTTGTGCTATTAGTTATGAAGCTCGTCAAGGGAAGTATCAGGATCAACCGGAAAGAGTGACGCTTGCGAGAATTTAAAAGTGTAATTCATGAGCTTTGATAATATTTGCAAGGTTTTAGCAGAAAAATATCCCACAGAATTTGTTAACTGGTTGCTCGGAGAACATACCGAAAAGTTGGAAATATTGGGAGAGGAATTAATTGATTTTTCTGCGATTTCTGATTTATTTACTTTATTGGAACAGCAGGAAAATAGTTAAATCATTTTATTTTGTAGGGTATATGATGCTCAATCGCTCTCACTCTGTAAGAGTGGAGCTACTCTTACAAAGCCAACTTTCGTTGGCTATCAAAATATATAAAATTTTAAAAATATTTGAGAAAGTTAATTATTGAAAAAAAATTTTGAACGCTCCGCTACCCTTACAAAGTGTAAAAAATAAAGAGGGAAAAGAGCTAAAGGGCTAAAATATAAAGGGCTACTATTGAGTCCTCGGCGCGATCGCGCACACAACTCGCAGTCCGATATCGTAGTTATCGAAGTCGGGGTTGTTCGCGTAGCGGGCAGCGGAGCGGCAGTACTCAAGACCGTTGAGCCACGAACCACCGCGCAGCACTCGATAACGATTATTATTCTCAATCCATGCACTGCCATCTTTGGGGACAACATTATAGTTTTCGTGCCAGGTATCTTGACACCATTCCCACACATTCCCATGCATATCGTATAAACCAAAAGCATTAGGTGGGAATTGTCCTACTGGGGTAGTTTTTTGTCTGTATTCTCCTTTTGGTTCTGAAGCATAGGTGAAGGTGGCATCATAATTTGCTAACTCACTAGTAATTGTCTCGCCAAAGTGAAATGGTGTAGTAGTACCTGCACGACAAGCATATTCCCATTCAGCTTCACTGGGTAAACGATAGGTATGTCCTGTCTTTTTACTTAACTCTTTGCAAAATTTCACTGCATGATTCCAGGAAACTTTTTCTACAGGAAGTTCATCTCCGTTGAAATTAGATGGATTTTTACCCATCACTTGTTGATATTGTTCCTGGGTGACTTGGTATCTACCCATAAAGAAAGCAGGCACAGTTACTTTGTACTGTGGTCCTTCGTCTTTATTTCGATTCTTTTCCCCCGGTGGCGAACCCATTTTAAAAGAACGGCCAGGAATAGAGACCATTTCCAGGGTTACACCATTATCTAAGTCTTCCTTAAAAAACTTGGCTTCCTTGTTAGAATGGCGTTTAACTACTTCCCCTTTTGCATCCACCGTTACAGTTTCAAACTTAAGCGTCCACAGGGGTGATTCTTTGGTAGGAGGAATTTCCTGAGCTTTAGCAACAAATATAGTCTCATCAGAATTACTTATAGTAGTAATCATAGTTTTCCCATTAGGTTGCTTCAAAATCTCATGACCTACTACCGCGATCGCCAACCCTCCACCTCCCAAACCAGCCCACTGCAAAAACCGTCTTCGACTAGTAATACTTGTAAATAGTTGTTGAATAATTTCTTCAAAAGTAAAATTATTTGAATCCGTAGTAGAAGACTGTCCCTGTTTGCTCGTAATTCTTTCAATAGCTTCCCAAGCATCTTCATCAACACCTGGTAATGCTAAGACTCTCTTCCACAGTTGCTTAGCTAATTCAAAGTCACCGTTGTTTTCAGCTTGAGATGCTCGATATTTTAATGGTTCCGCATCCTTGAGAGTGGCAACTTTATCCAACAAAATATAATACATTTTGTAAGGCGGTTCTGCCTTTAAGTAGGGATTTTGCAAAGATTTATGGTAACGAGCATTTAATCTGGGGACGTGATAGCGCAAATGTTGTTCTAAACGCTCCACCGTGGCACAATTTGCTTCTCCCTGAATCCGTAACCCTTCTAATAAGGTATGGGTAAAAGAACCATGTTGTAATTCATCAATTTCCCAGGACTTTTGATTCGCAGCGCAAGAATAGAAGGTAATCACTCCATCATGTTTTTGTTGTCCAATTCCCAAACCGCTGCGGGTGTCTTCATCCCGACAAGCATCGATAAACAACACCACATTATCAGCACCACTGCGGCGCAATCGTTGGGTAACATAGTCAACAGAAATAGCCGTTCTATCAACTGCTGCGGGAGCGCTATCCAAAAACATTAAATAATCTTGGTCTCTGT
>ERZ1740062.1107-NODE-1107-length-11550-cov-12.002001_pt1 | contig 11550 bp, 12 predicted proteins | sample MGYA00581741_ERZ1740062 | MGnify/ENA primary metagenome ERZ1740062 (study PRJEB43018, sample SAMN04849747) | marine metagenome | isolation source: floating plastic debris | place: Pacific Ocean | collected 2008-09-01 | study: EMG produced TPA metagenomics...
CCCCATGATCAGGTGCTTGCGCTGGAAACTGAATTCCAGGGTCTTTTTCGGAATCCACGGATATTGCCGCCCAAACACCATTTGAATGGTGAAGACCAGGGTCACGAAAGCGATCAGGAAATTGGCCCCCGGAATGATGGTCAGCGGACTGATCGCGATGAAGCCCAGCAGCAACAGGACCGGACCATAAGACCGGCGTCCAACGGCATTGAGCAGATCACCTACGGTCACCGTTTCGCCGTCGGTTTCACTGCACAGCGATTGCAGCAGCGTTCTGAGATTGCGGACTTTGGCCATGGCGCTGTCTAAGACCAAATCGCGCGGTCTGACAATTTGTTTGCGCGCGAGCCGCGGGCTTTCTATCGCGCTGGCCAATGCCAACGCGGAATGTCCGTCGCTTCGACGAAGGTCTCTCCTGTATCCTTGGATAGCTCAATCAGTTCCGCATCTGCGTCCAGCAAACTCGTCACCAGGGTGCGATTGTGTGAGACGATCACGATCTGGGCATCCTCACGCGCATTGATGATCAAGCTCGCCAGGGCCGGAATAACCGAACTGTGCAGACTCGATTCCGGTTCGTTGAGGACCAGAAGCGGCGGCGGGCGAGGCGTCAGGAGCGCCGCAGCCAACAGGATGAATCTCAGCGTTCCGTCTGACAATTCGGAAACATTCAACGGCCGCAGCATGCCACGTTGATGCATGCGCAGCTGGAACAGGTCGCCGGCTTTGGTCACCTCCAGCTGCGCGCCGGGAAAGGCCAGATCAATCGCCGTATCGAGCACCTCACCATTGCCGATCTCTCGAATGGTCTGAATCGCAGCGGCAATATCAGACCCGGTCGGGGACAGCGTCGTCGTCCGTGTCCCGATTTGCGGCTGGCGGGCCGGCGCCGTCTCATCGGTTCGGATGTGATCATAGAATCGCCAGCTCGCGAGACGACGCCGCAAGACCGATAGCTCCCAGGGCGCATCTTCGCCGACGACTTCGCGGATCATCGACTCGTGCGTACCGAGGCTGGTGGAAAGCTGCGCGGTCTGATGCTGATCGTTCTTCACCCGCACGCCTGGCCCACGCCGATCGGCAATGATCCTGGACGGGGTCGGCTTGTCACCAAGCCAATAGACTTCGCGTTTGATCTCGGGGTCATCATTGAACATGGATGTTCTGGCGCGCGGCGGCAGGCCGAGCTCAATGGCATAGCTCAGCGTATCTTCGGTAAATCCCAGTTTGAGGCTGATCGGCTTCTTGCGAACCGTCCCCTGGATCGGCACCGAACCGTCGCGCATGGATTTTGATATCTGTTCGGGTCCGGCCCAGAGGACATTTCTGAAGCCGCCCTCTCTTGCGATCGAGGATATGATGCGATCATCAGCAATATCGGCCAGCAGCCGCAAAGACTTATAGATGCTCGATTTTCCGGTTCCGTTTGCGCCCGTCACGATGGTCAACTGGCCAAGCGGCAAGACAATGTCTCGCAGCGATCGGTACCCGGAAATGGCAACTTTGCTGATCAATCGAGGCGCGCTCCTGAGGCAATTGTCAGACCTGACAGTAGGCGTCTGCCGGGTTGCCACGTTTGATAGCGCAAACGCGTCCGTTCACTCAAGGAAGCGATATGCGCAGAATCCCACCTCGCCTCACAGGATTTGCGTCTTGCGTGATTGGCGCCGCCCTGATCGCCGGTTCGGCATCCGCAGACGCGGTGAATTTCTGTGGTGCGGCGACGGATTGCAAAACGATCTACGTCCAGAACAATGCCGCTGTGACCGTGCGCAAGGTCAATATCACGCAGCAAAAAGGCGATGAGAGCTGCGCCGGGGGCGACCAGAAATCCGTCTCCCGCGACATGGCGGGCGGCACCGGGATTATCAAAGGCCAGTCTTACAAATTCTCAGCCAATCCGGTCTGCAAATACAAAGTGAAATTCAAAACCACGAGCGGGTGCGCCGGCGATAAGACGACGCATGTCCGCCCGAGCGATTTCGCCGCCGGCAAGAATATCGTGAAGCTCAGCGGCCCATGCGGCTGGCTGAAAACCAAAGTCGCTACCAAGCATAACGTGTCTGAATAGGGAGTGCCTCATGTCACACGCATCGAAACTGTTCTTCGCCACCCTTGTCGCTGGCGCCGCCGCGCTCGGCGCCCAGGCCGACGAAGTGGATTTCTGTCAATATGGTGAGGGCGGCTGTAAAAGGGTCTGGGTCGAAAATGAAAGCTCCGCCCTGGTCAAGTCCGTCGATATTACGGAACAGCATGGTGATGACAGTTGCAATGGTGGCTTCAAGCTGACCCAGGAAAAAAATATGGTCGGCGGCGGCGGCCTGACCGAGGGCGCAACCTTCTCGGTCAATGTCCTGAGCAAATGCCGCTACAAATTCAAGTTCAAGACCACCAGTGGCTGCACCGGCGACAAAACCCAACACCTTGAGCCCGAGGATATGAGCGATGGATATTATGTTGTCAGGCTGACCAATGCCTGTGGCACGCTCAACGCCAAGAAAAGCAAACATCGGTCGAATTATGGCTGAGCGGAGCACCAATCCAATGTTTAGACGATCCATTCTTATTATCAGCGCCCTGATCGCCAGCGCGGGCCTGGCCGCGGCAGAGCTGCCAAATTTTTGCACTGACGAAGATCAATGCGTCTACGCATTCGTCGAGAACAAGGCCTCGGCGACTGTGACCTCGGTCAAGATCAAACAGCAAAGTGGCCCGAATGACTGTGTCAGCGGCGAAGAGAAAACCATCTCAGGAAACCTGGCGGGTGGCACGCCCGGCTTTCCAGGCGAGGGAGTCTGGTTCCAGGTCGATCCCATGTGCAAGTACAAGATCGTGTTCAAAACGACGAGCGGCTGCATGGGCGACAAGACCACGCATTTCTACCCGGATGATCTGAAGAAAGATGATCCGGGCGCCAAACTGATCGGCGCTTGCGGGACGCTGCAGGCCAAGACAACCAGCAAGTGAGGCGGGCGGCTAGGTCCGCCGCCAGGTCGCCCCACCCGCACTGTCCATGATCTCAATCCCCTCGGCGGCAAGCTCATCGCGAATGCGATCGGCTTCCGCCCAGTCCTTGTCTGCGCGGGCCTGAATGCGGGCCGCGACCAGGGCCTCGATCCGGGCATTCTCGTCCGTGTCGCCGCCTTGCTCCCATTCGGCCGGGCTGCGGGTCAGCAGGCCGAGCAAGGCGCCCGCCGCGAGCAAATCCGCGCGCGCTTCCGCCATGCCCGCCGCATCCTTGCGATCCGCCGCCCCATTGGCTGCACTGGCTAGACGCGACAGCTCGGCCAGAGCAATCGGCGTGTTGAGATCATCTCTCAAGGCCTCGCGCACGCCCTGATCCGCAGCGACGCCGCCTTCGGCGTCCCAGACGCGGCGCAAGGCGCCATAGATCCGGTTGAGCGTCGCCTTGGCCTGTTCCAGCAGGTCCGCGGTCCAGTCGAGCGGCGCGCGATAATGACCCGACAGCATGGCAAAGCGAATAATCTCGCCATCCCATTCCTTGAGCAGATCATTCAGCAGGACAACATTGCCAAGCGATTTCGACATTTTCTCGCCCGCCATGTCGAGGAAGCCATTATGCATCCAGTAATTGGCCAGTGTCTGGCCATGGGCGCACTCGGATTGTGCAATTTCATTCTCATGATGCGGGAATTGCAGGTCGATGCCACCGCCATGAATGTCGATCGTCTTGCCGAGATGCTTGGCGGCCATGGCAGAACATTCAATATGCCAGCCCGGTCGGCCCTCACCCCATTTGCTGTCCCATTTGGCGTCGTCCGGCTCGTCAGGTTTCGCAAACTTCCACAGTGCAAAATCAGCCGGATCGCGTTTGCCAAGATCGACACTGACCCGCGCCCCGGCCTGATTATCGTCCAGCTTGCGCTTGGACAGGTCGCCATAGTCGGACATTTGCGGCACGTTGAAAAACACGCCCGCATCGGTCGCATAGGCAAAGCCCTTGCGCTCCAGCGCTTCAATAATGTCCAGCATCTCGCCAACATGATCTGTGGCCCAGGGCACAATCGTCGGCGGCAAGGCATTCACCGACGCCGCATCCTCATCATAGATGGCGGCATATTTTTTCGTGATCGCCTCAATCGACTCGCCGGTCTCCTGGCTCGCTGTGATAATCTTGTCTTCAATATCCGTGACATTGCGCGCATAGACGACCGCGTCCGCGCCATACGCATCGCGCAACAGGCGGAACAATGTGTCGAACACAATCACCGGCCTGAAATTGCCGATATGGGCACGATTATAGACGGTCGGTCCGCAGACATACATGGTCACACGGGACGGATCCTGGGGTTCAAAAACGCGTTTTTCGCGCGAAAGCGTGTCGTAAAGTCGAAGGGTCATTGGGGGCTCGGAACTGTCTGTGAATCGAATAAGCGAAACCGGCTAAGGGGGCGTTACCTTAGCCGCTCATACAAACACAACAGATCATCGCAGGGCGCATGCCGAGTTCCTTTGCCGGGCTGACATAGGCGCCCGGAAAGTATTTGGCAATCCTGTTTAAAGTTCGCCGAGGTCAATCAGCGAATTGGTACTGGCCAGAATCGCCTCCTTGGCCGGTATGAAATCGAGACCGAGTTGGCTGCGCGCTTTCTCGTTCGAATAGGCTCGTCTTTTGCCAAGCTCCGGGACAATCTGCTTCAGCGTCGGATTGACCACGGTCAGCATCCGCACCAGCCAGTTTGGAAGCTCGCCTTTTGGCAGTTTGCGATCCGGATAGGCCTCACGCAGGACATCGCCAATCTCGGTAAAGGACAGGACCTTGTCGCCGACAATGAACCGCTCGCCTGCGGCTTCCGGTTTCTCCATCGCGGCGACATGGGCCAGGGCGACATCGCGGACATCGACAATGCCGAAGGTCAGTTTCGGGAAAGCCGGGACCTTGTTCTGCATCGGCTGGGTGACGAGTTCCAGCGAGGCAGAGACATCGCCGCTCATGGCCGGCCCCAGCACCGCGACCGGATTGATCGTGGCCAGTTCCAGGCCCTGGCCCTCACCTTTCACATAATCCCAGGCGGCTTTCTCCGCGATCGCCTTGGACCGTGTATAGGCTGTATTATCCTTGATATTGTCCGGATTGGACCAGTGCGTTTCGTCCAGGGTCGCCGGACGCGCATCGCCCCAGCCATAGGCAATGGCGGCGAAGGATGAGGTCATCACAGCCCGTTTGACCCCGGCGGCCTTGGCTGCCTTCAGCGCGCGCAAGGCGCCTTCCCTGGCTGGAATGATCAGCTCATTCGGATCCTTTGGCAGATTGTTCGGGATCGGTGATGCGAGATGCTGAAGATAGGTCACCCCATCCATCGCTTCGGTCCAGCCATCATCGCTGGTCAGGTCTGCGCTGACCAGTTCAATCTCGATCGGCTTGCCGGCATATTGGCTCAGCGTCGCGTTCAGCTTTTCCGCCTTGCTGGCCGAACGGGCCGTGCCGCGGACCTCATAGCCCTTATTGATCAGCGCCAGAATGGTGTGCGACGCGATAAAGCCGGTTGCTCCGGTCACGAGTACTTTGGTCATGGCAAGCCCTCCTGTTTCCGCGAATACTGAACGAAATGTTCTTCATTCACAAGAGGTCGGCGCTTCACGATTTTGATTTGGCGTTCACGCGCTCCCGCCAGCCAATATAGAGGGTCGAGATCACGATCACGGCGGCGCCGACCCAGACGCTGACCCCGGGGATCAGGCGGAACACCCAGAAGTCGGCGATCGCCGACATTGGCAGACGCAAATAATCAATCGGCGACAGGAAGGACGCGTCACCAATGCTCATCGCGTAGATGAAACAGAATTGCGAGACGAAGCCGAACGCACTCATGGCGAGGATCAAGCCCCAGTCCTGCCAGGACACATCGGTCCAGTACATGATCGCGAACGGCGCCAGCAGGAGGGTTGAGAACAGGTTGGCATAAAGCAGCAGGACCATGGCTGGCAGTTCAGCGCTGAGGAATTTCACCAGCACGATGGCCGAAGCCAGGCTGAAGGCGCTGATCAGGGCGACAAGACTGCCGAGCTCAAAGGACTGGCCTTCAAAAGCCCCCGGCTGCCAGAACAGAAAAATGCCCGGCATGACCATGATCATGACGCCAAAGAATCCCATAAAGAGCGCGGCCCAACGCTGGGGCCCGACAAATTCGCGCAGCACCAGAGCCGCCAGCAAGGTCACAAAAAGCGGCCGCGTAAAACTGATCGCGTTGAACTGCGCCAGGGTCAGCGTGAAGAAGTCCGAGACGGCAACAATGGCCAGAGTAAAGCCCAGCGTGCCAAACAGGCTGCGCACGATGAGCAGGCCCGGGCGCCGTGTCTTCATCGCGCCAAAGCCGAGCGCAGCCACAAAGGGCAGGGCCATTCCCAGGCCAAAAAAAGCGCGCCAGAAAGCCAGGAAGACAGGGTGCACTTCGGCCGAAAGCAGCTTGTTGAACAGGAGATAGAAGGTGAAGCCGATGCTCGACAGAACCATCAAAGCCGCGCCGCGCAGGTTGCCCGACAGCCGCGACGTGTTAACTGGCTCGTAACCCGAAGCTTCCTCCTTATCTGACATGTCTCAATTCTCCGCCGACGATTTAGATGCCATAGACCGCTTGTGGCGCTCTATTCCTGCCGATCATGTCTGGACCGGCTGGTCGGCCAGCGGTGAGACCCCGGAAGAGATCACACTTTACCGCACGCGTGCGCACTGGCGCCGCTTTCCGTTACGCAAGTCAAACCAGGATTTCGTCCTGTTCGATGACAAGGGCAATGAAGTGGCCAGATCGGACTCGCTGGAAGCCTTGCTCGAACAAGTCGAAGCGATCCCTGGCCTGTCCGCCTAAACGCCCGCTTTGACTAGACGCCCTGGCCCCCGCGCATGGCTTCGGCCATTTGTTCAGCCTGCTCCGGTGTAATACCGAGCGCGTCGAGCAAGGGGCCACCCACTTCCTCATCCCAGCTATGCGGCGGTCCAACCGTCATCCCGCCATCGACCAGGAATTCACCGCCTGTGATGAAGCCCGCTTCGGATGAGCTGAGATAGGCCGCCATCCGCGCGATGTCCTGGCCGCTTCCGGTCCGCCCGATCGGCTGCATGGCGCCGCCCGCCTGCGCCACCATTTCTGCCATCTGATCCGCCTGCTCCCGCGGCAGACCCAGGGATGCGCCGAAGATGGAGGTCGCAATAAAGCCTGGCAGGATCGCATTGACGCGGATCTTGTACTTGGCGAGCTCCGCCGCGGCGAGTTTGGAGAAATGTGCAACCGCTTTCTTGGCGACGGAATAGGTCACCGGGGCATAGCCGGCACAGACCGCAGAGATGGAGGAGGTGTTGACGACACTGCCGCCGCCCCGCACTTTCATGTGCGGCACGGCAAAATGCGTCCCGGCAAAGACTGACTTGAGCAGCAGATCCATGGTGAAATCATAGCCCTCGAAATCCATCTCCTCGACCGTGCTCGAAGTGCCGCCGCTGCCGGCATTGTTCCAGAGAATATCAAGCCCGCCAAATGTGTCGGTCGCCGATTGCATCAGCGCTTCAAGCGCTTTCGGGTCCATCACATCGCAATTTCGATAGGCGACCTTGTCGGCGCCAAAGCGCTGGACCAGAGCTGCGCCCTTTTCGTCCTGGATGTCTGACGCCACGACTTGCGCGCCCGCCTCAACAAAGACTTCCACGCCGGCTGCGCCAATGCCGCTGGCGGCGCCGGTGATCACAGCCACCTTGCCTGACAGATCTGCCATTCTTTCCTCCAATATGATTTTTTTGCATGGGGCGCGAACATGACGCCGCCGTCAAGATCGGCCCTCGCGTCATTCCGCCCGCCGAAGAGTGCAGCTTTGGCTTGACTCTTGCCCCCTGATCCTGTTTTAGACGCCGCTTCAGGACGGGTCGGTGTGGTGCTGCCGTTGCAATCGCTCCTTACACACGGTTAGGAGCCAGCCCACGTCAAAAATTGAGGTACACTATGTCACGTCGTCATTCGGCGAAGTACAAGATTGATCGCCGTGTTGGCGAGAATATCTGGGGCCGCCCCAAATCACCAGTTAATAAGCGTCCAAACAAGCCCGGTCAGCACGGTCCAAACCGCCGCGGCAAAGTCTCTGACTTTGGGATGCAATTGATGGCCAAGCAGAAACTCAAGTTTCACTATGGCGACATCACCGAGAAACAGTTCAAGGCGACCTTCGTTGAAGCCGCCCGCCGCAAAGGCAACACCGCCGAGAATCTGATCGGCCTGCTCGAGTCGCGTCTCGATGCCTTTGTTTATCGTTCGAAATTCGTGCCGACCATTTTCGCCGCGCGCCAATTCGTCAATCATGGCCACGTCACCGTCAACGGCACCAAGACCAATATTGGCTCTTTCCGCCTGAAGCCGGGTGATGTCGTGCAAGTTCGCGAAAAGTCTCGCAACATGGCGCTGGTTCTGGAAGCCCTGGGCTCGCCAGAGCGCGACCTGCCGGAATATATCGAGGTCGAGCCGAAAACGATGACCGCGACGTTCGTGCGGATGCCGGAATTGTCTGACGTGCCCTATCCGGTTCAGATGGAACCCGCGCAAGTCGTCGAATATTATTCTTCGTAAGCCGCTCAAGGCTTGCACAAAAGATCAAGCCGCGCTGTCATGGCGCGGCTTTTTTGATGTTTGCTTTCAGGAGGATAGAATTTGTCCCACCCCTCGATCAAGGCTGTCCGTGACTCCCTGATAGCCGCGCCCAGAAAATCCTTCGATCTCTCGAAACGCGATTCCGGTGACCGCGCTCTTTTCCCGGACAAGAAAGAAGCGCGCGTCTCCCTGAAAAAAGACGCGGCGGCGATCAATGAGCTGCAGGACAAACTCTACGCCAATCGCGATCGCGCCTTGCTCGTCGTGCTGCAGGGCATGGATACGGCTGGCAAGAGCGGCGTCATCCGCAATGTCTTTGCAGATACCAGCCCACTCGGCATGCAGGTGCGCGCCTTCAAAGCGCCGAGCAAGACCGAACTCGCGCATGATTATCTCTGGCGCATTCATGATGCCGTCCCGCGCAAGGGTCGGATCGGAATATTTGATCGCTCGCATTATGAAGATGTGCTGGTCGTCAAGGTCCGACAATTCGCGCCGGCCGATGCCGTCGAGCAGCGCTATGACCAGATCAATGCCTTCGAGAAACACCTGTCCGAGAACGGCGTCAAAATTCTCAAATTCATGCTCAATGTCGGCTATGAAGAGCAGGGCATCCGGCTGCGCGAACGGCTGACCGAGGAACACAAATTCTGGAAATTTAATCCGGGCGATCTCGAGGATCGCAAATTATGGCCGGATTTCATGGACGCCTATCAAACCGCGATCACGCGGTGCTCGACCGCCTATGCGCCCTGGTATGTGGTGCCGGCCGACAGCCGCACACGGCGCAATGCGATGATTGCCCGGATCGTGCGGGGTGCGCTTGAGGATATGAAGCTCACCTGGCCCGACCCGGGCCATCGTCTGGAAGACTTCGACTTCGACTAGCCGCGAATAGAGACCGAGCCGCCGCTCGACTTGTCGCTGTCGACATCGGTCGGACCGCCATAGACATCGACATCCGCGCCGCTCGAGGCATCGGCGTCGACGCTGACCGTCGTGTGGATGGAAATATCCGAGCCGCTGGAGGCGTCGGCGCGACCATTCTCACAGATCAGATCGCGGGCATCGAGGTCAGACCCTGAAGACGATTCCGCCCGCACGGTCACACATGTGCCGGATACGGAGGCGTCTGAGCCGCTCGAGGTTTCGATCGACACGGTGCCGCCGTCAACGCCGGTCACGGTGACATCGGCGCCTGACGAAACCTCGACATAGACTGAATCGCCTGACATGCCGCGCCCGGCCACATCCGAGCCGGAAGACGCTTCAACGCTGGAAATGACCGGTGCGGTGACCGTGATGCCATACTGTTCGCGCTTGCGACCCCAGCCCCAATTATTCTTGACGCGCTTCAGGACCAGCGTGTTGCCCTTTACCAGGACGTCAATATCGCTGAAATCGCCATTGCGGTTTTCAACGGTGATGGATTGTGCGCTGCCGGTTTCGAACGTCAAATCTAGCCCGGCCGAAATGTCGATGGCGGTAAAGGCGCCAACATCATAGGTGCGGGTTTCAGCACTGGCAGCGCCAGCAAGACCCAGCGCAAGGAGGCTGGCAGCAGTAAGAGTGCGGATCATAGCAGATTGCTCCGTTAGAATTGTGTTTTGTGATCCTGAACGCTCAGCCTGTCTACATATCGAAAAACAATAAGTCAACACGTTTGACTACATTTGTGGTCGATTCCCGTCGCGGGGCCTATCCCATCGCGGTCCGGGCCTGGAACTGTGCCCCTCTTGGCGGGCAAATCCGTTTCAAAACAACATTCAGATAAGTGCCGATCATCGGCATGGGATCGCCGGGATCGAAAATCGCATGATGCGCCCGACAGGCATCAAGCATCAGAACCGGCAGTTCGAGCAATGCGTCTGTCCAGGTCTTCTCGCCTGACGTCACGCCCCGTTTGAGGCGCATCAGGTCCCCTTTCGTCCAGACATAGCGAACCCCAATTTTCGTATCCCAGGGATCGCCCTGGTCGTGAATCGTCTCGCCAAGCGCTTGCCGGAAGCCGAGCACGCTATGGGGTAAACCGGCCGCCTCCGCGATACGGGCGAGGCTGGTGCGCGGATTGATCTCCATGAACGTGGTTTCGCCCGTGTCGGGATCGACAATGAATTGCGCGCAGCCGGTAAAGTCATAATTCAGGGCGCGGACCAGTTTTTCTGTCGCCTCCCGGATGACCGTCGTCGGCGCGATGGAGACGCCCAGCGTCGTGTAGCCCGTCCCATCGTCTTCATGTGTTCGCGGCGCTGATATCGCGGCGGCTTTCAGCAACTTCCCGCCTTGGGCGCTGAAAATGACGCTCACCCGCGGACCTTTCACGAATTTCTGGATGATCAATTCGGGGTGCATTCCGGGCCAGTTCGAAAAGACGTCGCGAAGGTCCTGTTCGGATTGCGCGATAATCGCCTTGCGTCCGAACAATTCGGCATCAACGGTCGAGGGTTTCACGATGAGCGGGAAGCCGATGTTTCGGCCCGCATCAAACAAGGCCTCGAGCGAATGCACGCGGTCATACGGGGCCAGAGGAACTCCAAGCGCATCGCAAAGGCGAAACATCTCACCCTTATTGGCGCACAACTCGACGGTTTCGGAGGCTGGCATGATCAGTTTCGCATACCGCTGAAAGGTCGCGCGATGCCGCAAGATCAAGCGTGAGGCCGATTCTGATACCGGTTGAATGACATCAATCTCGGGATGCGCGTCAAGCCAGTCCAGAATAACAGGAAGCGCCGCGTCTGTGCCCGAATCCGTCGATGGGTGCGCGAAGGTCTGGCTGACATATCGCGACCATTCGAGGTAATTGCTGTAGATCGATACGCCGGCGGATACCCGCACGCCTTTTTTGTGCAGCGCTTTGGCGATCGGAAATGCCATGCGGGAATCGCCCAGCAAGAGGACGTTTCGGTCAGTTCTGACCGTGGTTGCCAGTGGTCGGTTCATCCGTGAGGTCTCCCGA
>ERZ1740062.1108-NODE-1108-length-11534-cov-17.431919_pt1 | contig 11534 bp, 19 predicted proteins | sample MGYA00581741_ERZ1740062 | MGnify/ENA primary metagenome ERZ1740062 (study PRJEB43018, sample SAMN04849747) | marine metagenome | isolation source: floating plastic debris | place: Pacific Ocean | collected 2008-09-01 | study: EMG produced TPA metagenomics...
CAAAGGCCATAGCGGAACAGTCTGGAGCGTCGCCTTCAGCCCGGATGGCAAGACGATGATTTCTACTAGTGCAGACAGGACTGTAAAATTATGGAATTTTGACTTGGATGATTTACTTACACAAACTTGTAATTGGATAGGTGGTTATTTGAATAACAACCCTTATGTGAGTAACGAGGATAAGAGTTTGTGTAGATGATATTCCACTCAAGAAGTGATTGCCAGATGAAAGTTTTTTATCTTTCATTTTTGGTAAATCCTGGTATTTTAGGTGAACGCGGGGTATCATCCCTTTTCAATATTTCCTCAAATGCTTGCTGATGATATCTTTCATCAATCCAATGGTGATAAAGTTCCTGGTGGACTTTTACCGAATGCCCCATTTGTTGAGCAGCCAAAGTATCCTTAAGCCCAAAATTAAGAGTTCTAATCGCCCAACAGTGGCGTAAATCATATGGTTTGAAGTCTTTAATATTTCTTCTAAACCAAACGGTTACAACGTGCCCTATATCGGCGTTAGGACGGTCTAAATTGACTTTGGGCAATTCAACATTGGATAACTCGAACTCATCAAACCATTCGGGGTAGTATGGGTACACCAACCTACTACCAGTTTTAGAATTTTCATTAACTCGAATTGCGCGATCGCCTTTTTTAAGCGATCGCAAATCAAGCCTAAATACTTCATGGTTCCTTAGCCCGTAAGTAGCGAGCATCCCATATACCCATTGCCAGGCTTCATTTTTGATTTCGTAGTACTTAGTAGCAATTTCCGTATCCGTGGGAAGATTACGGGGAGTTACCTTACGGGGGTTATATTTACCTCGGTAGCGCTTAAGATTTACTTCTATCCCTGCAAAACTTGCCAGGGCTGTTAGTGCCATACAAGCGCGCTTACGGTGTCTAGTATCTGGGTCTGTAGACCGGACTACTTTCATAATCGAATCAACGTCCAGTACTTCGGTTTGCGGTAATCTCCGAAATATCGATAAGTAATCAGTTTTCCATGTAGTCTCAGTTTGATTATTCCTGTCCCTCGTTTCAAAGTAATACTTTTCAAACTTTTCGATCCATTCACTGGCATAATGTGTAACTGAATCATTCGGAGCAGATTTTTGGTAAATCTCCCATTTAAATTCCCTGCAAGCTAGTAAAGCGCCTAGCTTGTGGGCTTCCGCTTCCGCTTGCTTCAGCCCCTCTTGATTAGCGTAAATACTTAAATAAATACGTTGCTGATGTTTCTCTCTCTTTTTAGAGGTTGGCTTGGGAGGTAGTGTCGCTCTAAGAGCAAGTCTCTCACCTACCCTCTGAACGGAAACACCTATACGCCCGGCTTTGAGCCGGGTATTTATTATCTTCAGTTGTGCATCAAGTCTCATTGGCGCGAACAACTTTAAATTCATCCTCACCAGCAACTTTCAGCATCTTTCCATCAGGAGATTTGAAATAGTAGAAGGTTGCCACCGGTGGCTTAGGTAGCCCGGTTAGAGTACAGCCTGTAATCCATTTGTCAGACATTACATCAAGGACAGTACAGGTTATGTCATTAACTTTCATAGCTTCGCATTCAAAAATTTGCATATTTCGGTGCGCTATTACCTCCATTTCGCTAACACCGCCCGTGATTTTTTCCTGATGGCTTATGGTATCGCCATCAGGAAATGTATAAATAAATTCGACTTGAGTATGTTTCTTACATTTACGCTTGGGAATAAAATCACACTTCCACTTGTGAACAATTCCTTGTAACTCATAAGTCTTTGGTTCGGGTAATTTTTTCAAGGGGTCATCAGTTTTATTACCGGAATTATTTTTTATTTGATTTTGATTATTTAGGTGGGCAGGTGGGATAGGGGAGTCAGAACCCGTGTCTGAAGGCTCTTTCGGGCTGCCCACCACTTGTCCCACCTGTGGAGTGGTGGGACAAGTGGTGGGATGAAGTGGGACGGGATTAATTTCTAATAAATCTGTCCCACCTGTTTTACTGGGATGGGCAGGTGGGACATTAGGTGGGCAGGCTGAAACTTCCTCACTGTCTAGGTTGTGACAGTCCTGTCCCACCTGCCCACCTAAGTAATCGTTTTTTATTTGATTTTTTTTCCATAATCTTGGGCGAGTACCATTAATTGCGCCTCGTTCTTCTGTCGCTTCCCACCCCAATACTTTTAAACAGTCTCGGATGAGTCTTTCGTGTCTAGCTTCACGTCGCCCCGGTTCAATTTGTAAAAAGTCGAATATTTCAGCTAAATAGGTTTGTTGTTTCCCAAGTAGGAATGAGTAAATTAACTCTTGCCATGGATGACTTACTTTAAATTGCTCATTTTCCTTATCCTGCAACATAGCTTCATGGGACTTTTCAGGGATGTAATGAATGTCGCCACGTTGCCAGCAGTGATATGCAGCTGCCCAAATGCGATCGCGCATCTTTTCTAGTTTGGCTATATCAATTTCTTGATTGACGTTGATAACCCAAAAGCGGCGGTTCCTCCCCGTGGCATCCTGTAAAACTTCCGGGCTGTTAGTGGTGCCCACAAAAACACAGCTTCTTTTATGTTTGGATATTCCACGATCGTAAGGTCGCCTAAATGAATCTTCTCGCTGAGCTAAGAATTTTTTCAGCGCTTCTATATCTTTACGCTTGTAAACGGTTGAAAATTCCGACCACTCTAAACACCAGTACTGATGGATGAGCATTTTTTCATCCTTGACATTACTATCGTCCATTGAATCGCTAAACCAGTCTTCTCCAAATAGAGAACTCCAAAAAGTAGATTTTTTAATTCCTTCGGCACCATGAAGAATTACCGCGTTATCCATTTTAGTTCCAGGCTTCATAATTCGAGCGACAGCCCCAATAAGGAAACGCCTCATATATATGTCACAGATGGGGGATGAGTTCCCAAACAATTCACTTGATAATTTATCAATGATGCTTAAATCAACATCTTTATAGCTTTCGGCTACATCTTGTAAGTATTCCTTGATTGGATGGTAAGAATGCTGTCGAGATAAATACTTAATTGAAGTGACTGAGTCTTCTTTTTGGACATCCATATCTAGTTCTAGAGCTATTTTAACTTTCAGTTCGTCAATCAGTAATTCTTCATTACTAAGTTCTGGAGATTGGGTAAGTTCATTCCATTTGAGGAATCCACCCCAAGCTTGCTGTATTGCTTCTACAGCGCGGGCTAACTTCGATCTCTTTTTGTTCTTGATTTGTTCTTGACGGGCTGCCCAATCAAAATCATTTTGTTCCTTCCATTCCTCAATTGTTTGGGACTGAATTATTAATCGGTCGAAAGCTTCTACTGAGTTAGCAACAATGTAATCATCTACTCCTTTAGCATCACCTTCTGGTAATGAGATTACTTTTACTTTGCTTCCAGTAGCACTTAAGTCTCTAGCTAAATTAGTAAGCGCAAGTTGTACTGGTCGCTTGGTAATAATGTCATTATCAAAAGCCAGATAAAATGTTCTACCAAAACCACAAAACTGTTCAATTAGTTGATGCAATCTACCATTCTTACGGCAAGTTGAAACACCAGGGATGCTAATAGCTGCATACTCATTAGATAATAAACAAGCTGCCTTTTTAGCTCCTTCTGTAATGATTATCGGTATGCTTAAATCTTGTAGTATTTTTAACCAGTAAATAGAATTATCTACTCTTAGAAACAATGGAGCGGCTCCATATTCAGAAGCGCCAATGTATTTTTGATTTTTCCCATTCTTAAATTCTGGATTATCAGGCTTAGCCTGAACACCTAATAGGGTAACTTCTTGAGTGCTTGGGTCTATTCCACGGACGACCCAAGCAGGAACCAACTTATCAGAATGCTTTCGTCGTCTTTTGTTGTTTCTGTTAAGAACTTCATCAAGCTTTCTTGGGTCTATTTCGGTATAAACATTTGCTGCGATTACTGATGGTTTTACACCTGATTTTATCCATTCATTCCAATGATTTTGATTGATAAATTCGGGCTTTACGGTAGATGTTTGGGGGTTATTTTGTGTTACAATCATAGCTACAGAATGTTATTACTTAAGGTTGCATTTGAGGTTGCGATTAAGTTTGTAATTCAGGTTGTAATCATAAGTACAAAAGTTTTTAGAAGGTTAATATAGAAAAAGTAGTTTAGGCTACTTTGTGGACATCGAAAGGTGTTCATTTTTTTTGGTTAATTAATGGTTAATTGATACAGAGTTTTTGGTAATTATTGCCTCAATAATTACCTCTTAATTTCCCTTGCTAGTACATCTACAAAATTAGGGGCATTACCAAGGGATGAACTCATTTGTTGTATAAGACGCGCTGCTAATAAGCATCCTTGTGTAGCTGTTAGGTTGTACTTATTCTGTAAGCCCTCAGATAACTCTGATAAGGCATATCTGGCAGCATAATTAGCGTAATCTTCTGCTGTTTCGTTAGTTCTTGGTAGTCGCATTAGTAAAGTTTTTTGATTTCATTGGCTGTATCGTTCACATGCTCGAAAAAACTGGGGATTCCTTCGATAATTCCCGGTAATGTGAGCATAAGCCGTCCTGCAAGATAATGAGCTTGAATTTCAGTTAAGTTGAATCCCTGTTTTAGAGCTTTGGTTAGTAGAACAAAATTTTCGACTGCATAGTCGGCTGCCTCTAGTTGTTGTTGAGTGGGTGATACTGTCATTTGGGAATACTAAGGTGGTAGATTTCAGTGTGTGTGAATGGAACCGGTGAACTTGAATGATGATGATGTTGTCTCTGTGAATGAGGATTTAAACCCGGCTTGCGGCTCTACCTCAAAGATTTGTGAGATAAGAAAGGAAGTTCTTGAGCGCTTTGCTGACTATTACCCGGAATGGGAAAAAGGTTGTGTCAAGGGTGAGGCACTTGTAGCTCAAAGAGGTGGAGGTTGGATAAAGGGGAAGCTGAAAATGAAGGTCAGCGTAAGTTTTGAGATTGAGCCAATGGATGCTGGTTCTATTCGGGGTAAGTTGCCAAACGCTGAAATTGAATAAGTAGTAACCCCTCCTCTTTTTTGAATTACTCCACCTGTGACAGGTGGATTTTTTTTGCTGAAACCCTTTCATGATTGACGCTCAACTTAAGATATTGGAAGAACGGATACGTCCCACCGCATCCGCTCTATGTTGTTCGTGAGAGAACAGGACTTAGCATAATAATATCCGTTTTAACGGATGCTCTTGCTAAGTTCCGTTTGCTACTATAGTATGGATAATGACAAAAGCCAATTAACCCCAATGAAGTTACGTGAGCGTGTAGGACTAACGCAAAGACAAGTCTCCGTCGCACTTGATAAAAAACAAAGCACCATAAGTGACTGGGAGAGGGGAGTCACTTCTCCCCGCTTGACGCTGAGAGAAGTAAGGAACCTTGCGCGTCTTTACAACTGCACGCTTGATGACTTAGTGGAAGCATTTGAGGGCGTAAAACCCGTTCATAGCGAAAATCCGTAAGAGACAGAGAGTGACTGATTACTACATAAGTAACAGCCCGTCCTTATAGGACTAGTACCTTACAAAGGAATTTTTACAATTTCTAAAAAGCTCTAAAAACTTGTACCTGATGCTAAAAACCGCGTAAATCCCGTAAATCGTAGCGCCGTAGGGGGTTCGGTAGATTTTAAGACTAGGGTGAGTGATAAGTCACCCCGGTCAAACAAACACTTACTAAGACTTGACTTACATGGAACAAAACACTATTACCGCTCCAAATAACGGTAGTAAAGCAGTAACTAAGCCTAAACAACCGCGACGTACTTGCGGTATACCAATGGCAAAAGCTCTTACTGAGATGCCACTAGTTAACTACCAAGCCAGAATAGAGCAACAACCAACAGATTGGGACAGCATTCAAAACTATGAATTCTACTCCCCAAATCAAGACGGTAGTCGCTTGATGCAAAAAATTACTAAACGTAAATCCTTGGACTTGCGTACTAGAGATACGCTACCAACCACTTACGGGCAAGGCTTTGTAGTTCACCTTGGTGCTAATCCAAGCATTGCTTCAACAGTTGCCAAAGATTAGAAAAATCAAAAGGATGAAAAATTATAAGGGCGACCCTATCGGGCAAAGAAAGCGATCGCCCAAAACATCCACCTGAAAAGTAGACGTAAATTAATTATGACAGATAGAACTGACAAAGAACAGCGAACAATAGAGGTCGCTGAAGAATATCAGCATGGTCTAGGGAAAATCATAGAGAAAGGAATTGACAATCCTAATTCAGGATTCAAAGAACGCATTGCTGACACTCCGATTGAAGAAATTAAAGTGCAGCGTAAGGAGGAAAAATGATTTATTTGATTTTAATTTGGGAAAATTCCAAAGATTATCAAGTATTCCCTTACAAAGATGAAACAAAAGCCTTAGAACACGCTTACAGCAGTAACTGTGATTACTATGCAACAGGCAATATACATCCCTTTGACTTGAGAAATGAAAGATAATTCAGGATTATTTTTTGGTTTAGCTGCTGTTTTGGTCAGTGGCTATTTCTTCCTTCAAAATAACGACTTAAAAGAAGAAATCAAGCACCTTGAAATCAAGCATCAAAGCTTCAAAGAAGGGGTGATATATGGAAGATAAAGAAATAAAAATTCAGTTACCATCTGCCAATCATTCACCAATATCTCAATCATCCTTACCAAAGCCAATACAGGATTTTAGATTATTTGCAGAAAGAGTGATTACACCGGGTAATGATTGGCATAGTCTAACCCAAGATACATTAATTAACTTGTTCGTACCTGGTTTTATAGTCAGTATGCGGGATTTTATCCCAGTACTACTAAAAGTAATTATCCTGTTTTTGTTCGTATCATTATTTTGGTTGCTGTGGCAGTTTTCAGAGCTGCGTATATTTCTAGCTGTTCGGCTTGCTGTGGGAACAACGGGAGCCTTATTAGGTTATGTCTGAACTCCATCCTTCACAGCTTGCGGATTATTTAATTGTTTATAACCGCTCCAAGTTGGGTTTTTGGTTGTGCGCAATTACGGCTATCGGTTTGTTTAGCAGTGGAGTAAAGTTTGATAAACATAGACCGCTACTAATGGGTAGTAGTTTAGTAACTTTGACAGTAGGAAGTTTACAGCGACGACAACTTAAGAAGATTAGCAAGCAGTTATCAGATATAGAAGAAATTTCAAACTTTAACTTTAAATCCTGGGTAAGGCAACAAACTGCACCATCATCTCAACTAGCTGTAACTATTCCCGCAATAGATGCAGCTTGGAATCCTGAGAAGCTAATTACTAACCCAGTCGAATACATCCACAAAAAACAAAAGCATGTTGCTCTTGTCGGTGGAACCGGTGATGGTAAATCTACTTTTACTCAGTACCTATCATCAAAGATTGGTGGACGAGTAATTGTTTATGACTCGGATGCAAAACCAGATGATTGGAAATGGTTAAGTAATGACGATGTTATTGGTAGAAAAGGTGACTTTAAAGCCATTAACCAAGGGATGAATGATGACCTATCTACTCTTGAGGAATTAGTACAGCTACGGGGTAACGGTGGTGATAGTGCAATACAAGGACGCGATCGCTTTTTAATTGCTGAGGAATTCCCCATACTTGTAGACGAGTGCGATAGCGCTTCTAAATGGCTTAAGAAGCACGCTAAACGCGGTCGGAGGTACAAACAATTTATTCTGGCTATTGCACAGAATGATAGCGCTGAAAACTTCGGATTACAGAATGATAAAGGTACTTTGTACAGTTGCTTTTGCTTGGTCAGGTTAGGTCAATTCGGAATTGATTACGCAAGAACTAAGCTCAAAGATGACCAACTGGTACAGTGGTTAAAACTTGGTGGTAAGAAACGATTCTTAATTGATGATTACCCATGCGAGCTTGATTTAAGTAACTGGGGAATCAATCAACTTCTTCCCAGTTCTGAAGCAACGACCTTAGAACCTGACAACGAGTTAAAAACTGATTTAAATGAGTATGAATTAGCAATTATTGAGGCTGCTAAACAGCTAAATGGTGATGCTTTAAAAGCTCGAATAGTAAAGCAGAAAAGTAGATTATTCTCTGATATGTCATCAGAAGACATTAGGTTAATGTTTCAAACCCTTGCGGATAGGGAGATAGGAGAAACTGAAGGGGAAGGCGATCGCATGGGATACGTCTACAAGTAATCTACAATCTATCTACACGGTATTTGTATACTCAGCAGTCCTTCTAGAAAATTCTAGAAGGACTTTTATTACTTCGCTGTATTCTTAAACTACAGGTCAATAAAAATTATTCATAGGTTTGCATCTTGTCTACACTGTCTACAGAAAAAAAATATTTTTTTTGCAGGTGTAGGCTGGTGAAAATGCTGCCTAGAAGGAGTTCCAGGCATCTGAAGACATTTTTTTGCGGAGTAAATCGGCGAGTAAAAGCTTGGGGAGTGAACGAACCCCAAGCGAGAAGAACTTATCCAGGTTGTGCATCTGAAATACCAATTTAACAATTGGTTAACAATTCGTCATTATCTGCAAGTGCAACTGCCAAGGGTTTCCCCTGTTAGACCCTCAACTATGGCAGTTGCCATTTTTTCGGAATTAAATAAGCCCATATCCCTTTGGGAATCCACAAAGCAGCCCTCTACAAGTATTGCAGGTGCTTTTGTATTCCTCAATACATAGTACTTTCCGCGCTTGGCTCCACGATTTCTAAATCCCAACTTTGCTATTGCATTAGTTACGCTTTCTGCATAAGACTTTCCCGCACCACTGATATAAAAGCATTCACAGCCATGCCCCCCTACTCCTGAAGCATTAAAGTGCAAGGAAACGAATAAGTCTACCCCAGTATCATTTGCAGCCTTACATCGCTTCCACAGCGAATCAAGAGTATTTCTGGCACTCTTGGGACGGCATAGGACAATTTCATGCCCAATCGCTTCAAGCTTGCGAACAACCAATTTACCGACCTGATTGATCATCTTCTCTTCATTACCAATACCCACGGCTCCACCATCGCACCAAAGCCCATGTCCCAAATCAATCCCTATTTTCATTTTTATAAATTATCCAAATTATTAAAACTGCAATCCAATAAGTAGGGAATATTAAAGCTCCCAACCCACAGACATAAAAGCGGCGGAAATCCTTGGTATAGGAGTATTCCCAGAAATAAATCCAATGCAGAAAAAATGTATATACATATATCTGCATTAGTATGAAAACTGTATGTGCAATCATTACTTTTTCTGTGGATGCATCTGCCCCAAATAGCCCGCTATACCTATCTTTGCGATATCTGCAAAAGATACTCTAAACTGTGGATCAATAATCGCAATACCAAAGCCACCAGCTACAAGCATAATCACCAAAATAGAGCGCACGCTTAAGCCTTGAATATTATTCATTTTTCCCCTCTATCAAATATTCTTCAACTTGTTTTAAATCGACTTCAAGCTGCTTAATCTCGTCCATGCATCGCTGGAATTTATGATTAATTAAATCCTTGTAACCATGAATTAAATAATCTTGATGCTCCTTACGAGCCGCGTAATCAGTAAGATGTATGCTTAACTGGCTTTTTATAAAATTTATTTCTTGATAAATCTTAGCTTCTATTTGGTAGATGCGATATGTAAATCCAATTAGAGTAGTAATTGCAATCGCAATTTCAAGCCCTAATTTTATATTCATTAGTCAAACTGTTTAATATCCAATGAAGCTGACTTTAGTGAGGTTTGAGTGCTTGCTCAAACCTCATGACTAACTTATTCGACTACGGGTTCTTGAGGGGGATTCTGGTCTTCAGTTGAAAACTCAGTATAAGACACTTCAGTGTCAGACCCTGCTAATGCCCAAACTTCACCTTTATATGCACCAGCCAAGGTTGCATCAAAGTCAAAGTTGTAGTTTGGAGGCATCTTTTCAAGAACAGCTAGAGGTTCACCATTATCATCAAAACCAGTTGCTAAGATAACAGGTTGTCCTGTACTACGAACTGTCAAACCTACACGAGAAGCGTTAGCTTTTAAAATTCTCTTAGGTTGGTCATTAGACAGGCTGATGTCGCTCGACTTAGGAAAAGCTTCGCCGGAATAAAGTCTAGGCTGTAATGCCATAAGTAATTCTTCCCTGTAGTTGTTGACTACATAAGTAACTAAGTTTTCGTTCTGAGATGATTCGAGTAAATCTATCTGTATCTTCCAAATAGCGCTAGAATCATCCAAGCGCCGAAAAGCTATTTTTTGCTCTTCAATGCCCACAGGGAAGTAAAAGGTGAAGATTTCCAGGTCTTTCCTGTAGGAGAATCTTTTGGGGTTGTAAATATTAGTCCCTTTGGAGTCTACAAACGCCGGAGCGATCGCTCCTTTTAAATATTCATTGTTTTTATAGTTTGATAAGTAATGCTTGATTCTAAAAACTTCACCAGAAACTATTTTAGAAAAGCTCCAATCTTTTTTTACAAAATAAGTTCCTAGAATATTCCAAGTCATACACTGAAGTTAGAAATATCATCTATCTTTTTCTCAATTCGTTGCAAGTCTTGCTGTACAGCGTCAACACTTTCACCTATGTACTTCCAGACTCTAAGTTGTATGTCACGGTGCCATCTAGGGAAAGTAAATTCTAATCCGTACTGCTTATAATCGTAGTTTCGTAAGTCAATTAAGATAGGTCTAGATAGTCCTATTCTCCAGTGGCTAATCCCTGTGAATTGTCGTGAAACGAAGGCTCCGGAATACATAAAACCTTGAGCATACCCCGCCAGCCACCATCTATTCTTGGCTGATTTACTATCGATTAAAGCTACATATAAAGGCGATGCAGTTTTAAATAAAATTGGTTTAATAGGGACTAATATTTTTTTTTAGAATCAGAACTTATTAAAGCTTTTCTTCTAACATTTTTAATTTGCTGCCAGTTACGCGGGCTTAATTTTAAAGTCATAATTTAAACATTTTTAGTTAATGAGTGTTTTGTGAACCAAACACTCATTAAGCAATTAACCGATGGGGTGTTGTATTCCGTCGTCAGATACAAAATACTTGGGTTTATTTTTAGTCGCCTTACTCAAAAAAGCTGAAATCTTGGGAATCGTCATACTTCCAGGCATGGGAACTTGAGCATATTTTTGACTCCCCTTGGTTGTTTTTTTATCACCAATAGGTATCTTAATGTGCTTGGTTCCTTTGCTACCTCTAATAGGTATAATGATTCCTTTTTTACTCTTACGAGTAGGGGTCTTTTTTTCCGTCGAGAAGCCAAATAACTTAGCATTCTTTTCAAGCATATAGCTATATATGGCTTTCCCATCCTTCCTCTTCCCCACAGCAACCGTTACTCGCGGTCCTAGGGGTACTCCTTTAGGCATTATTTAAACTCCTTCCTGTATCCTCTACTAATTTCTATTCACTTAAAATTTAAGGAATGTAATCAGTAGCGGTAACAATAGGTTGTCCAGTACCATCTAGAGCAAAAGTTACAGGTAAGGTGGCAGTAACAGTTGCAATACTTTCTTCAGCGTCAATTGCAATAGTTACGTTATTAGGTCTTGTCTCTTCAGGT
>ERZ1740062.1109-NODE-1109-length-11531-cov-9.473684_pt1 | contig 11531 bp, 9 predicted proteins | sample MGYA00581741_ERZ1740062 | MGnify/ENA primary metagenome ERZ1740062 (study PRJEB43018, sample SAMN04849747) | marine metagenome | isolation source: floating plastic debris | place: Pacific Ocean | collected 2008-09-01 | study: EMG produced TPA metagenomics...
ACTCCTTCTAATGATACCGGCTCTTTGTATGTCAGATATATAGATCTGTAATACACAACAACACAGTAATACACCCACCGCCTCTTTAATAAGACTGTTTATTGCACCTTTACCACTAGACTACAACAGCTTGGCCAAGGGCAGACTACAGCCCCACCATCCTCACCTCATTCAGTCAATTCTGCTCTCTGGTACCATTAATTTACCTTTTCACTAGACCGCACACTCAAAATTCTAAGTCGTCGAAAACAAAAATATTAAATGTGCATTGTATTCGCTTTAACACTGTTAATTTTGTATTATGTTTATAATCGATCGGCAACAAACGATGTTGGTTAGGGTAGAACAAATGCTAGCAGGAGACTTTGGGTCACAGGAGTATGATTACATTGTTTTTGGGAGCGAATTACTATCATATTGATGCAATCTGGAAATCAATGCCTTCAGTAAAGAGTTATCTATGATTTTCTTGGCTCAGGGAGGGACAACTCCTAAGATGATTTGCTGATAACACGTAGTTTGATTACCCGGCATTTGAATTACTGCAATACGAGCCACACAGCTATAGCATGAGCCATGAGTAGTAACTATTTCATACATACCAAACTCATTGAAACTATTTTATTGAAGCATAATAAACTTTATCATAAAAAGTGGCATGCCATGTCTTGCAACCAAGTAGGCCAGGCAGGGCAAGGGGTAGGCCTAATAATTATGCACAGGCTCCAAACCCTTACAGCCTGGAACAGGCTCTAGTTGAGGGACAGACACAGGAGCCTGTGTGAGGCTTTAGGCACATAGATATATGTATATTCTTAGCGGTCTTCCAAAAAAAAAGTTGCAGGTTTGGTGCATGGGCTTAAAGTCACTTTGAATGTCATATGTTGGTATCTGGGCGAGAGAATCGTTATTGTAAAAGCATCATGGTACCAGGTAGCATAGTTACACAATAAACTGTGTGATGGTACAGGGTATAGTGTATGTAGGTCCTAATCATAAATGCATTACACAATGTGCAATATTAATATGGCCATATGTTTTAGAGATTGATAGATGCTCCCTCATGGACCAATTGCAAATGCCAGCATAGTGAACATCAGACACTAGGTACACCTGACTTCTCTGGTTTGTGTGTAGTTTAAGACCATAAACTGTTGTCCCGGACCCTAATATTGTGGCGGGCCAGTGGTCGCCGCCGGCCGCAACCATGGGACCGTCGCGATATTAGGGCCCGGGACAACAGTTTATGGTCGTAAACTATATAAGCACAAAAGTTTCTCAGCCACTTAATGTAACTATACCTGGAACAGCAATACTAAGCACACAGCTACCATTCATGGGGTTTCACATTATTCGTTAGAGATTTTGAAGCTGTGTGGAACCAGTTTAAAACATTTTGAAAACAGTTTAAATAAATACCACTACCAGTCCTTTTTGAGCAAGTGAATGTATATATTTCCTTGTCTGTGGACCAGAAATCCATGTGAGCACCCCATTTACACTCTCCATGATTTTTGAGTTGGTTAGATATCAGAAAGGCTTTAGTAAAATTCAGTGCTTTCAACACAATCCCAAAATTACTGGCTCACATCTCTCATATACCGTCTTAAATTGATGTCAAGGATCAATCTTCTTTTTACTGGCGTCTACTGCCTGAACATCATCTATATTATCCTCAATTATGTGCGTACAGAGAGCCATTTTTGTCACCTTATTGTAATTTGTCTGTAAAATGATGTTTATGGTCACCACTGGATTATACTGATCCAGTGATGTTCATTATTCATATAGCAAAACAACAACTCGTGGCAATGCTCTTAATTACATGGATGTTCTTTCATAAAATAAGCATATGACCAGTGCTCTTCAATAGAGGATGCTGTAAATATGTTGTTTACAGGGCTGTCTCCTGTATAGTACTTATTAGGGGTTCTTTGGGGCGTAACCAAATGACTCAATTTTGGTGTAAGGGAGAGGTTAGTAAGTCTTTGGGCAAAACCTCATTTTTAGCCATTTTCTTTGAACTCTCCGCCCGGGCTGGAGAAGGTATTGTGCCTTATCAACAGACCACATGGAAAATTAGCTTCACCATCGTTGTACATTATGCCCTTCTGCCTCCAGAGACCATAAACAGTTGTAAAAATATACCAATTCAAGAATATTGAGAAGGAGCTATCTGATCATCATGTAGGAGGAGACAAGAAGTACAATAGTAAAAGAGTCCTAGTTCAAATTTCTATCTTCCTGGAATCTATAGCCATTTTCACAGCCTTAACTAACCAATTTTCGCTGCCTAAACGTGACCAAAAGTTTCCATTGTAACCCTTAGTTCCTGTCTATTTTGAATGATGTTCACTAACACTTTATATCCATTATTACTATTGCCCCTTATTATTATGTTACAGATGATGCAGTTGTGTATTGCTAGCAGTATAAGACATCACCTGAAGCGGAATTCCAGCATTCCTCTAGCCTTTCCTATACTCACAAATCACTTTCATGTGACATGTTGTAATCGTCACCGACATCACCGATCCTCTACACATTACTATGATGTTCTCCGGATATCTCCTAGAGCTACCCACAAACAAATCAAAGAGGCCTTCTACCAATTATCTAAGCAACATCATCCCGATGCTAGCAATGTTCCAGGATCAGCAGAAAAGTTTCATGAAATAGCGGAAGCATATGAAGTATTAGGAAACAGTTTTAAACGTAAAAAATATGACAGAGGCTTAATAAAGCCCGGCCATGGCAGAGCTGCTGAGGACATCAGTTCACACGGAGACCCTGAGAGCGCGAGTAAAACGGGACCTTTCAAGACTAGAGGACCCATACATACTGGCAGAACTAAATACTACAACTTTGATGAGTATTACAAACAACATTATGGTGAGACTGTTCAGCAACAGTTTAAAAAGAGACACAAAAGAGCATCCACTCAGGACAAGACACACCAGAGTAAATCAGAGACAGATGAACTTAGTCACAATCCAGAGCATCATCACTCATTTGACGTATCTTCTGTATTTTTTATATCTCTATGCTTTGTGGTGCTTTTCTTTTTTCTGACTGCTAATCATGGGGCTATGAAAAGGCTGGAGGAGACGCCCAAAGCTAAGTAGTGATTACCAGCTTTATCAGCTGCTCATTCTAGAGTTCTGCTGCTGCTGGTCAGCTTCATCTGTCCCCACTGAGCTGTAATTCTCATCAGATTTTGACCCTGTGATGCTCAAGTTGAGTCGACAACTTTTATCAAACACATGCTAGTTGATGCTATATTTTATATGAAACAACAATAAATTATTTGAAAAGTTTTACTATCTTTTATACAAAATAAATGTTTTGTTTGATTATAAATAAGACTATCCTAAAAATGCCACTCATGCATAAAAAAGTGTGATACTTATGTACTATCACGGATTATTGAAATGTATCCATGCAAGGAGTTTTATGGCAACTCCTTGATCCATGTAAGTCCGAAAACATCATGAATACAGCAAGTTCAAGTTATAATAGCTTGTGATATTAGTTTGATACAGGTGGGAGATGAAGTTGTGGCATGGCATGGCTCCCGTGCATTGGATACGGAGGATTAGCAGCCCCTGCAGCTGGTGTAGTACCATGTAGAGCAGTAGGATATGGTGGAGTGACTGTATTATGTGGTGAGTGAGCTCCACCCCAGGTACCATGGCTAACATGCTGCTGTATCATCTCTCCTAACTTCTCACACTTCACTTTCAGCAAATGCGTCTCCGTTCTCTCTACCAAGTATTTATCCAGGAATTCTTCACAGTCTATACTTTTATCCAGAAACAACTCGCTCAATCGCTGTAAATAATCATAATACACTTGTTATACAAGTGATATCTACCATGAGCTCTACATCACAGCATTGTCAGTTCATGCATGTTACGTGAACCAGGTAAGGTGTGGGCTGAATCAAAAAATTTTTGCTTGAACTTATCCACTCTTGCCAAACAGCAATATGTCTGAAGTTATCAGCCCTTGCTGAATGGGAGAATAACTCCATAACTACGACCAACTTGAAAATGGAGCATGTTTATGAGCTAGTTTTCCAAACAGTTGGACACTATCATAGACCTTTTATTATCACGTCTATGGTCACAAAAATTTTGATTTGTTTTTATCAGTACATCAAGTGACAAATATTTCTGCTGGAAATGATTTTCATGAAGCATAGACCTGGATTGAACGAAAATCGCCAAACAGTCCGCAGATATCATGTATTGCTTACATAATATATGTACGTGAATAAACACAAAACAAAAATCCTCCTGTTTATTTATAGCCCTCGCAAAATGTCATAGTGATAGAAGTAACTTACATCAGTATCCTCCTCACTCTGTGCAGCTTTAGTCTGAAGCAGAGCGTGTGTCGTATCTAATGACTGTCCCTGTGTGGATGAATCTGTAATACATACACAGCACACATACATGACAACAAAAAAATATCAGGAACTCAAGTGCATATATGCACTGAATAGATTTCATCCTTTTCTGTGTATTTTTCATCAATTGCTCCCCTTTATTGATGAAACAGAAAAGCGGGATCACAAACTGTAGAAAAATAATGATTACTTTTGCCTGTGAGGAAAATGTAAGCAAGTAAGTTAACAATGTAGAAAATTTAGAACCTGACAAGAGAGTTGTGTTATGACATATCAACAACAGTGGTCTTATACATTGGAAGGGGTAAGTACATGTGTAACCTACCAAGCACTGATCTGAGGGTATCATATTCCTCCTTCAGTTTACTGGCTTTCTCATACTGTATAGCCAGATATTCTCTACCCTGATTGATCCTCGGTTGTAACTTCAGATTGTATTCAGCTAAACTTTTATTACTGGCTATCAACATCTCCTTGTCTTGAGCCAAGTCCTTCACCTGCCGAATAAAGGAATATACAGCAGTTTCATGACTGCCCTCTATGCTGATTGGGAGATCCTGTGTGACAGTCTGTCCTGTCTACCCAGTACAGTTTGTCAAGTTTCAAACTAATGATCCAAATTGAGCTGCAGTTAGGATTTTCCAGCCAGATTCTATTTCAAAAATCCTTGCTAAGGAAGGCTTTCATTGATGTTTTCATCAGTAACCTAAACTTGCGGATATTTTGGTTCATTCCAAATTCTCCACACAGAATTTGCTCTTCACCAAATGGAATTTGTTGTCAGACTGAACTGTCCCCGATACTATAATATTATATGCGGGGCAGTATAATACTGGATGCTATTATGAATGGTTTACCTGCTGTAAATCATTTACTAAATCATCAAGTTTCTCATCGTGATCGTTGAGCCTCTCCAGACTCTCCTTGTCGAGATATGAGAGCACACCCAACACTTCCTCCTCATTAAAATTCATTACAACTGATGTGTTTCTATTAGACACTCTGTGAAGTGTATTCTCTCTCTGCATTCTACAAAACCAGCAAAAGATGAGTAACTTTAACAACGATCAAGGTTCTATCTAGCATTCTTGAGAGTTTGGTGACTCTGGCTAAAACTAAAATCTTGTTATCAACCATAAACTTACATACACCGTGGTCTGAGTTTTTAAACTATTTTAAAAGAAAAGCCTTAGGCCCAAGCCACATCTCTGCAATGATAATGTTTAAAGTGTAGATTGATTTTGTCTCATTTTTGTTGAATAGAGTCTCTAAATGGTTTCGCCGATTGCCATGCATGCCAAGCTGGAGAGAGCTCTGCTGACACTGAACTGCTGTATGGTAGAACATTAGCATTTAGGTCGTTAAGAAATCGAAGGCCGGCCCAATAAATAATAATGTCAGATCAACATATATGTCCCTGCAAAGAATACAAATATACTTTCAGAATAAAGCCCAAAGCCAGGTTTAGTTTTTCGTTTACACCAAATACCAAGACAGGGAGCGTTGATTAAGTGGCCTAATTCTTGTAAGCCAGTGTTTCGGATTGGCACACAGAAGCAAGCATCCACAGTAACTAGCAGAAGTATTCATGATGTCTCAAAACTACCTTTGTACAGCTAAAAAAGCAACGGCCATTGGCGGGACACGCGATTAAAAATAAAAAGAGGATAGAAGAATACATTGTTCAAAAACATTGCCAGTTCAGGAATATAGTTGGAATCAAATACCTACTATACAGCAGACAGGGTTCTAGTAAGAAGGAGCCAATGAACTGAACCACATTACAATATTGCTTTGGAAATAGAAGCAGATGATTAACGATGTAATCAGAGGGTATGAATTTATTCAAAATAGATTCCTAATACATGTAGTTGACCGAATTTATTCATTACCAAGCCTGCTAGATGTTTGTACAGATCTACAGGACTGGTGTGTTTGCCTAAAAAATGAAAATATTTTCAACGGGGATCACACAGACAATTAAAAGGAGCGATTGCTATCATGCTTGTTGGGAAGTGAAGAGTTACGGCTAACTTCTCAGCATCGTGGTGTTTCACACACTGAATGACACCGGTAAGGTCCAAAAAAATGTGATGTATTGGTATTACCAAGGGGTCTTTCCTAGAGGTCATTCTATAGCGTAAGCTTACTAGCTGAGCTTACTGCTACCCTTAATCTCACATTTAGGAATTTTGCTGTCCTAAAACCCTTCAAAACAATGTGTTAGTTGGCCTTGGATCTGCATAATTAAAATTTCTTCAGGAATGATTCAAAAAAAAAAGTGATTCCTGTTATTTTATTGCTTTGATTTAGTTAGAGCGGCTTCAAGCAATCAATAATTCTACAACTTTCACCTTAATATCTGCTTCAATTACCAAGCAATTTAGTTTGGATCTATCAGAGAGTGGCAATCTTATAGCAGAGCTGCTGGGTATTGGTGTATTAACACAGGTCATTGAAAGAATACCACATGTTTGTTATACTACAGCTCATGCTGTTGTACAATGTTACGTTACCAGTAATTGGGCCCCCCTAATTTATTCCAACCAAAATAATTTTTAACTGTGTAAATCAAACAGGATCACGCAATCAGAAAAAATAAATTTTGAATCAACATCATGATTATGATTCATTAACGCGGATCACCCAACTTTGCACATGTCATGGAAATATTACCGAATATTTACCAATTACCCTGCAAAATAGAGAATGGAACAGAGAGTCAAATAAAATTGAAATACATGTATAACAAGTTGAGTTGATAGTAAGTGTTAAGGAGTAGTTATAGATAGATAGAGAACTGTATTTGTATGCCTATATGGCCACTTCGAATTGTGGCTCATATCATCTACCCAATCGACCTTACTCTCAAAGAATGCAAAGAAAATTTGACAGTGCTCTGCCAGTGATAGCCAAATAATAATTCACATTAGTTTTACCTTGTTGACAGAGTGTAGTCTTGTCAGCCAATTATATATCTATCCTTCTGTGTTGTCCTTTTTTTCTGTAGTCCTTCCTTGCACTTTCTGTCACGGTGGATTACTCACATGTACATCCAAGCTGGTTCTGAATTAAGCACATACATGACAAAGCTTAGGCTATGGTGATTAAGAAAAATGTCTTTCTGGGGAATGGGGAAAGATAGAACCCATACATCCCTGAGCACAAGTAAATCCGGATGCAATAGGCAATACTTAAACACATGCCGGAATGTGAAAAAACCCAGTGCATTGGCAGAAAACCCTTTGTTATCCTTGCCACGCGCAACTTCTACACAGACTTCAGTATGTTTGCAGAGTAATATAACATGATATCATGTCATGAAGTAGCCTACTTTGCAGTCCATACTAACACAGCATTGTCTACCTCTCATTTTTGGCATATCAAATCATTTATATTTTGAATTTTTTTATATATGTGCCAGTTACAGATTCAGGCTCAAACTTGAATTCTTGAACTTGAGATAAAAGTGACAATCAAATACTTGAAGGGATGGAAAAAGAAGAATACTGAGAGTAAAGTAAAGGAAAGCACTAATAAGCTTGTAAAGTGAATGACATGCTTAACTATTCATTACATACATTCTATTCAATATATATGGGATCAGGGCTTACCTTGAAAAGATTACAGCTTAAGCCTTCCAAACAGATTATGTCTGGACTACTACCAAGTCTAAGTCTTTGTTGTGTGTGGGTGTGTTTCCCGGGGTGTGTTTATAACAATTCAATCCTTGCTTACCTATTACTCATCATATCAAGGGAAGTCTTCATCAAGCTATCTACTATTCTGGTAATAAATAACAAATTATGGAAAGATTTTCAATTTCTCTACATGTTATTTGTGAACTTCTTCTTGGTTTACTTAACCCGCACTGTTCTGCTCTACCTCTATCTGACAACAGTATTACTGACAACACATAAACTGAATTTAGAATCTAACAAAAGCTGAGTGATAACACTCTACCAGATGGTGGTCTTTTCACAATCAGCTTGCTTGCCAATGGAAGACAAAATGTAGAATGATAAAATTATAGTTCCTAACAAAATCCCTAGAAATTCATCAGTCAGATGATCAAACAGGAAATGATTTAATTTTGAGAAAATGTTATATGCTGGGCTCAGTACTCATAGAAAAGAAAGGACAACTCTGGTTTTATTCAAAATTTGTATTCCTACAATCACATTTTCAAAGACCTTCCAAAGCTTTTGATATAACAAAAATTCTAAAAATGATCTTATCCATAACTTTTAAATCTATTTGAATGCTTTTATAGGGATTAAAAGTATCAGTATAGCAGATATCAGATGAATTCAGAAATAGTTTTCTAAGCGGATGTAGAATTACCATGTCCGCCATATTGATTGCGCTCAATGGACAATAACATTGTAGTAATTCAATGGAAAATCAAGTAGCCACCCTGTGAAATCTATTAAAGTGGTATTAGATGTCATAAATGTTATGAATCATCACTATTTGCACTCACCAGTGTCCTGCTGACATCGCTATGTATGACAGATTATCATAGTGCTACTGATGTGTAGAGCTAAACAACACAAATGCATATATACTAGCTGTGGAAGAGTTAAAAATTAAAAAAATTCTTGGATGGATGGAGGTGCTTGTTTGAGGTGAGCACTGCTTTGCTGCTACTGCAAGCCAACCTTCTGATTAATTAGTTGGCTTTCTGATATGTTTTGTATAGGATGCAGTATGTGTGGCTGTGACATTCCTGTGATGGTATTCCTGTGATATTTAGTGCTATTGTACTTGTAGTACGCTTATAAATAAGTTGAAAAGATTATTTACTGGAAAAGATTGTTGTGTGTTGATATTTTAGAAAGGGTATGTATAGCAGCAGCATAGTTGTTGAAATAATTTATTTGATGATAATAAAATGAGAAAATGATGATGAATGGACATGAACTAAAGTGTTGGTTTGGGTTGTCAGTCCTGTAACTGTATCATCATCATCATGGTTGTATGGATGTTTGTTAGATATGAGTACTAGTAGTTGGGTTTCAGAGGACCAGAGGTAATAATAGCAATTGATGTCGGGTGGTGTACTTCATATTTGGTTAGGAAAGCAGACTGCTTCTGAGGTTAATTAACGTTTTTCTCTGAAAAAGCTGAATTTAAGAAATTGACAAGAGGTGAAAATAGTACCCTATTACACCACGATATATTCTGAATACACTTTAAGTATTATAATATGTCGTAGAAGAATCACTGAACTCTACAACAACGTATTGTAGAATTCAGTGTGTAGAATAACTGTGTGAGACTGTCTGTCTACCATGACTGGTATTATTATTGATTCATATTGGTTGAGAATTGAGATACATTTGTTTTTGTTTATCATTGAGGTGCTTACTTTAGAAACTTAATGGTAATCTGATGTTCTTACATTTATTTTAGTTGCTTGTCAGTCAATAAGGAAGAAGGTCCGAACAGCTAGCCGGCTGTTGTAGCTGCTCGTTATGAGTGGAAGAAAACAGCTGACACTGCACAGCTTCATGAAAAAGACGTCACGTGCCTCCACAACTCATGGTCAGATATATTGCTGTTCTCTAAGATTAACTAGAACTTTTGGGGCTCAATTTCAATTTGTGACAAGAAGTTTTGTTCATAATATAGATTTCACTTACAAATAGTCTGAACATTACGAGATGTTTGCACTGCATAAAATCGTTTTAAAACTCTTAGCAGTTAGGCTTGCTCAAATGCTTCAACTTGTACTATTTTTCTTATTTAAAGGCGCCGTCAGTACAAACAGATCAGGGCCAGCATCGGATACTGTCACACCGATACAAGTCAGGTGGTTACTGGACGCTGTTAGACATGTCAAATCACAGAAACAGAGACCAGATAGAGACAGAATATGTCGCTATATTCAGCAACATCATGACGTTACATCAGAAACAGTGTCCCTACTACTGGACGCTGCTGTAAAAAATGGAATACTGACTACCACAATCACTCGGGGAAATACTGAGAACTTAACTTATGTCATTACTGCTACACCAGATCAACTGGCAAATTCTGCCACGAAAACTGTCCAGTCTGTAACTAAAACTGTGAACTCTGCTGCAGCTTCTAAACTCAGTAAAGATAAACCTTCAAATACAAACTCTACTGATACTGCGGCAGCAGAGACAACTGTCAATATGGATAACGATGACAAAAAGCTTCTACATAACAAGAGTGATATCAGTCCGTTTATGGTAAAAGCTGTCAAAGGTAGGTGTTGTCTTTAAGTCCTAGACCCCTATTACCCTGTCCTGACATGAATACTGCAAGGCAGTGCTGGTATCTGACGCATTTATTTTTCTGGCATCTCAACATACTGCAGTGTAGTAATTTCAAATATTGTGTGCGCTTGTTTGGTAAAAATGATTTTTGTTTTTTATTCAGCTTTACGGGAGTCTTCCGGTTCTAGTCTCAATGATATAGCTGAGTATATACTTACCTCATGTAATGTTGAACTGAAAAATGGCGTCGATCTGATCCGATTGGTCAAACTGAGTGCCCGACAGGCTGTCAGGAATGGTATGCTTGTAAAAAATAAGGATAACCTGTACAAAGTAGCCAGAGGTCCGGGTCGGCCTGCCAAGAATGCAGACAACTCACCACAGAAGAAACCAAAGGTAAAATAGTTAAAAATTTACCTTACTACATCAATATTTTGCTCCTTGAGTAAGTTGTCTTGAAGTGGTTTTTGAACTTTGCTACCCTGTTTAATTCGTATCGCTTCTAACTATCCTTTTCCTTGATATTTCGGAAAATGAATTTCATCTATATTGTTATTTGATGTCAAGCCAGCAAAAACGACTTGTATTTATTCTATTCCTCATAGTAATAGCATTGTCCGGAAATGCATGTAATGGTTAGAGTGTGAGAAAAGTTTGCTAAGGACACTGTAGTCAATGCCATCCTAATTCTATGAATCAGCAGGCTATACCTTGCACTAGAGCCAATGAATACTCTGTATCAGTCATTTCAGCCAGCACTCAGTTTTGCAAGGAGAAATACCAAGTATTAAATTTCCTTGTTTACACACAGCACACACCAGTAAATACCCTATCAGCTGTTTTGTGTGTTATCACCTCACACAATGTGTTAG
>ERZ1740062.1110-NODE-1110-length-11530-cov-3.655773_pt1 | contig 11530 bp, 13 predicted proteins | sample MGYA00581741_ERZ1740062 | MGnify/ENA primary metagenome ERZ1740062 (study PRJEB43018, sample SAMN04849747) | marine metagenome | isolation source: floating plastic debris | place: Pacific Ocean | collected 2008-09-01 | study: EMG produced TPA metagenomics...
AGATATTTGCGGGAAAGCTTATAGTAGGGATCGGTGGGCAGCCCGGCATAAGACACCCAGGAAACCTTATCGTGGTGCTGTAGATACTCCGCAACGGCATGGGCGTTGGCGCTGTGCCGTTCCATGCGAAGCGCCAAGGTCTCAATACCCGTCAGGATCAGGAAGGCGTTGAACGGCGACAGGGCAGGGCCGAGATCGCGCAGGCCCCGCGCCCGGCAGGCAATGCCGAAGCCAAGTTCGCCGAAGGTCTCATGGAACTTAAGTCCGTGATAGGAGGGATTGGGCTGGCTCATGGTCGGGAACTTATCCGAGGCGCTCCAGTCGAACTTGCCGGAATCGATGATCAGCCCGCCGATGGAATTGCCATGGCCACCAAGGAACTTGGTCGCCGAATGGACAACAATGTCGGCACCCCATTCGATCGGACGGCAGAGATAAGGCGTTGCCAGCGTGTTATCAACGATCAGCGGGATGCCCGCCTCGTGGGCGATCTTGGCAATAGCCTCGATATCCGTCATGACACCACCGGGATTGGCGAGGCTCTCGATGAAGATCGCCTTACATTTCGGCGTTAGCGCCTTTTTGAAATCCTCCGGGTTTGCCGGGTCGACAAAGATGGCGTTCCAGTCGAATTTCTTGAAGGACTGGCTGAACTGGGTGATCGAGCCGCCGTAGAGCCGGGTGGAGGCAAGGAACTCGTCGCCGGGTTGCATCAAGGTGTGAAAGACAATCAGCTGCGCCGCATGGCCAGACGCCACGGCAAGGCCCGTTGCGCCGCCTTCCAGGGTCGCGACGCGCTCTTCCAAAACGGCATTGGTTGGGTTTGTCAGGCGGCTGTATATATTTCCAAAGGCCTGAAGATTAAAAAGCTCCGCCGCATGATCGACATCGTCGAAGACATAGGATGCCGTCTGGTAGATGGGGGTGACGCGGGCGCCTGTGGTCGGGTCCGGCGCGGCGCCGGCATGGACGGACAGTGTTTCAAATCTGGGTGTGTTCATTTTATTTTTTCCCTACAAGTTTTGATCGTTTAGAAGAAATGACACCGGACCGACCGCCCATAAAGGCAATCTCGCCCGAAAGTCGGCCGAATTCGATTTTGGGGCAACGGTTCATCACCACTTTAAGCCCTGCGGCCTCCGCCACAGCCGCCGCGTCGTCATTGCGGACGCCAAGCTGCATCCAGATAACCTTCGCGCCGATTTCGATGGCTTCGTCGACGATGGGCGGGATCGCCTCGCTCGCGCGAAAACAATCGACCATATCGACTGGCACGGGGATATCGGAGAGGGAGGCATAAGCCGTCTCGCTCAGCAGTTCCTGCCCCGCAATGCCCGGATTGACCGGGATCATCCGGTATCCTTTGCGCTTCATATATTTCATGACGTAGTAGCTTGGGCGCGATGGGTTACTGCTCGCGCCAACCACGGCGACGGTCTTCACCTCATTGAGGATCTCGCCGATATAATCATCGGCGTAGGAGTCGTGATTCATAAGCGTTATTCCCCCCGCCAGACGGGATCGCGTTTCTCAAAGAAGGCGGTGAGTCCCTCCTGCGCGTCGCGGGTTGCCATATTCGCGCACATCACGCCGGAGGTATAGTCATAGGCCTTGTCCAAGGCCATCGGCAGATGTTTATAAAAAGCGGCCTTGCCCATTTTCAGCACCACCGGCGATTTCGAGGCTATATTCTTCGCCATTGCAAGGATATGGCTGTCGAGCTCGGCGGCGGGCAGCGCCGCATTGATCAGGCCGATTTCCATTGCGCGATTTGCGTTGATAAAGTCGCCCGAGAGCAGCATCTCCATCGCATGTTTTGGCGCGACATTACGGCCGAGCGCGACACCCGGCGTCGTGCAGAAAAAGCCGAAGTTGATGCCCGAGGTCGCAAATTTCGATTGTTCCGATGCATAGGCGAGATCACAGGAGGCGACAAGCTGGGTGCCCGCCGCCGTCACCGCACCATCAATGCGGGCGATTACCGGCTGGGGCAGGGTAACTATGCTCTGCATCATGCGGCTGCATTGATCGAACAGCTCGGCAAGTGTGCCGTCTTCGGTCATAGACAGCACTTCTTTCAGGTTATGGCCTGATGAGAAGACCGGCCCCTCGGCGCGGATGATCACCACATGGATGTCGGCATCGGCGGCAATATTATCCAGCGTCCCCTGCAGCTGCGCCATCATCTCGCGCGAGAGGGAGTTGCGCGAGGGCGGATCATTAAGTGTCACGGTCGCAATATGATTTTCGACGGCAAGCTCGACGATCTTGCGGTTGTCTTTGTTGGTGACGTCCCTCGCAGACATTATTATTTCCCTCTTGGTCCCGGTGTCGGACAAATACCATAATCCATTCTCAACGCGGATCAATGCCTCCGCCATATTTTTCTGTGCCATGTAGAGAATGTCTTGCGACCGTATGAGGGAGCTTATATTCTCGCGCGGCACCATATAAGAGGAGAAATCGCCCATGCCCGTGATGACCGCTGAAATGCTGGAAGCCTTCAACCGGGAGCATTTCCCGCAGGTCGATCATCTCGGGCTGAAGGTGGATCATGTGGACGATAGCTCCATTACTGTCACCATGAAGACGGAAGATCGGCATTTGCGACCGGGCGGGACGGTTTCGGGCCCGACGATGATGGAAATGGCGGATGCGGCGATGTATCTTCTGTTGCTGGCCCAGATCGGCCCGGTCGCGCTCGCGGTCACTACCAGCCTCAATATCAACTTCCTGCGCAAGCCTGAGCCGGGGGAGATGATTGCGAAGGGGCGTCTTTTGAAACTCGGAAAAACCCTCGCCACCGGGGAGTTCAGCCTCTTTGCGGGTGATCCTGATGAGCCCGTTGCCCATGTCACGGCGACCTATGCGATCCCGCCGAAAAAGTGATCCATAGGCGGCGGTGCATACATTGGGCTGAATTTTGCGGTATTATAATACCACAATGATAAATTAATGAAAATACTCTACTATTTCGGTTGACTTCGGATTCAAGTGAGAATATACCCGCCCTCAGATCGGGGAGCCAATTGCTCCCTTTATTTTGTTGTGGCACGCGTTAAGCGAAGGCTTGAGTTAAATGAAAACCTATTCTGCAAAACCATCCGAGGTGGAGAAGAAATGGCTGCTGATCGATGCTGAAGGGCTCGTTCTCGGTCGTCTTGCCTCGATTATTGCGACCCGCCTGCGCGGCAAGCATAAACCCATGTATACGCCCCATATCGATTGTGGCGACAATGTCATTGTCATCAATGCGGAAAAAGTCGGACTGCCCGGCAAGAAGCTGACCGATAAGGTGTTCTATTGGCACACCGGTCATCCGGGCGGCATCAAGAGCCGGACGGCGGAAAAAACGCTCTCCAGCGCGCATCCGGAACGCCTGATCCTGAAGGCAGTTGAGCGGATGATCCCGCGCGGCGCCCTCGGACGGCAGCAGTTCAGCAACCTGCGCGTTTATGCCGGTTCCGAACATCCGCATGCGGCGCAGAACCCCGAAGTGGTCGATGTTGCGTCGATGAATAGCAAGAACGTAAGGAGTGCCTGAGTATGGCCGATGAAGCAAACTCCCTTGAGGATTTGAAAGACCTGACCGAAGGCGCCGCCAAGGATGCCCCGGCTGCCGATGATTCCGGCGCCGAAGTTATTGAGGCCGCCGAGGTTATCGAAGTTGTCCACGCCGATCCGGTGATTGACAGCCTGGGTCGCTCCTACGCGACCGGCAAGCGGAAAAATGCCATCGCTCGCGTCTGGATTAAGCCCGGCTCTGGCAAGTTCACCGTCAATGGCCGTGATCAGGAAGTCTATTTTGCGCGCCCCGTGCTCCGCATGATCCTGCTGCAACCGTTCGAAGTGACCGATCGCGTTGATCAGTTCGACGTGATCTGCACGGTGAAGGGCGGGGGTCTCTCCGGTCAGGCCGGTGCGGTTCGCCACGGTATCTCGAAAGCGTTGACCTTTTATGAGCCAGGCTTGCGCCCGGCACTGAAGGCCGAAGGCTTCCTCACTCGCGACAGCCGCGTTGTGGAACGGAAAAAATACGGCCGCGCGAAAGCCCGCCGGAGCTTCCAGTTCTCCAAGCGTTAATCGCGAGAGCATACGACAAAGAAAAGGGCTCGCTTCGGCGGGCCCTTTTTTTGTGGTTTCAATTGTTAAAGAGAGATGGCCCTATCAATAGAACTTGAATTCTGCCAGCTTTCCGCGTTCGGTCCATGTCAAATCGCCCACGTCAGAAAATGCAAAGTCCAGAACCACGCCATTGTTTACGATGCAGGTGAACCGCATTTTTTCTTCACCGACAACGAAAAAACTTCGAGGGCGCTCCAGACTCGATTTCGCGGGATCGTATATTTTCCATTTGACGACACCTGTGATGGTATAGTCATCATCAATGGTCATATCCCGCTCTTGAAATCCGAAATGGAGAAATATGGATTTTGAATGCGCCCAAGGGCGCCCTTTCCAGTCATAATTATAAAGCCCCTCCTTACATACTTTGGCAGCCTTAAAATATTCCCCCCTAAACAACCGAACGTCGGTGACCTCTCCATGTTCAATTTCGCATATCGCTGAGACCTTAGGGGCTCTCGGAAGACGGCATTCCCCTCTCACAGTTGCTTTTAAATTTGGCCATGATTCATAAATTACCGGCTCAATGCCCAAAAAGTCCGCACAACGATGCGATGTCCCATCAATTTCAATTTTTGGAATTCGCGTCGGCGCCCAACACAGCCGATGAATTTCACTGACATCTTTTCGCCATTGCAACAAATTGGAGCCGTCTGAATCGTCACTTTTCCCCGAGATATTTTGCGCTGCGTTTTGCTCACCAACACATGAAGCCACAGTCAGGAACAAGCAACATATCAATAAAGGAAAACGCTTCATTTCATTTGTCTCCATTCACCGCTCAACAACCGCCATGCCGCTGCCATCTGGCGGACGAAGGGTGCTCCTTACCATTTTCGCCCTTGAAGACACTTTCCAGACGTGCCTTCGCAGTCTTTACGGAGTACACTTATAGATAGAACGCGTCATTCGATCTAGGGACTGTTGTGCTGTCAACACCATCCGGCCCGAAATTTATTTGGGATTAGCCAAATCAAATTTACTGCGGCAATTGGCCATTTTTGCCGGTGAAAATGCCGCATTTCAAATCGCCTTTTTCTTCGATACACTCGCCTCACGGAAAGCTGCGATTTCACGCGCCGGAATTCAGCGCGGCGATGATGTTCTTTACGCAGTCCGTGGCCGAAAGCTTGGCGGTGTCTAGTGTGAGCCGGGGAGTGGTCCAGGCGTCATACTGCCGTTCCTGAACGCGTTGCCAGTCGTGAAGGGTGTGGCCATCGAGGTCGCTCCGGCGGGTCTCGATGCGCCGTCGATGCTCGGCAGTGTCGGAGCAGATAACCTCAATATCGAGCAGTCGCGCGCCTGTGGACGTTGCGGCCTCCGCGAGCCATTGCCGGGTGATCGCGATCGGATTGACCGTGTCCGCGATAACATCCTTGCGAAGCGCGAGATTGTCCTTTGCGATGGCCGCGACCGCACGATATCCCGCATCCGCTGCCGGATGAATGGCGAGGGTGCTGTTTTTAAGCGCGTTCTCGATGGAATCGATACGTAAATAAAACGCATCAATCTCCGCCGCGAGGGCGCGGGCAATGGTCGTCTTGCCGACCCCCGGCAGACCGGAAAAGGAAATTAGAGTGGGCATATCATGGCTTTAGCACAAAACCGAGAGTCGGCAAACCAAAGAGGACCGAAGGGGGCAGCGGCGCAGATTTTCAGGGCGGGCTCAAAATGACGCATTTAAAATCGTGACACTCTCCGATACACTAAAGAGATGGAAAGTCGTGACTTTATTAAATCCCTAACCCGCGGGCAGCGGGAGATGTTGACCCGGCGCTCGGACGTGAAGGGCCTCCTGCATCTGGCTGGGCATGTGGGGCTGATCCTGCTGATCGGTGCGCTGATCGCGATGCAGGGGCCGGGCTGGCCGCTGTTGATGCTGCCGCAGGGCATTCTGATTGTCTTTCTCTTTCCTGCGCTGCATGAAACCTCCCACCGCACGGCGTTCAAAAGCCTCTGGCTCAACAAGGCGGTGGGTCGGATATGCGGCCTTGTGACTGTCCTGCCGCCGGAATGGTTCCGCTATTTTCATATCGAGCATCACCGCTTCACACAGGACCCGACGCGGGATCCGGAGCTGCATGCGCCGAAGATTACGACGCTTTCGCAATATCTCTGGCATGTGTCCGGCATCCCGATCTGGATTTCGCATGTGAAGACCATCCTTAAGAACGCGGCGGGGCGCATCGATGACGCTTTCGTGCCGGCGCATGGCCGAGCGGCGATCCGGCGGGAGGCACAGGCGATGCTCCTCATATACGCCGCGCTTGTCGTCGGATCAGTCGCGGCGGGCTCCGCGCTTCTTTTCTATGTCTGGATAATTCCTGCGGTTCTCGGCCAGCCGTTCCTGCGGCTCTTTCTGCTGGCTGAACATGGCGGCTGCCCGGAGGTCGACAATATTTTTGAGAATACCCGCACGACGCTCACCAATCCCGTCGTGCGCAAGCTTGCCTGGAACATGCCCTTCCATGCAGAGCATCATGCTCTTCCGGCGGTGCCGTTTCATGCCCTCGAGAATTTCCATATGCTGACTCGACCGTACCTTAACGTGACGGAGTCGGGCTATATTGCGTTCCATCGCAAATATATCAGTCGCCTCGCGCGCTGAGCTTACGCCGCGTCTTTTAGGGATCTCGTCTCGCCGATTTTAAGGATCAGGGCGTTTTCCGCGCCATAGTTCTGGTCGATGGCGGCCTGGCGGAAGCGGGCTGGGGCCTCGAACGGGTCTTCAGGGGTGAGCATAATCGTGCCCCAATGCATGCCGAGCGCGCGTTTCGCGCCAATGTCGCGGGCGATCCTGATTGCCTCCTCCGGTGTGGCATGCACCGCCTTCATAATCTCGCGCGGCTCATAGGCACCGATGCCGACGAGGGCGAGATCAAAGGGCGCATGATGCTTGCCGATTTCCTTGAAGATGTCGCCATGGGCGGTATCGCCCGAAAACCACACATTTTCCTCTGCCGTTTTGATGCCGAAGCTGGCCCAGAGCGTCTTCTTCTGGTCATGCACACCGCGCCCTGAAGAATGCACCGCAGGCAGCGTCGTGATGGTGAGGCCGTCTTCCGACCAACTCTCCCACCAGTCCTGCTCGACCACCTTTTTAAAGCCGCGCCGGGTGAAGAAACGCTTGAGGCCAAGCGGCACGACCACTTGCGTATGGTCCTTATGTGGGTAGGCGGCGAGCATACCGGCGTCGAGATGGTCATAATGATTATGGCTCACCAGCATCACGTCGGCCTTGGGCAGCTCATGCGCGGCAAGCGCAGGCGGAATATACCGCTTCGGACCGAGGGGGGCGGGACCCGCCCGCTCCGACAGGTATGGATCGGTCAAGATGACCTTGCCGCCGGTGCGCACAATAAAGGCCGCATGGCCGAGCCAGGTCACGCTCGGGTTACCACCCGCGATAATCCCGGCGTCGACAGCGGTACGGCCCAACACATGGCCATCCGGCACCTCGGGCACGACTTTCGATCTCAGCTGTCGGGTGATAAAGCGGAGCATACCGCGCTTGCTGATGCGGCGGTTGGGGCTGCCTTCGGGATTGCGAAACCCGCCGTTCGGGTCGTGATGATAGGGTTTTGCCGTCATTTACATGTCTCACAAGGGACCGGAGCACCCTTGTTAGATTGCGCTTTTCGCCAGAAATTCAATAGGCGAACTCCCGTTTAAGCCGGATATAGCCGCTCACCGCCACGAGCGCCATCAGGATTCCGCTCAGCCAGTAAAGCCCATCAAATCGGCCGCTCGCCGCAAGCATAGTGCCGCAAATGGCCATGCTGACGGTGCCGCCCATAAGCTGCGCCGTCATTGTGAGGCCGCCGCTTTGCCCGAGCTTTTCCGTCGGCACAGAATTGACGATAGCGCGGCGGGTCGAGACAAAATGAAAGGGCAGCGCCAGCCCCCAGGCGAGCAGCGCGGGAAGGAGGAGCCAGTAGCTGTCGAAATTCACGAAGATTGCCAACCAGATCATCCCGCCAGCATTCAAGGTGAGGCCGATCAGTGACATTTTCCGCTCATCGAATTTGTCCGATAAATTCCCGACGACCAAAGCCGCGAAGAGGGAGGGAAGCATTGCAGGGATTAGCGCGGCCCCGGCGAGGAAGGGCGAGAAACCGAGGGATTTCTGTAAAAAGAGCGCGCCAAAGACGATCAGCGTGATCTTGCCGAATTCTCCCATGAAGACGATACTATTCATCACCGAGATCGTCCGCATGGAGAAAAGCCGAAGATCGAAGAGGGGGCTCTGGATTTTAAGCTCCAACGCGACGAAGGCGATAAGCGAGATAGGCCCGATGATGATCCCGGAGATGATATAGGGATTGCTCCAGCCGTAATCCGGCACCTCCATGATCGCGACGACAAGGGCGGCGAGGCCGATGATCAGCAGGGCGAGGCCCGCAAGGTCGAGGCGCGCGCGGGGTGGTCCGGCGTCCCTTTCCGGCTCCCGCCAGGCGGCGAGGACAACGAGGGTAATGGCGATCACCACCGGGATGTTGATCCAGAAAATCCATCGCCAGCTTAAAACATCGGTGAGAAATCCGCCGACCAGCGGTCCCATGGAGATGAAGCACCCGCCGATGGCGGTCTGGATGCCGAAGGCGCGGCCGCGTTCCTCGGGCTTGAAGACCGCCGTGATCATGGCGACGGTGAAGGGGAAGATGACGGCAGCACCCAACCCTTGGGCGGCACGGGCGGCAATCAGGGCGGTGCCGCTCTCCGCGAGACCGCAAGCGATGGAAGAGAGGCCGAAGAGACCGAGCGCGCAAAGGAACAATTTCTGGTAGCCGAACAGATCGCCCATCTTGCCTGCGGCCGCCGCCAACGCGGTGAAGACAAGGAAGTAGGCATTGACGATCCAGTGGGAATTGACCTGGCTCATGGAAAGCTCGCGCCGGATCGTCGGCAGGGCGACGCCGACCACGGTCTCATCAAGGACGATCAGCGCCAGCGTGCCGCCCATGGCCGCCAGTACCCACCATTTCCGATTACTCTCATTGATCGAGATCAATCTGTCCTCTGTCGTATCGGTTATAACTGGCGCATAAGGCCACCGCAATAGACGGACAGGATGACAAGAAAGCGCTTTCATGTCACTCTTGAAAAAAACCGAGGGAGAAGAATTAATGACAAAACTCGACGAATATTACGACTGGGATGCCATTCTGGACGGGTTGAATAAATATCTTCGGATCCGTGCGACGCCGATCGGTATGAAGCTGTTCGAAACGAAAGAGGAAATGGAGGCGGTGGAAAAAATTCGCCGACCTGGTTCCATCCATACGGCGGACCAGATTGTCGGGCAGGCCGCCCGCCTTGGCTGGACAGTGGGAGCGACAGCGGATGATTTCGTCGGCGCGCAATGCGGCGCGGTGATGGTGCTGCACCCGCAGGATGAGGAGTGGCACAAGGGCGAACGCTACGCCGGTGTATGGTATGAAACGCCCGAGGATGCGCGTAATCATCAGTCAGCCATGACTGTCGTGCCGTCGGGGCAGTTCGCGGCGATGGCGGTCTCACCGCTTGCGTCGAAACGGCTCCACCCGCCGGATATCTGCCTGATCTATGCGACCCCGGCGCAGATGATCATCTTCATCAATGGCCTGCAATGGGCGGGCTATAAAAAGCTCGATTTCTCGGTTGTCGGAGAATCCTCCTGCGCCGATAGCTGGGGCCGGGCGCTTTCCACGTGGGAGCCAAGCCTGGCGTTGCCCTGCTTTGCCGAGCGGCGTTATGGCGGTGTGCTGGAGGATGAACTCCTGATGGCTATTCCGCCCGCTTATCTGCCTAAAGTGATCGAAGGGTTGGCGGCGCTCTCAAAGAACGGTTTGCGCTATCCGATCGCTCAATATGGAATTCAGAATGATGTCCGCGCGGGCATGGGCGTGAGTTACAGCAGTTCGTCAAAATAAATGCAATATAAAAGACGCAGGGATTTGCGGTCTTTTATTCGGATTTTATAAAGCTCGCAGGGCGTGAAGAATGAGTATTGGCATGCACCAAATAAATGAGTATATTTCCCGCCGCTTATAATAGAGAGTATGTACAGTGAGTAGGTCTTTCTGCCGGGGCCGGTCGTATAATAATAATCGGGGAATACAGGGATTTGTGAAAGTATGGTCTATGAAAAGTTCGATGATGTTGACTGGGTGACGCCGGACGCGAAGGAATTCGCATATTACTGGCGCAGTCTGGATCGAGACCGTGTCGTTCCCCGCCGGGACAGTTTTGATCCGGTTCGGATTTCGCCGTTGTTGCCCGGCATTGCCATATATGAGGTTAAGTCACGGGACGAGATTATCTACCGGCTGGCCGGGACTGCGCTGGTCGATAAGTTTGGCATGGAAGTGACGGGGAAGAATTTTCTGGATTTCTGGGAAGGGGAGGGACGCGAGAAGGCGGCGAACGCGATGTATGAATGCGTCTCCAGACCTTGCGGCATGTTTTCCAAGCTGATGGGCGTCTCTATGAACGGGCGGGTGGAAACGAGCGTGGCCGTCGGCTTCCCACTGCTTGACAAAAACGAAGTCTGCAATCGTCTGGTATTTTATTCCTCCGGGTTTGATTATGAGAATCTCCGTGTACCCGAAGAAGACCAGATCCAATCCCTAGAGGCCGAACAGACTATCTTCATTCAGCTCGACGATTGAAACGCGTCGAGATTTCTCTGTAATTCCTCAAAGAAACGGGCCGCATGCAGGCCATCCATGATCGCGTGATGCGCCTGCAGGTTGACGGAAACCCGGGCGCGGGCGTCCTCCTCGACAATTTTGCTCCAGGCGATGCGGGGAATGCAATCGTCCTTGTTCGCCAGCGGATGGGTCATGGCCGTGAAATCAAGCCAGGGAAGGCAGCTCAAGTAAATCCACTGATCTTCTCCCTCGGTTTCGTTATCAAGCGTGGTCTGCCTTGAGGCCGCCTCGCCCGCCGCGCGGCAGGTGGCATCGAAGGACGGCCAGTCCTCATGATAGCTTGCTTGGCAGAAGGCGAAGCGGTCGCCCGCGATCGGCACGGTGAAGGAAGGGTGGACGATATCATGCCGCACCACTGTCTCACCGCGAAAGCGGATGCGAAATTCGGGAACCGCGTTCGCGGCGCGGATAATGCAGAATAATATTGCATTAAAGAGGGACAGTTTCTCCCGTCGGACAGTGACCAGCAGGTCGGTAACAGTGATCGGGGCGGTCAGGCTGAAATGCGGAAAATCGACCGCGCGGTGCATCTCGTAATGGGGCCGCCGTTCCAAGTTCGCGACGTAGACCACAGTCTCGCTCATGCTTATTCCTCATCCTCGTCAATCGGACCCGGCAGCATCTTGTGTGTGACGATAGGAACCAGCTTGCCGCGCCCGCCAAGATCGCGCCTATCGTCTATATCGATTTTGATCTGCGTCTGCGCGTCCGTG
>ERZ1740062.1111-NODE-1111-length-11526-cov-3.640746_pt1 | contig 11526 bp, 11 predicted proteins | sample MGYA00581741_ERZ1740062 | MGnify/ENA primary metagenome ERZ1740062 (study PRJEB43018, sample SAMN04849747) | marine metagenome | isolation source: floating plastic debris | place: Pacific Ocean | collected 2008-09-01 | study: EMG produced TPA metagenomics...
GCGTTGATGTGCTGGTCAACAACACGGGCGGGCTGGTTGCGCGCAAGACCATCGCCGATATGGATTTGGCGCATTGGCAGGGGGTGATGGACCTCAATGTCACCTCTGTGTTCACGATGACCAAAGCCTGCCTGCCGCATATGCGCCGAAACGCCAGCATCGTGAACCTGGCAAGCCTGGCGGGGCGCGATGGCGGCGGACCCGGGGCAGTCGCCTATGCGACTGCAAAGGGCGCTGTCATGACGATGACACGCGGCTTGGCCAAAGAGCTTGGCCCAGCGATCCGCGTCAACGCGCTTTGCCCCGGCATGATCGACACGGATTTTCACAACGTCTTCACCGATGACGCGGTGCGCAGCAAAGTCGCCGCCTCAACCCCGCTAAAACGCGAGGGCGATCCCGCCGAGATCGGGGCGCTGGTTGCGTTTTTGGCAACCGACAGCGCCGGTTTCATCAACGGCGCCTGCATCGATGTGAACGGCGGCGTCGCGTTCTCGTAGCGCCGGCCAGTCCAGCCCAAGGGGCCAAAGCGCCCTGACCATAACCGAACCGGAACCGGGAGGATCCAATGCTTAAAGTCTCAGCCACAGCCATCGGCGCGGCCGCACTTGTCTTCGCAAGCGTGTCAGCCGTTGATGCGCAAACCACACTGCGCGGCGCCAGCATGTTCGATGAAGAGCATGCCTTCACCAAAACCCTGCGAGAGTTCGAGCGGCTGGTCGGCGAAAAATACGCGGGCGACGTCACCTTCGATCTGCGCCTCAACGGCGAGCTTGGGGTCGAGTCCGACTATGTCACGTATCTCACCCAAGGTGTCGCGGTCGATTATACGATCCTCGCGCCCTCGAACATGGCGGTGTTCTCAGAGTCGATCCCGCTGATGGACATGCCGTTTTTGTTCCGCGATCTCGATCATTGGAATGCGGTGCTCTCCTCTGACGCGCTCAAACCGCTTGAGGATGACCTGCGCGAAAAGGCGGGGATCGTGATCGTTGGCTATCACGGCGGCGGCGTGCGCAACTTGGCCTCGGCCGAGCCCGTGACATCGATGGAGGAGCTTGCCGGCCACCGGATGCGCGTGATGGGCGCGCCGATCCAGGCGCAGACCTTCTCTGCCGTGGGCGCCGCGCCGTCGGCCATTGCTTATAACGAGGTCTATAACGCGATCCAGACCGGCGTGATCGCGGGGTTCGAGAATGAGGCAGCCTCGATCCAGAACCTCAAATTCTATGAGGTCGCGCCGCATATCTCTCTGACCCAACACACCATCACGGTGCGCCCGATCGTGATCTCGGCCAAAACCTTCGACGGTCTTCCGGCGGATCTGCAGGCGGCGATTATGGCCGCGGGCGCCGAGGCTGGTGCCTTCGGCCGGGCGCTGGAAAGCAGCCAGGACGGTGAAAAGCTGCAAGCCATGGCCGATGCGGGCCAGATCGAGGTGCATGACTTCGCGGGCCGCGAAAAGATGCTGGACCTGGTCCGCCCGGTGCAGGACGCCTACGCGGCAGAGCTTGGCGCGACCGAGCTTCTGGAAAACATCCGCGGGATGTAATCCCGCCCCGGGCGGCGCGCCAACCGCGCCGCCCGGGCTTGCGTTGTGAAGCGTTCCATCGCTTGGGGAGGCAACCACCGTGGTCGGTCGCATCTTGGATAACTTTTGCCGCGGCTTGCGTGTCCTTCTCGGCCTTCTGATGGGCGCGCTCGCCATTCCGGTCGCGATGCAGGTCGTGTCGCGCTACACCGGCCTGATCCCGACCTACCTTTGGACCGAGGAACTGGCGACTTTCATCTTTGTCTGGATCGTGATGATCGGATCGATGGTTGCGGTTTGGGACGGAACGCATTTCGACGTCCGCGTCACCCCCGATGCCACAGCGCCCCTCTTAAAGCTGCTGCAAAACGGCCTGGTCCATGTCGCCATCGCCGGGTTCGGCCTTCTGTTTCTGATCTATGGGATCGAGTATGCGGAGTTTGGGGCCACGCAGCGCTCTGTCATGATGCGGGCGAACTTGGTGATCACACATGTCTCGGTGCCCATCGCGGGCGCCATCTGGTGTGTGCTGGCGGGATACCGGCTCTGCGAAGACGTCGCGGCGTTTCGCAAAACCAAAAGCGGGATATCATGATACTTGGAACCGCCACGGCCAGCGGCCTGCTTGTGGGCTGTTTTCTGCTGCTGATCTTTCTGCGCATCCCGGTTGCCTTCGCGCTAGGGCTGGCGACCATCCCCGTCGTTTTGTTGGAACTGCGGCTGACGCCCTTCATCGTGCTCGACCGCATGTTTCAATCCTACAACTCCTTTATCCTCCTTGCAGTCCCGTTCTTTCTGTTGGCCGCGAACCTGATGAACTCTGGCAAAGTGACGGACCGGCTGATCGCGCTGGCGCGGGTTTTGACCGGCTGGTTGCCGGGGGGTTTGGGGCATGTGAATGTCGCGGTCTCGATGCTGTTCGCGGGCATCTCTGGCTCCTCCACCGCCGATGCTGCGGGCATCGGCAAGATCCTGATCCCGGCGATGCAGAAGGAGGGCTACGATACCCGCTTTGCCGTTGCGATCACCGCCTGTTCTTCGGTGATGGGGGTCATTATCCCGCCCTCGATCCTGATGATTGTCTGGGGCGGCGTGATGCAGGTGTCTGTGGGCGCGTTGTTTTTGGGCGGTGCGGTGCCGGGGCTGATGATCGGGCTTGCGCTGATGGCGACGGTCTACGGGTTTGCCAAGGTCCGCGGCTATCCCATCACGGCCTCACCGGACTGGGCGGCGGTCTGGGACGCGTGGAAAGGGGCTGCACTGGCGCTTCTGACACCGATTTTCGTGATCGGTGGCATCGTCGGCGGCATCGTGACGCCGACCGAAAGCGCGATCATCGCCGCGGGATACGCGCTTTTTCTCGGCATGGTCGTCTACCGAACCGTGCGCCCCCGGGACCTTGGCTTTATCCTCTACGACACGGCCCGTTTCGCTGCGATCTCGCTTTTCGCCATTGGGACGGCCTCGGCCTTCGGATGGCTTTTGTCGTTTTACAATGCGCCAAGACTGATCGTGGCGCTGATCACCGCGTGGGAGTTTGGGCCCTTCGGCACCGCCCTTGTTATAGCGCTTCTCTTTCTGATCTTCGGGCTTTTCATCGATGCCATCCCGACGATCATTATCCTCGGAACGGTTCTGATGCCGGTGGCGGCGGCGGGCAATATCGACCCGATTGCGTTCGCGATTATCGGGATTGTCGCCCTGGCCTTCGGCCTGGTGACGCCGCCCTACGGTCTTTGCCTTCTCATCTCGGCCGCGATCGGCGGGCTGAACGTGGTGCAGGTCCTCAAAGAGGTTGCCATCATCCTGGCGCCGATGCTGGCGATCCTGCTTTTGCTGGCCGCCTTCCCCGAGATTGTCCTTTGGCTTCCCAAACAGGTGATGCCGGAAAGCTTTTAGACCCGGCGCGCCAGGGCGCGCGGCGCCCTTTGGGCTTGGGTCAAGGGCGGCGCAGATACAGCGTGCCGCCCCCGACATGCAACCCTAAGCCGCTTAATCCTTGACCGGATATTGAAAACTGACGGGATGCGCGAACACCATATTGGGCCGGTTCGCATTGCCGTTCTCAAAAAGCTCCCGCGCGAGATCTGCCACAAGATGCGGATCTTCGGCGTGGATAAAGTGGTCGGTGTTCACGATTGCCACGCGACCAGCGGGCAAAAGATCGGCGGAGGTCATGTATTCCTGTGGCTTTTGCCCAGGATCCCGGTCGCCCTGGATCAGAAGGACCGGCATGGTCAGTTTCGGGATCACATTGGCCATGCGAAACTCCTGCTCGATATCGAAACTGGTGCCCTGGAACGTGCGGGCCGCGGCCGCGGCCGTCCCTTCAAAGCCAAACTCCCAATCCAAACGCTGTAAAAACCGTTCTGGAAACTGGACCGAGCCATAATCGCCCGCGTAGGCCGCGCGGGCCAAACCCTCCTGGCTTTGAAACTCCATGGTGCTCCTCGCCGCGTGGGGGGCGGGCGGGGCAGTCCGTGGGGCTGATCGAAGGACTGCTGCATGCGGACATAGCCCGTGATCCGCGCGCTCATACCGTCCAAAGCGATCAAGTTTTCGCTGACGATGGTGCCGCGGTCGTGGCTGATCAGATTGAACGTCTCGACGCCGATCACGTCGAGCAGGTTTTTCAGACTGGCCGCCGAACCGGCATAGCTGACATCGATCTCGGGCCCTTTGTCGGACTGCCCATATCCCAGCACATCGACCGCGATGACGTAATAGTCATCGGCCAACAGCGCCATGACCTCCGCGTTGGCCCACCAGGTATCGGGATACCCATGGACCATCAGGACAACATCGTCATCGGGCGACCCGGCGGTGACGAAGTGCCAGACCGGCCCGCCGGCATCGACGAACCAATGCGTGCCGAAAACGCCGCCCCCCAAATGCTCAATCTCTCCATGCCGGCTGACCCGAAGACTTGCGGGAACCCCCTCGGGGTAGCGCCCGACATCCTCCGATATGCGGGCAAGCGGATAGGGTTCGTATGAAAACTCTACCCAATCACTCTCGGTATCATCCGCAACCGCCGGCATCGCGACACCGATCAGCAGGGCGAAGGCCGGTAGGACAGACAACACAGACAAAACGTTGACGTTTGCAAAGGTACCCATGGCTGCAGTTCCCTTTTTCTCAAGACTGTCAAGCAGACGGCAGGATCGCCGCCGCAGTCAGAGGACCGCGCACAGGGGTAAGCTGTAAACGCGCAGTTTTGCGCACCTTATGCGCGCTTCGATCTGTTGCCAGGCCGTCGGCCGCAGCGCACGCTTTCCCCACCAAAAACCCAAACATGTCTTATCGAACTGAACGCGGGAGCTCGGTCATGGTCACCTTTCGTCAAACTTGTTCACTTGCCTGTCTCCTTTTGGGCGCCGGCATGGCGCAGGCGGATCTGCCCCGGTCGTCCGGCATCTTGGAATTCGGACCCGACAACACGCTTTTCCTGGCCGACGCGGCCAGCGGGGCGATCCATGCCTATACGCTGCCCGCAGGGGGCACGCCGCCAGAGCAGGACACGGCCTTCAACCTTCTCGACGTGGACGCGCTGGTGGCCGAGGCCATCGGCGCGACGGGGCGGATCGTCTACAGCGATCTGGCCGTGCACCCGGTCACGCGCGCGGCCTATGTCTCGCTGACCGCCACGGTCGCGGGGGAGCTTGCCCACAAGGTCGCCGTGATCACACCCGATGGCGGTGTCAGCGACCTTGACCTTGCCGCGTTGGAAGCGTCGCAATTCAGCATCGACGACGGGCCCGATCCGGCGGTGTCGTTTTGGCGCGACATCCCTGCGCCGTCGCTGACGGTCACGGATCTCGATTATGTCGATGGGGAGCTTTTCGTCGCCGGGATCTCAACCGGGGAGTTTGCCTCGACGCTGCGCCGCGTCCCTTATCCCTTCGACGGGTCGGCCGGCTCTACCAGCATCGAGATGTATCACGCGGCCCATGACCAAAACGAAACCCGCGCGCCGATCCGCGCAATGACGGTGGTGGAGCTTGACGGCGCGCCCACCGTCGTTGCCGCCTACACCTGCACGCCCTTGGTGACGGTGCCGGTGGACAGCCTGACGGACGGCGCGCATGTCTTTGGCAAGACCGTTGCCGAACTTGGCTATGGCAACACCCCGCTGGATGTCGTGCCGTTTGCCGTGGGCAACCGGCAAGGCGGCGTCGACAATTACGTGCTTGTCGTGAACCGAGAGATGGATGCCGACTTGATCGCGCTCGGCGAGCTTGCCACGGCCGCTGCCGCCCCCGGTCTGACCGAGCCTGTGCCCTATCTCGGCGCCACGTCCGGTGTCACCACGGTGCCGCTACCGCTGTCGGGTGTCGTGCATGTCGCGGATCAGGACGCGCAGTTTCTGCTGGGCCTGCGCCGCGATCTCGACACCGGCGCGATGGAGCTGGTGTCGTTTCGCAAGGGCGCGTTTTTCCGCCTCAGCGACTTTATCAGTGAGTACAATTTTCCCGACTACGCCTATGCCAGCGGCGAAGCGTCGGACGGTCTTCGCATGTTCCAAAACATGCTGAAGGCCGACGAAGGCTTCCCCGGGCAGATCCGCCAGTGATGCGGCGCGCCCTGATCCTGGCACTCGCCCCCCTTTGGGCGGCGGGCGCCGCGCTGGCGGTCTGCCCGCCGGCATCGGAGGCGGAGGTTTATCCGACCGCGCGCGTCTTGCCCGCCAATCTTCTGCGGATGTATGTCTATTTCCCGCGTCCGATGTCGATGGAGGCGGGCGTCCGGGATGTGGCGGTGCTGGATGCAAGCGGCACGCCGGTGCCGGGGGTATTCCTTGAAACCCGCCAGGATCTCTGGTCCCCCGACCGCCGGCGGCTGACGCTGCTTCTTGATCCCGGTCGGGTGAAAACGGGGTTATTGGCGCATGAGGCGCTTGGCCGCGCGTTGGTCGTCGGGGCGGGCTACACGCTGGAGGTTTCGGACACCGTGCTGGACCGGAACGGGTGCCCGCTCGGCCAGCGCCTGTCGCATCGGTTCACAGTGGGCGAAGCGGATGGGGAACCGCCGGCGCCGGGCTCTTGGGTCATGACGGTCCCCGATGCGGGGACCACCGCGCCGCTGATCGTCGCGCTTGGCAGCGCCCATGACCACCTGTCGCTGGCCTACCGGCTGCGCGTCAAAACCGCCGAAGGCGCCACAGTCCGGGGCGCGCTGGCACTGGGTCCGGGGGAGCGGTCCTGGCATTTCACACCGGCCGAGCCTTGGGCCCCGGCGGCCTACACGCTGGCGGTCGACGCGCGGCTGGAGGACCTTGCCGGCAACCGGCCGGGGCACCTGTTCGACCGCCCCGCAGACGCCCCGCCGCAGCCCTGGATCTCAGCACGCCCGTTTCGGCCCCCGGGCTAGAGCAATTTCCGTTCACACTGGATCAGACATCGCTGCCTCAAGATCAGTATCCTGATGATCTTGAACGCGTTTTCCGATGAAGGCTGACCTCCTGTGAACGGAAAACGCCCTGGGGCGGGGCGCAGGGCGGGCTTAGGGAATGCCCGTCTCCAGCGCCTTTAACGCGCCCAGCATCGCCTGAACCTTTTCGGTCCGGTGCATATCGACATGGCTGACCAACCAGACAGGGACGCGCCAATGGTCCTTTGGTTCGACAACTTGGCGCAACGCCGGATTTCGGGCGGCAAGGGCGATTGGCGCGAACCCGATCCCGGCCCCGGCACAGATCGCCTGATCCGCAGAGAAGGCGTTCGTCATGTAAAGCACGATCCGCTCTGGCGGGACGTGCGCCAGCAACCATTTTCGAAACGGGGCGCTTGAACCGGGGCTCAGAGCACCGACAAACTCATGCCGGGCCAGATCCTCAAATCCCGCAGGCGCGCCCTGCCGGGCGATGTAGTCCTCATGCGCGAAAAGGCCGAAGGCGAGCGTGAAATAGGGCTGCACGACATAGTCGTCCTCTGCGGGCTTGGTCCCGACACGAATGGCGACATGGGCGTCGGCATGCTCAAGCTTAAAAAGCGCATCGTCGGCTTTCAGCGCCACCCGCGTGGCCGGGTTCTGGCGGCGAAACGCGACCAAAGCGGGCATGATCAGGCTGGAGATCGGAAAAAGCGTGGTGACGATCACCTCACCGCTCAACTCCGACGCGCTGACCCGGGCACGGCCCGCAAAATCGTCGAGCATATCGTAGGCGCGGCCAGCGACGGTCAAAAACTCAACGCCCGCGTCGGTCAACTGGTAGCCCTGGCGATGACGGATGAACAGCCGAACGCCAAGCTGGCTTTCGAGAAAATCGATGTGCCGATTGACCGTCGCGCGGTGGAGGCCAAGCTGTTTTGACGCTTGGGTTACCGTGCCGGTTTGCGCGACCAGAAGGGCCGTGCGCATCTCGGTCCAGGTTCGCATCGCAATCTCCCTACGCCCATTTCTGCTCTGATATGGGTGCGACACCGCCCGCGTCGACGCCTGGCCTGTCTTGCTTGGCCGCGCAAAGGCCCCGCGAAGAGGTTTGCCAAATGCCCGCTTTTTGTTCACTCTCTCGGTATGGAGTTTCTAGCCGTCAGCCATAACGGTTTTCTGGTGTTCATGTCCTGCTTTGTCGCCCTGGTGGCAGGGTTCACCGGGCTTTCGATGACCCGCGATCTTGCGCTGAAGCCGGTGACCGAAAAAAAGGCCTCCATCGCGCTTGGCGCTGTGGCGCTGGGCGGCGGGATCTGGGCCATGCATTTCGTTGCGATGCTGGGGCTGCAACTGCCGATCCTGTTTTACTATGACGCGGCGATCACGCTGGTCTCGGCTTTGGCGGCGAGCTTGATCGTTGGCGCGGCGCTGATCCTTCTGCATTTTGCCGAGCGGACGCGAGCGACCATCGCGCTTGCGGGCGGGATTGTCGGCATCGGCGTTCTGGTCATGCATTACATCGGCATGGCGGGGTTAGAGCTTTGCCGCGCCATCTACACGCCCGCGGGCGTCGTCGGCTCCTCCGTCGTTGCGGTTGGCCTGTGCATCGTGGCCTTCGGCGTTGCCTATGGGCGGCGGACCAAGAAAAACATCGTTCTCGGCACGCTCTGTTTTGCGGCGGCCGTCTGCTCGGTCCATTTTCTGGCGATGGCCGGAACCCGGTTCGTCCCGGTGACCGAGGGGGTGGAGTTTGGCCCATCGATCAGCAACGAAACCTTGGCTTTGGGCGTGATCGTCTTCAGCTTTGTGATCTTCGGCGCCTGTCTTTGGGTCAGCGTCACCTACCTGCCCCGGCCCGCGGCCCCCGCCCCGGCACCGCAAGACGGCCCCGTCGGCGCCCCGCCCCCCTTGCAAATCCCGTGTGAGCGCGATGGCGGCAAGGTCTTTATCGCAGCCCAAGACGTGACCTTTGTCCGCGCCGATGGGCATTACACCCAAGTCTATACCGAGCGTGAGCGTTTTTTCTGCGTCTGGCCGGTGACCGAGGCTGCCAAGCGGCTGGTGCCGGTGGGGTTTCTGCAAACCCACCGCAGCTATCTTGTGAACCCCGCCCGCGTCGCGCGGTTCGAGCGGACCAAGGATAAGGGCCGCTGCGTCTTTGATGGCGCGGATCTGCCGCCCGCCCCGGTGAGCCGGTCAAAGCTCAAAACCATCCAGGACGCTTTGGCGCCGAAGGCGGGCGCACTTCGTGCGGGCTGAGGCGCATTTCGTGCAAAAGACCTGTTTATCATTGATTTTTTGAAGCCAAGCCGTGCCGCTCCGGGCAGGTGTTGCGCTCAAAAAAATCCATGAACAGGGAGGCGCGCCAGATGATTCCAGCCGCATTCGACTATTACAGACCCAAGGACATGGCCGGTGTCCTTGCCTTGCTCGACACGCATGGCGATGACGCAAGGGTCATCGCCGGCGGTCACAGCCTGATCCCAATGATGAAACTGCGCATGGCGGATGTTCAGCATCTGATCGACCTGCAGGATGTGGGCGGCCTTTCGGACATCGAGATTGGCGCCGAAAGCGTGCGTTTGGGCGCTTTGGTAACACAGGCCGATATCATCGATCACACTGGCCTCGCGACGGCTGCGCCGATCCTGCGGGAAGCCGCGCTGCAAATCGCCGATCCCCAGGTCCGGTCGATGGGAACCGTCGGGGGCAACGTGGCCAACGGCGATCCGGGCAACGACATGCCGGGCCTGATGCAGTGCCTTGACGCGACCTTCAGTCTGGTCGGGCCCGAGGGGTCCCGCGACGTTCCGGCGCGGGCGTTCTACGAGGCGGCCTATATGACCGCGCGCGCCGATGACGAAGTGTTGACAGCCGTCTCGATCCCGCGTCCCACGGGCGGCTTTGCCTATGAAAAGCAAAAGCGAAAGATCGGCGATTACGCGACCGCCGCCGCCGCTGTCCAGATGGTGCGGGCCGGCGAGACCTGCGCCTCGGCGGCGATTGCGATGACCAATCTCAGCGACACGCCGGTCTTCTCGGCCGCTGCGGGCGCCGCGCTGGAGGGCACGCGCGTCGACGATGCCGCGATCAAGACGGCCGTGGCCGCGATGCTGGCCGATATCGACCCCACCGAAGACAACCGCGGCCCCGTCGCGTTCAAAAAACATGTGGCCGGCGTGATCCTAAGCCGCGCCATCGCACGCGCCTGGTCGCGGGCGTAAGGGAGGATACGATGCCGAAAAAACAGCACTACACACTGACAGTGAACGGCCGGGAAGAGGAATTTCTGGCCGAACCGCGGGAGCTTTTGATCTATACCCTGCGTGAGCGGCTGAACATCACCGGGCCCCATATCGGGTGCGAAACCTCCCATTGCGGCGCCTGTACCGTCACGCTGAACGGCAAATCGGTGAAGGCCTGCACCCTGTTCGTGGCCCAGGCCGATGGCGCCGAGATCACGACGATCGAAGGGATCGGTGGGCCCGACGATCTGCACCCGCTGCAGGTCGCTTTCAAAGAGCATCACGGCCTTCAATGCGGCTATTGCACGCCGGGGATGATCACGCGGGCAACCAAGCTTTTGGAAGAGATCCCGAACCCGACCGAGGAAGAAATCCGCTTTGGCATGGCCGGCAATATCTGCCGCTGCACGGGCTACCAAAACATCGTGAAATCCATCCAAGCCGCCGCCGCCGAGATGAGCGCCGCGAAGGAGGCCGCAGAATGAAGGACGAGGTCGATACCCGCGAAGACCGCGTTGCCAACCTAAAAGGGCTGGGCTGTTCGCGCAAACGCGTCGAGGACGCGCGCTTTACCCAAGGCAAGGGAAATTACGTCGATGATCTAAAGCTCGACGGGATGCTGTTCGGCGATTTTGTACGCTCTCCTTACGCACATGCGCGGGTTGTCAGCATCGACACCGCCGCCGCGTTGGAGGTTCCGGGCGTGCTTGCCGTGCTGACGGCCAAGGATCTGGAACCGCTCGGGCTTCACTGGATGCCGACGCTTGCGGGCGACAAACAAATGGTGCTGGCCGATGGCAAGGTGCTGTTCCAAGGCCAGGAGGTCGCTTTCGTCGTCGCCGAAGACCGGTTCGCGGCCGCCGACGGGATCGAGGCGGTGACGGTTGAATATGAGGAGCTGCCCGTCCTCGTCGATCCGTTTGAGGCGCTGAAATCCGACGTTGTGCTGCGCGAGGATCTGGTGGCCCCCGACGGCACCCTGCCCGATGGCGCGCACGGGCCGCGCAAACACGCCAACCACATCTTCACCTGGGAAGCGGGCGACAAGCCAACGACCGCGGAGGTGCTCGCGAACGCCGATATCGTCGCCGAAGAGACGATGTCCTCCCCCCGCCCGCCTCCCTGCCCCCTGGAACCCTGCGGCTGCGTCGCCTCGATGGACAAGGTGAACGGCAAGCTGACGCTCTATGGCACCTTCCAGGCGCCGCACGCGATCCGAACGGTCGTCTCGTTGATCTCCGGCATCGAAGAGCACAACATCCGCGTGATCTCGCCCGACATTGGCGGCGGCTTCGGCAACAAGGTGGGCGCCTATCCCGGCTATGTCTGCTCGGTCGTGGCGTCCATCGTCACCGGTAAGCCGGTCAAGTGGATCGA
>ERZ1740062.1112-NODE-1112-length-11525-cov-22.598082_pt1 | contig 11525 bp, 9 predicted proteins | sample MGYA00581741_ERZ1740062 | MGnify/ENA primary metagenome ERZ1740062 (study PRJEB43018, sample SAMN04849747) | marine metagenome | isolation source: floating plastic debris | place: Pacific Ocean | collected 2008-09-01 | study: EMG produced TPA metagenomics...
GTAAAATCACTTTTAGGATGATTTAATAAATCTTCTACACTCGCAGATAATAACTCTTCGGTGGAGATTCCCAATTTTTGCGCTAACTCCTGTAATTTTTGCAGTTGATGTTCTGAGACATCAATCGTTATTGCTACCATATTACTTCCTAATCGCTTAACTATTGTCCTGTTGTTGTTTCTAAAGTAACCTTCCTCCCTCATAACCAGCGATATCTGCCAATGACTCAATATCTTTACTATGGGAGGAAACTCGATACGCCAGAAAGTTTTTCTGTTGAAACTACATGCAACCAATCGGTTTTACCACCAATCCGAAATCCTGTCTCATCAAGATGTTTTACTGGTGCTGCTTTAACCTTACAGGAAATCTTCCTTACTACTGGTTCTATTGCCGACCTGCTAGGTGGTGACGAAATATGTACAAATGATTCTGAATATTTACTTATCAAAACTTTCTTAGGCGGAAGGTTTTCTGCCGGGTAGCTCCGATAGTATGTCCATATTATTCAGGGCTAGAGCTAAAAGTTATGTCTCCTCGACATCTTGAACGATTATTAGAAGTGGATAGATTAATCCGTAACAAAGAACGGCACACCACTCCTAGTATAGCTGCAACATTGGAAGTAAGTGAAAGGACAATACGCAGTGACTTAGCTTTTTTGCGCGATCGCTTTCATGCTCCTTTGAAATACAGTTCCAAGTTAGGGCATCATTACACTGAACCAGAATGGCGATTGCCTAGCATACCTCTAACGCAAGGTGAATTATTTGCTTTGACTGTGGGTGCAAAAATGCTAGAAGCTTATGCTGGTACACCTTATGAAACACAATTGAATAGCGCGATCGCTAGATTAAGCGAGCGGCTTCCTGAAGTAACTTGGGTTAATGTCCGGCAGCTTGCAGAGGAACATATTATGTTTGGGGGTGGCGCACAAAGCTATCTAGACCCAGAAATATGGCACAAACTTGAAGAAGCTTGCAGCAGCCATCGCACTGTACTGATGACTTATTATACTGCTAGTCGAGATTCTGAATGCGAACGTAAGCTAGATCCATATTTGTTACACGTTTATAGGGGCACAAATCCCTATCTAATTGGTTATTGTCACAAACGCCAAGATTTTCGTTGGTTTAGAATTGACCGGATTAGAAAGTTAGAAATATTACAACAAAAGTTTACACAAGACCCAAAATTTGATCGCAAAGAATATATTGGTAACGTATTTCAACATGAGGTAGGAGATAAGTTACTTGATGTAGAGATTTGGTTTGATAGCAAAGTTGCACCTTATATAAAAGAAAGACGTTGGCATCGTAGTCAAGAAATTGAAATCCATTCCGATAATTCCATAACTTTAAAAATGAAGGTACGCGGTATCAATGATTTGAAGCGTTGGGTGATGTGGTACGGGAAGGGTGCAAAGGTTTTGAATCCACCAGAGTTAGTCAAGTTGGTGCGAGATGAGATTGAAGGGATGAGGAGTAATTATCATTAAAAATTTAAACTGAAAGGTTATTGAAGTATGAATTTTCTAGAAATTGAATTTGCTCTTAGAGGTAAGACTTTACCATCAGACCACGGTTATTCTATATACTCAGCTATCAAGAAAACTGTTTTAGATGAAAAGCCCTTCCCCCCCGAAGTGTTACTTTGTAGCGTACCTGGCATTCCAGCCCAAGACGGAATGATTTATCTGAATCGCTCATCAAGATTAAGACTAAGATGTCCGGCTGAACAGGTACAACACTGGTATCGTATATTGCAAAATGTAGTACTTGATATCCGAGGTCACTTGATTCGCTTGGTAAGACCTAAATTGACTTTACCAGAGCCCAGCGAAGTTCTTAAAGCTAGGATAGTTACGTTTAAATTAGATACTATTAATCATCAAGAATTACCATTTTACTTTCTTGAATCTTGTAATAAAGCTTTAGGAACACTAGAAGTCAAGGCTAAAGTATTTATTGATAGTAATGCAGATGGTGATTTAGCAAGACGGGCTTTAAAAATCAAGGGAAAACATATCGTTGGTTTTGGGGTCGGAATCGAGGGTCTGAGCGAGCAAGACTCCCTCAAACTTCAATGCTATGGGATGGGTGGACGCAAACACTTTGGTTGTGGTTGGTTTTATCCAACTAAGGAGGTACTGAATGCGTCCTAAGTCAGCATCTAAATTAGCACCTCAACTAGAACCAAACTTTCTCCTTGCAAAGTCGATAGAAAAACCTTGGCGGGGTGCTTATACTTTAGTTGGTCATACTGCTGCTGTTGTTCGATCTGTAACAACATTAGTGCATGTGTTGGGCGATCGCCTAATTTCTCAATTTGGTTTGCAATGCAATTTATCTCATTTCTGTTCAACCGCAAGACTTGCTGCTTACTTACATGATTGGGGTAAAGCAAACGATCATTTCCAAATGGTTGTACGCAAAAAACGTAACCCATTGGAAAGTCCACAGCTAATTCGTCATGAAGTGGTTTCAGTCCTTTTGGCGTACTCATACCGCGAATGGTTTGAGCAATGTAAATGTAAACGCGAACGTAAATGTAAATGTGAATGTAAAGCTGACTTTTTTACAGCCTTATCAGCAGCAGGTGGACACCATCTTAAATTTGGTGGAAATGTCAAAAAGGGAGAGACTGGAGAATTAGGCGATATTAGAAAATGTGGTGACGATCGCATTTATTTGTATACCGACCATAAGAATTTCAAGGGATTATTGAAATATGGGATTAAGGAACTCGGTTTACCCCGCGAATTGAGACTACCCCGCAAACCTCCTACTTGTTGGACGGTCACAGAAATCACGAAGCTACAAGATGAAATATTAGACGTATTTTCTGATTGGGAACATGACACAGTTTTTGCAAGTGTTATTAAAGCTTTACTAGTAGCTGGAGACGCTGTGGGTTCTGCTCTACCCCCAACAGGTTTAAAAATAGAAACTTGGATCGAGCGAGAACTAAATGAAGTCCTTGCACTTGAAGAAATTCAACAGGTAATTGATTCGCGTCTGGAAGGAAATAAGTTACATCAATTTCAGATAGATTTGGGAAGTAGTATTAGGCGAGTAACTCTAGCACAAGCAGGATGTGGTACTGGTAAAACCTTGGGTGCTTACAATTGGGCAAGAAAGTATGCCGTTGGGGGAAAGTTATTTTTTTGTTATCCAACTACTGGTACAAGTACGGAAGGATTTTTAGATTATGTACATGACGAAATCAGTTCGGTACTTCTACATTCTCGTGCTGATGTTGACTTGGAACTAGCGACAACAGGAGAAGAAGCAGAAGCTGGGGATAACGAACAAGACGAACTCGCGAAAAAATTAGAATCTTTTAAAACATGGGGGACAAAAGTTAGTATCTGCACCGTTGATACGGTTTTGGGAATGCAACAATGCAACCGAAGACCCCTTTATTGCTTCAGTGCGATCGCTCAAGCTGCGTTTGTTTTTGATGAAGTTCACTGCTACGACGAACGTTTATTTGGTGGCTTATTAAGGTTTTTAGAAGTTGTTAAAGCTCCAGTATTATTGATGTCTGCATCATTTTTACCTTGGCAATTGGATGCAATCAAAAAAGCAGTAGGCGAACCCATAAAAATTATCAATGGACCAGAAGAGTTAGAAAAGTTACACCGATATAGATTTAATTTAGTTGATATTCCAGATTGGGACAGAATAGAACAGGAATTAATCAACAAAGGTAAAGTACTTTGGGTATGCAATCAAGTAGGAACCGCAATTGAAGTTTATCAAGAAGCAAAATCTCGTGAACTTAATGCCTTACTCTATCACAGTCGCTACCGTTACGAAGACCGAGTCAAACACCATCGGGATGTAGTAGATGCTTTTAAAAAAGATGAGCCAGTATTAGCTATCGCTACACAAGTTGCGGAAATGTCTCTCGATCTATCAGCTACATTGTTAGTTTCTCAAATAGCAGATCCAGCAGGTTTAATTCAACGACTTGGTAGATTAAACCGTCGTCATTGCGGTCATCCATTAGATGCCTTGTTCTATCCCGATCCAAAAATTGGTTTTCCCTATAGCAAGGATAGCTTGCAAGCTGGGGAGAGTATGATAGAAACCTTTCTGAGTAAAGAAGTATCCCAAAGAGACCTGGCAATCTGGTTAACAAATCATCCTACTAAAGGGAAACCAGATAAAGAAACTGTTTTATTTAATACTCTTAAAAAGTGGCAAATGTACCCCGCATCTTGTCGAAAGTCAGGTTATACAGTTACAGCGTTACTAGCACAAGATTTAACCAAAATTGAAAAAATGTCGGCGAAATTACTTCCCCGCTACACCATACCGTTGTTATTGACCAAAGAAGTAAAACAATGGGAGCGACACAAAAAGGGTTATTTAATTGCACCGGGCGAAAAGTGGGGTTATTGCTCAGAAATGGGAGCCTACAAGTTGAAGGGGGGTGAATAAAATTGAGCAAGTTTACACTGTCATTGTTTGAACCCAATACCTTACTTCCTCATCGTGCAGGAATTACAGGTTTAGCATTAGCATTATCAGACATCGATGGAGAAGATGCCTTAATTAGTTGGGATATCAGTGAGGACGCTGTTGAATTAAATTGGGAATGTAGCGATAAAGAAGCCTTGCAATGGTTAGTGGAGCAAACTTATGAAATTCAAGATGGGTTATTAGTTGCGCGATCGCTTAAATTAAGTGACGACCAAGGTCGGTATGCTTTCAGTCAAGGGGTTTTATCAACCTTTTTACAACATTCCAAACAGCGTACCCTGGAAAAAACAGCCACACCAATTCCAATTGTGGTTGAAGCTGATAAACCAGAAATCCTACTTTCATGTCGTAAATTAATAGACTGTTATTATTTACGAGAACTCAAAGGTGTTTTTAATAATAAAGGTCAGTTCAAATCATCTATCTCGGTTAAAGGTCAACATTTACCTGGTTTAGTAGAATGCTTTCTTAATGGCGAATACCAAGAATCACCCACAGGATTTATTCCATTACTATTTTTACCCTTAGCTTGCAACTATTATCTTATGACCGGTGGGCGCTATGCATTGGTAATTCCAGAAGTAACCAATCTCAAGGTATGGATTACTCGTCGTCAACAACGAAGCGGTTACAGTTACAAGGATTTTCGTTCCCCCAGCGCAGGAGAAGCAGGACTTCGCTTATTACTAGAAGAACAAACTATAAGTAACCTTAAGTCCCATAAAGTTAAATACTGCGAGGTTTATCAACTTGGTAAACAACCTTGGGATAACAATCAATCAGGCTTAAAGCAAGCTGTATACCGCATTCATGCATCAGATGACATATTAGAAATTTATCAAAGTGCGGTAGTTCTATTTCCTTCTAAAGTCCGCCTTACTGATAAAGGTGAACCTTGGTTAGCACTATCAAAAGTATTACCTTGGATTGCAGAAAATCTTGTTGCACAACGTGCTTGGTATTCGGGGTTTTATGAATTTCGCAAAGCCAATGATATCTACGAACGCAAAGGACTAGTTTCGATGACAGAAAATTTCTTACAACTGGACGAACAAAAACTGTTTGATGCAGTACAGGGTGGTTTTAGTAATTATTTATCAGGACAAATTAAACAGGCTAAACGTCAAGGTCGTCAGCTTGATTACGGTCAAGTAACTGATAAAGTGATTTACCGCTTACAACGTCCCAACACTCAGCAAGAATTTGCAAAAGCATTGGTAGATTTTCTCAGTCAGTTTCGCAGCAAAGCTTCAAAGGGTACGGGAAAAGAAATTTACAGTTGGATTCATGGACATGAATGGCGGAAAGCACGAGATTTAGCATTGTTAGCAGTCGCAACTTACCAAGGTAAAACTCAAAATGGTGCACCCAATGAAACAGATACAGATGCGGTAAACATTACTCAAGAAGCAGAAAGCAAGACCGAAGAATACGTAGAAACTTTGTAATTAAGGAAATTCTGTAATTAAGAAATTGTAGCTAAAGAATCTTCAACAATAAATCTTACACAAGGAATCTTAAAGTATGTCTCAACATTTATTTGCAACAATTGTCACTCCCACCGCGATCGCAGCAAATAACCGAGGAGAAGGTGATGGTAGCACCTTATCTACATTACAGAAAATCACATTTGGTAATGACCAATATACTACAGTAAGTGCAGAAGCAATTCGTTGGGCGCTTCGTGAATATTTGCAAAACATTAAAGAATCAGAAGTTAACCGCACTTTTAACCCCGATGAAGATAAATATCATCTTAAGGGTGAAGAAGATAAAAAAGGTGCAAATTTCGATTCCCACAAGTATATTGATGATGATTTGTTTGGTTATATGGATGCGAAAAAAGGTGCTGATAATGAGAATGCTACCACCAAACGCCGAGGAGTATTAGAAGTGAGTCGAGCTATTAGTCTCGACCCTTATTGGGGAGATATTGCTTTTGGTTCTAAAGGTGGTGAAAAAGATAAAACTTCTCTCCATAGCACTGAAGTTCACCGCACAGCATATCAATATACTATTGCTCTTACCCCGGAAAGTCTCAAAAAGACTGAAAGAGCAGCATTAGCACTAAATGCGATCGCCGCGATTCGTCATGTAGGCGGTAATCATTCTCGCTTTTTATATGAATTTCGTCCAGAATCAATTGTAATTCGTATTACTGAAGACCCCAGCCCTTGGATTATGAACTGTTTTGAACGTTCAGGAGATGCTGTTGGTTGTTCTGAGTTAATTCGTTTGATCAAGGCTAAGGATATAGACCCCGACGAATTAATCGTAGGTGGGAAGATTAGTAAAACACCTTATGCTGAAAGTCTTAAGCAAGCTAAGGTCAAAGTTTGTGATGGTGTAAAAGAAGCAATTCAAATTGCTAAACAGGGTCTTGTGACAACTAAGACGGGGGTCACTTCATCATGATACAACTTTATATTGAGTGTCCTTGCACTAGCTTTCCCCGTAGTTTTGCACGGGACTATAAAGAGACTTATCTTTATTCTCCTCCTTCAACTATTTATGGTTTTTTATTATCGCTTGTAGGGGAAGAAGACCTTACCAAACATTTAGGCGTGCAATTGGCACTAGGAATTATCGGTGATGACCCTCCAATTTCTCGTGTCATTCGCAAGCAAAGACATCATAAATTTGTAATTGGTAGTAATGCTAAAAAACGAATTGAGAAATATGGAGAAGGCATATATCCAACTAGTAATTACTCTAAACCAAATCATCAAGAATTATTAACAGGAGTAAAAATTGTAGTCCAGGTAGATTCTGGTGAAGAATCAGCAACAATAAAATTAGCCGAACGTATTGCCATCGCGCTTTCAAATCCATCTCAAATTACTCGCTTTGGTGGGTTATGTTTGGGAGAATCTAATGGATTGATTAATGGAGTTAGAAATTACCGCCAGAGCGATGGAGTTATCCGTTGGCTGGTTAAAGACAACCGAGGCTTAATTGGTTTACCAATTTGGATTAATCGCAAAACAGGAAAAGGAACTTTTCAACGCTTTAGCTTTGGTAATTTATGTCCAGATTGTTGGATAAAAATCCAGGAACCTATTTCAACAACAAAAACAAAATCAACTAAATCTAGAAAATCCAAAAAGACTAAATAATTAACCCGGAAATATTTTCGCCGATTCAATTGAGTAGCTTAATTATTGTTAGTTAAATTCAATTAATTAGCCATATGCAATCTTTAAAATTGAATCGTGCAACCCAACAAAAAACCCAAACTATCCGCGTTAGCGCCCTCCACGCTCTGGCATACTGCCCCCGCTTGTACTACTTAGAAGAAGTAGAAGAACTCTACACCCAAGATGCAGCAGTATTTGCTGGACGTAGATTACATGCAGAGCTAGAGAAAAAAGAAGATGAAGACTGGGAAGAATTATTTTTAACCAGCGAAGAATTAGGCATACGAGGAAGAGTCGATGCATTGCGTACTCGCAACGGTGAAACTATTCCTTACGAACACAAACGGGGGAAGTGTTATCGCGATGAAAACAAACAACCCCAAGCCTGGGAAAGCGATCGCCTACAAATCCTTGCCTATGCATGTCTATTAGAATCAGCCCTTGGCATAACAATAAAAGAAGGTCGTATTCGTTACCATGCCGATAATGTTTTAGTTCATGTACCTCTCGATAATGCAGGACGTGGGACAGTAGGAGAAGCAGTTGAAAAAGCACGTAATCTTAGACAATCAACTCACCGACCACCAGTAACAGATAACGAAAGGCTTTGTGCCCGTTGTTCTTTATCTCCAGTATGTTTACCAGAAGAAGCACGATTAGCTCACGATAAAGAATGGCAACCTATACGGTTATTTCCTGAAGATGATGAACGTCAAATTATCCATGTTTTAGAACCTGGAACCAGAGTAGGTAGAACCGGCGAACAAATTAAAGTAGCTCATCGCGACAGACCAATAGAAATTATCCCCGCCCGTCAAGTTGGACAATTGGTGTTACATAGCTTTTCTCAAATTTCCACCCAAGCGCTACACTTTTGCAATCAGCAAGATATCGGCGTACATTTTATCTCAGGAGGAGGAAGGTACTTAGGCAGTTTCGACACCCGTAACGGTAGTATTCAACGTCGCATTCATCAATATAACGCTCTTTCTAATTCTGATAAATGCTTGGAATTGGCGCGTAAATTAGTGAATTGCCGCGCTAGGGGACAACGTAAATTTTTAATGCGCAGCAAGAAAAATAAAGCCAGCGAAAGATTAACCAAGGCGATCGCACAAATGAAAGCTGTTTTGAAATTGGTTCTCCAAGCAAAATCCTTAGAATCATTATTGGGATACGAAGGGAATTTAGCAGCATTATATTTTGATGCATTACCCGATTTAATCTCGTCAGACGCACCAGCACAATTGAGATTTGACAGTAGAAATCGTCGTCCACCCAAGGATAGATTTAATGCGATGCTTGGTTTTGGCTATGCATTGCTCATCAAAGATGTGATGAACGCCATACTGACAGTTGGTTTAGAACCTGCATTGGGTTTTTACCATCAGCCGCGTTCTCAAGCAGCACCTTTAGCTTTAGATTTGATGGAAATTTTCAGAGTACCTCTGGTAGATATGATTATCGTTGCTTCCATCAACCGCAATCAATGGGATATTCAAGCCGACTTTGATATTCGTGGAGAGCAAGTTTGGCTAAGCGAAACAGGTAAACGCAAATTTGTAGAACTTTATGAGAATCGCAAACAAGAGACATGGAAGCATCCAGCAACAGGATATTCCCTTACCTATCGTCGCTTATTGGAATTAGAAGTGAGACTTTTGGAAAAAGAATGGATGGGTGAAGGTGGATTATTTGGTCAACTGATTGTACGGTGAGGTGGATAATGAGCGAACTCAAGAATTGCTATATCGTTTGTTATGACATTCGCTGTCAAAAACGCTGGCGTAAAGCTTATAACCTATTGAAAGGATACGGACAAAGGATACAGTATTCTATTTTTCGTTGCATTCTCAATCAGCGCACTAGAGAAAAACTACGCTGGGAATTGGAGAAAATATTAGCGAAAGAAGACAGTATTTTGTTTGTGCGATTGAGTAACCGTTGCTTGCAAGATATACCCAAGTATAATCGACCTGGTGAATGGGAAAATACCAATAAGCCATTTTTGATTGTGTAGAAAATGCAAGTACCTGTGGTTGTTCGAGAGTTAATAGTGATGGTTTTCTATCAAATCCTTGTAAATTATAGGTTTTCAGCGTTTAAAAATGTATTGGAGGTGCTTGCAAATCTCAAATCCTTGGTACACCAAAGGTTTTGGGTAATACAGTTTGATAATGATTAGACGATTTTAGTTTTTTCTTTGCTTTTGAAACAGGTGCTTGTAAAATTAGATTTGAGCTACTGCTGTATAAAGTTTTTGGCGATTGCACTGGTTACACCTTAGATGCCGTAAGGCGTTGAGCACGGAGGACGATAGTATTCATGGATACAATGAAGTCGTTCTGGTTACACCTTAGATGCCGTAAGGCGTTGAGCACTTTTGGGGGGAAGCGACCCAATTCAGTGCGAAATCTGGTTACACCTTAGATGCCGTAAGGCGTTGAGCACTAGATGTCAGTTAGTTTAGGATTATTACTAGTTCCAACTGGTTACACCTTAGATGCCGTAAGGCGTTGAGCACTGGGTTAAGAAAAATTCTAAAAATTTCTTGGGTATCTGGTTACACCTTAGATGCCGTAAGGCGTTGAGCACTGTACCTTGACAATTTGCATAAGTTGATAGAAGATAAGACTGGTTACACCTTAGATGCCGTAAGGCGTTGAGCACTAAAGCTGTCGTCTTTGGGTTTGTGTGGCTTGGTGTTTCTGGTTACACCTTAGATGCCGTAAGGCGTTGAGCACAATATAATCAGATGGTTAACTGGGAAAAAGAACGACTGGTTACACCTTAGATGCCGTAAGGCGTTGAGCACGTAAATGTAAATATTCCAATTCTTTCTGGTTTTACTGGTTACACCTTAGATGCCGTAAGGCGTTGAGCACTAATTTCACCAAGAAAACCATGTTAAAGAAAATTTCCTGGTTACACCTTAGATGCCGTAAGGCGTTGAGCACAGGAAGGGAATGTTGTTAGGGATGAATGCGGGAACTGGTTACACCTTAGATGCCGTAAGGCGTTGAGCACCTCCCATAGCAGTTGTATTATTTGCTGGTGGTGGACTGGTTACACCTTAGATGCCGTAAGGCGTTGAGCACTTTTGTTTTCTACATTGGTTACAGTTTTCGCATAATCTGGTTACACCTTAGATGCCGTAAGGCGTTGAGCACGAGCATCTGCATGGTTAGAAAAATTAAAATATGAATCTGGTTACACCTTAGATGCCGTAAGGCGTTGAGCACCACCTTTAAACTCTCCAAATCTAACAGGCAACCCTTCCTGGTTACACCTTAGATGCCGTAAGGCGTTGAGCACTTTGAAGCAGTGGGGGATGATGGCTGGTACTGAGACTGGTTACACCTTAGATGCCGTAAGGCGTTGAGCACACAAAACGCGGGAGTTAATCGAAACTCCCGCGTTACTGGTTACACCTTAGATGCCGTAAGGCGTTGAGCACCTACCCAGTTCCTGAAGTACTTTCTTATCGCCAGACTGGTTACACCTTAGATGCCGTAAGGCGTTGAGCACAAATTGGTAGATAACCGTGCTCCCACATTTCCTGACTGGTTACACCTTAGATGCCGTAAGGCGTTGAGCACGACGCTTAGGTAGCCACTTTTCTAAGGGTGTCTTTTTCTGGTTACACCTTAGATGCCGTAAGGCGTTGAGCACGAAAATGCAATAAATGTAATAGTTGTATATAAAATGCTGGTTACACCTTAGATGCCGTAAGGCGTTGAGCACTTGGTGTAGTGGAGATACAATCACGTCGTATGCTGCTGGTTACACCTTAGATGCCGTAAGGCGTTGAGCACTGATGGTTATAGAAAATAGAAAAGGCAAGAAGAGGCTGGTTACACCATAGATGCAGTAATGCGATGAGCACAGAAAAAGAAGA
>ERZ1740062.1113-NODE-1113-length-11524-cov-3.959805_pt1 | contig 11524 bp, 12 predicted proteins | sample MGYA00581741_ERZ1740062 | MGnify/ENA primary metagenome ERZ1740062 (study PRJEB43018, sample SAMN04849747) | marine metagenome | isolation source: floating plastic debris | place: Pacific Ocean | collected 2008-09-01 | study: EMG produced TPA metagenomics...
GGTGGGACGAGAGCAGCTGGGTGCCGCAGGTGCAGAGGAGATAAGGGAACATCTGCCAGGACAGGGAGGTCGGCTCGACGGTGTAATCAATGCTGTGGTGATTGATGACGGCGAGTGTCGGCTCGTTCAGCAGGCTCAGGAACATATTGAGCGAGAGCAACAGCCCGACCGCCACCAGCCCCAGCAATATCCGCCGCCGCCCCGGTCCCGTCTCGATCAGAAAGACGGCGACCGGCGTATAGGCCGGCCAAATCACATTCGCGAAAATCTGAAAGGAGAAGGAGAGGGCCGTGATCCGCGCCGCATTCCCATCGCCGGACAGCAGCTCCAGCCAGAGAAACCCTTCGATCATCTGCTGAAGGGCAAACAGGAAGGGCGTGACGGCCAGCAATATCTCGCGCGGGTGGGAAGCTTGGCGGGCCGCAGCGATTCCGATGACCGCGGTGACGGCGGCGACGGAGAAACTTGCGGTGGCGGAAAAGCACATGATGGCGCTGCCTTGGGCGGTGGCCCGGTTGCTTGCTATCTCCTGCATGGCATGTTTGACGGCGTACCGCCAGCTATTTCTCATATGCGGCGGCGGGCAGAGGCATACCCCGGGCGAAGACAGTCCGGCCTTGCGGGGGGAATTGCGTGATAGTATTAGTTGGTCTTGTACGGTATAATTAAGCTTTTACGGGCGCTACGATTTCCAGAGAGAAACCGTTCCACCTGATTGTAAAGGGCAACCGGTGTGACTTTGTTCTGGCAAGGTCCCGGTTCGGCCCAACCAGTAAAGGAAGAGAGAGTTTCATGACCGAAATCGCACCGGCAAAGAAGAAGAAGTCGCGATGGTTCTATATTGTGGCAATCTTGATCTTCCTGGTTTATGTGGCCTGGATTCTCGGGCCCTATTTCCGCTCCATCATCGTGCGCGATGCCGCGGTGACCTCCTGGCTGAACGTCGCGACCGCGCCGATTGACGGAAAATTGCAGGAAACGCGGCGCTATGTTGCCGGAACGGTCGGCCTTGATGGCGTGATCGCGGTGATCAAGAATGATCTTTTAAGCCGGTCGCAACTGATCGCGGCCCAGGCACATCTGGATCATGCAATGGTCAAAGCATCGGAGGCGCGACGTTTCCTCGACGATATCGAGACTCTGGAGACAGAGCGGCGGGATCAGAAATCAAGCTATGCAGAAGCGTTTCGCAACCTGTTGGAGGCGCGCATTGAAAATCTGGAAAACGAAATCCAGACGAATGAGAACGGCCTGAAGCTTAAGCGTGAGATTGCGGAGCGCTATGACAAACTGCTCGCAAGAAAAAATATTTCCCAAGGTGCTAATGACGAGGCTTGGCTCGGTGTGCTGGAGTCCGAACAACGGATCGCGCATTTGCGGGAAACGCTTGGAAAAATGCGGGTTCAGCGCGCGGCAGCGGATAAAGGGGTATTCATCACTGAGGGCGGGGATGATCCCAACTGGGTACGCGGGTCCCGAATAGAGCTGAAGCTCGCCAAGAAGGCCACGCAGCTTCAACTGCGGGAGGCGGAGGCGGATATTACCTCCGCAAGAATTGCTTTAACCAAGGCGGAGGAAGACTACTCGCGACAAGTATCGGCCGAGGTGGCGGCCCCGCCGGGTAGCGTCGTTTGGAGCCGTCGCGCTGCGCCGGGCGCAACAGTAAGGGCTGGTGATCCGGTCGCCGAATGGCTCGATTGTTCGATCTTGATGATCGATGTCCCACTCGCGGATGCGGAAGTGCCGCTCCTGATACCGGGCATGATAGCCGAAGTGGTGCTGGAAGGGGATTATGAGGCGCGCAGCGGAACTGTCATCATGTCACGCGGGTCCGCCTTCACCCTCGGGGACAATGACCTTGCCGCGCTCGCCAAGGGTCGGGGAGAGGGTGTCGGTCAGGCGCTGATCGAGTTTTCCGCCGAGCGCGGAAATTTCGATGATTGCCCGGTGGGACGCGCGGCCTATGTCGATTTCCCCGATATCGGCCTTCTTGATATCATCCGGGCAAGGCTTCGCATCTGATGACTGAAAAGGCGGAATTTCGAAACCCCACGTCTGAGCAACGGTCTCAGGAACGGACCATCATCTATGCCAGCGTGGCCGACACCCTGATCACGACGGCACAGGTGATTGTCGGGTTGACCTCTGGCTCACTAACGATGCTGGGCGATTCCGTGCGGGCCTTTTTTATGCTGATGGTGGAATATTACTCGCTGTGGATCTTGCGGGGCATCCACCGGAACAAGTTCCATCGCTATGAATTCGGGATTGGCAAGCTCGAACAGTTTATCGTGATGATCGTCGGGGTGATGATCACCCTTGTCGGGCTGTGGTTCCTGAACACCACGGTTACCCGGCTGTTCGCCGCAGATGTCGCGCCGTCTCCGCTGGGGCTCGCTGTGGCGGCGGTCGTCAATGGCATCAACTTCATGATTAATATCTTCGCGCTCTATGCCATGCTCCAGAACCGGGAAAAAGATGCATCGGATATCTATCGGGCGCAGGTAAAGTCCCGCTCAATCAAGGTTGTGAATTCGATGGTGCTCCAGATTACCCTGACCATTGCGGCCCTTGCGACCGACCCGTTGATTGCGCTGATCATGGATACGGTCGGTGCCAGTTTTGTCAGTTGCTTCATGACCTTTAACGGTGTCCGGATGACGGCGCGCAGCGTTCCGCATTTGCTCGATACGCCGCTTTCGAGCCAAAAGCTCGGCAAAATTATCGAGATTGCAAATGGCGCAAGCGATCTCACCGTTGACATCAAAGCCGTTCGAAGCCGCCAGTCGGGCCGCAATGATCATGTGGAAATTGCCGTCGCCATGGCGAACCACCTTACCGTCGATCAGTTCCGGGAGCAGCTGATCCGTATATCTGATGCGATAAAGGGCGAAATCGGCGAGATCGACCTGTCCATCGTCGTAACCGGGGAAAGTCCGACCAGCTGATCTCCGCCCGTCAGGCCACGGCCTTTGAAAAGACCGACGGGGGCAGGCCATCTTTCGCAAGGAGCGGACGGCGCATGGTGAGGAGGCGGACTGCCTCCTCCTTCTTGCCAAGCTGCAGCATCGCATGGACAAGTGCGAATTCGATGAGGTCGCGCTGCGCATTGCTGCCGCCGAGGCGCTCATGGCTACTCATCAGGGGAAGGAGACCGTCGATGGCGGCCTGCCAGTCGGCAGCGGCGAAAGCGCTGAAAACATGACTAAGGGCGCGGACCTGATCCGCCGCATAGCCGGATGTGGTCTCGCGCAGATTCTGAAGCGCTGCCTCATCGCCCGCCATGGCATGGGCGAGGGCGGCATGCATATCGGCAAAGCTGACGCCGGGTTCAGGAAAATGAATACTGGCATAGCCGCTTATTTCGCGCCAAAGCGCCTCCTTCCGGGGGAGACCTGCGAGTTCGGCGCGGAACAGGAAGGACACCATATCGGTCAGGACATTAATCGGCGGACCCCAGGCCGCGCCGGGTCGGACAGCCTCCTCGATCACGGACCATGCGGCGTCCATCTCTCCCAGTTCCAACGCCCAGAGCGCATCATGCCAACTGATATGGCAATGCATCAGGCCTGCCCGATCATACCCCTTTAACCAGTCACGCACGAAGTCCCAACCCGTCGCATGCTCCCCTGCTTCATAGTGATAATGCCCCTTGTAATGGGCGGCATTGGCATTTGCCGGGTTGGCACTGTAGGACCGCTCCAAAATCTGCTCGGCGTCGCTTAAGCGACCGAGCTCGGTCAGGGCAAAACCATAAACGCAATCAAACCACCAGTCCTTGTCGAAAGCGCCTTTGATGTTATCGAAAAAGGCAAAAGTCTCTGCCTCGCGTGATGTGCGGCCACTAAAAGCGATCAGGCTGAAGACTCCGGCGCAGGGCTGAAGGGTGAGCATATCGCGGGGATATTCCTGAATATGCGCCTTGATATCCGCATAGGCCTGCGCGCCATTCCCATCGATCAGATGCCCGATAATGGCGATATGGGATTGCTCACGCGCCGTATAGCCCGCGCCAAGCTCCCGCGCGGAGATCATCGATTTCACGGCCTCCATCGGCTCTGCATACATCTGGTGATGGCGGGCGAGGGCGGCATGGGCAAGCGCGAAAGAGGGATCATGGGCAATCGCACGTTCAAACGCGGCACCGGCGCCAGCCTGTGCCGCCAGAAAGAGATCCATCCCCTCGATATAAGCATCAAGCGCCGCACGGGATCCGGTGCTCACCTCATTGCCATAATGATCCTGCATATTCCTGCTTTCCTTCGCCGTCATTCAACAAAAAGGGTAGCAATATATGGCAGTTGTGTCACGAATGCACTGATATGAAGGCGAAATCGAGGCTTTCGGGATCAGGGGCGTTTGATAACGCCCTTTTCCTCAAGATAGGATTTGAATTTTAGATCGCCGTTCACGACGTCGTCCACCAGAAAGCTGAACATTTCGTAGCAGCATTCCTTCAAATTATTCTTCGATTTGATGTCCTGACAGACGGACTTGACCGATTTCGCGCGCGCCAGCAATTCCGTATGATATTTTTTGTGGATATCCACATTCGGATACCCCACTTCCGTGAGCATTTCCTCTTCCCGCTTGAAATGCATGACGGTAAAATCGAGCAACTCGTCAAGGAGCTCATTGCAAAGATCATAGGCTTCATTATCTGCCGCTTGTTCAATTTTTTTCATGATCGCCAGCATGCCGCGATGATCTTCATCGACCTCCGCTATTCCCAATTCAAAGCTTTCAAGCCAATCAAACTTATCCACCCCGTTATCCCCCGTATCTCGGCCACGAAAATCATTCTTAATTGTTGATCGTAAATTTTCGTAGGCATAGCAACTTTAGGATAAATTAAGGGCCTTAATTTGATTCAAATCAATGATTTTATTGATTTTTTCTAAATTCCAGGCGAATTTTAATATTGGTAATTATTGTTGATTATTGTCAAGTAAAAGTAAATTTTCGCTTCGCCCCTAATCCCGATACAGAGGGAAACCGGCCTTTGTCCAGCTGATGACGCCGCCCTTGAGATGAGTAACATTAGTAAGATTATTTTCCCGTAAAACGGATAGGGCACGACCGCTTCTTCCACCTGAACGGCAATGCAAAACATAGCTTGCATTCGAATCAAGGGCGGCAATCTGCTCATCAAAATTAGGGGCGTAATAGTCGATATTCAGGGCGCCCTTGATATGCCCCTCGTTAAATTCAGCGGGCGTGCGGATATCAACAATGATTACTTTGGGCGAACTCTCGATTATTTGGGCTGCCTCGGGCGCACCAACATGGAAATAACCATACTGATCACGCTCTTCAGAAGCATGCAGATCGCCTATTTGCAGTAAAACGACCATGGCGAGAGTAAGAATGCCGCCAAAAATCTTCAGCCACGGGAGAATCGCCCAATTGGTTTGATTAATATCCATATCAAGATATTGCCAATCCAGGTAACGGATATGTCTTCCATTAGCAGTCAAAGCTCAATGCTCCTGTTAGCAATTTTACAAAGGTTGATGTGCTGCCATAGCCTTCATACGTGATAGTGTTAGTGGACCAGTTATTTTCCGCCTTGAAAAACCAATAGGCGATATAGAATTGCCCATCTTTTGAAAAAAAGACGGTGACGGTTCGGGCGATCCGATCACCACAGCGATCCATTCTGATCTGCGTATGGCTTAAAATTTCTCCAAAAGTGTCAAGTGAGGTAACCGTCTTCGAGGCAGAGTCTCCGGCTTTTTCGGCATCGGAAGATGAATATCTGCCATCCTTCTTGATAAATTCAGTAAAGGTTGCGCCAAACCCTTTCCAGTCATGCTCAAGGATTTTCTGGTTAAGCGTCTCTGTCATGTCTTCAATTTCGTCCGCATTTGCTTGACTGAAAACAACGCTTGTAAGGAAAAATACAATAAGAAAGGTAACGATATAAGTATGGCGCTGCATCTTGGTTTCCTAACAATAATTTCATGCTAAGGCCAAGTTATCGCAATTTTCAAACACCATCAAATTTTGAATGGCGTCTGAATTATTACACAGCAAGATTGTGTACCTGTGCCGGAATACTGTCTTCTATACGTGGAAGGACGATCCGCAGCCGCAGCGGCCTTTTTCATTCGGGTTCTCAAACGTAAAACGCGACTGCAAGCCTTCTTCCAGCCAGTCCATCTCGGTCCCCGCAACGAATTGCACGGCGTCATGGTCAATCAATAGGGTGATATCGCCCGTATCCACCACGGCATCGTCCGGTTTCTGGTCGGAGGCGTAATCCATGGTATAGCTGAGACCGTTGCAGCCTGTGTTGGTAATCCCGATGCGAAGGCCGAGGGGCTTTTCAGAGGCCTTGCCAAGCAGAGACTTAACCCGCGCGGCAGCACGATCTGTCATTGTCATAATTTGCGTATCAGTCATATATCACCTGTACTACTAATATAGTTACGCCCCTAAAACATTCCAAGGTCAAGCCTTGCCGCGTCCGACATGTTATCAGGATTCCACGGCGGATCCCACAGGATTTCAACCTCGATATTTTTCACGCCCTCGACGGGCATAACGGCATCACGCACCCAGATCGGGATCTCCCCGGCGACGGGACAGCCCGGCGCAGTCAGGGTCATGCCGACAAAAACATCGCCGTCTTCACCGATATCAATCACATAGATCAGCCCGAGATCGAAGATATTGACCGGGATTTCCGGATCATATACCTCGCGTAGCGCCGCAACGATCGGTTCTTCCAGCGGGGAGCCCGTCGTCCCCTCCTCAAAGGGGCCGGTGGCGACAGGGCGTTCCATCTTGTCAATTGCCGTCATTTTCTACTCCGTCGACACATCGGGCTTGTCATCCATCGCCGAGGTCATGGCGTGCCAGGCGAGGGTGGCGCATTTAACCCGCATGGGAAACTCCTTCACCCCGGCCAGCATCATCAGCCGCTCGGTATCTTCCCCCGCGTCGAAATCATTCTCCTCGCCCTTGACGAGCTTCTGGAAGCCATCAAAAATATGCTTTGCTTGCGTCTCAGTTTTGCCCTTGATAATTTCCGTCATCATCGAGGCGGAAGCGAGCGAGATGGCGCAACCCTTGCCCTCGAACGCGGCATCCTCAATCAGGCCGTTATGGCCCATCTTGAGATAGACATCGACCGTGTCGCCGCAAAGCGGGTTATAGCCATGCGCCTCGTGGTTCGCATCCTCCGGGTGACGGAAGTTACGCGGGTTCTTCGAATGATCGAGGATCACTTCCTGATATAATTCTCTCAAGTCATCGAACATCAGCCAAAAATCTCCTGTACCGATTTTACCGACGCGACGAGCGCGTCAATATCGGCGCGGTTGTTATAAAGCGCCATCGACGCGCGGGCCGTTGCCGCCACATCGAAATGATCCATCAAGGGCTGGGCGCAATGATGGCCGACCCGGATGGCAACGCCGCCACGATCGACAATCGTGCCGATATCATGGGGATGCACGCCATCGAGCGTGAAGGAAATGATCGCCGCCTTGTGCTTTGCTTGCCCGATAATGCGCAAGCTGTTGATAGACTGAAGTTGCTCGGTCGCATAGGCGAGCAGGGCCTGTTCATGCGCGCCAATCTTGTCAAACCCGATCTCGTTGACATAATTGATTGCCGCGCCGAGGCCGATGGCCTGCACAATAGGCGGTGTGCCTGCCTCGAACTTGGCGTGGCCCTTGGCATAGGTTGTTTTGGCGAAGGTCACACGTTCGATCATGTCGCCACCGCCGAGGAACGGCGGCATGGCGTCCAGTAGTTCCGCCTTGCCATACAGCACGCCGATGCCTGTGGGGCCGAAGACCTTATGACCGGTAAAAACATAGAAATCCGCGCCGAGGCTCTGCATATCAATCTTCATATGCGGCGCGGCCTGTGACCCGTCAATCAGGACCACCGCGCCCGCATCATGGGCGGCGTCGATGATCTCACGTACCGGCGTGATCGTGCCGATGGCGTTGGAGATATGGGTGACGGCGACGATCTTCGTCTTCGGGCCGAGCATATCGAGATACTTATCCAGCATGAACTCGCCATGCGCATCGATGGGAACCGCCTTCACGACCGCGCCGGTTTTTTCCGCGATCAGCTGCCAGGGCACGATATTCGAATGATGCTCCAGTGTGGAGAGGATAATCTCATCCCCTGGTTTCAGGATCGCCCAACCGTAGGAGTTCGCGACCAGATTGATGCTTTCCGTCGCGTTCTTGGTGAAAATGATTTCATCGACGCTGGCCGCATTCATATGGGCACGGACAATCTCCCGCGCGCCCTCATACAGCTCGGTCGAGACCTGGCTCAGGTAATGTACCCCGCGATGTACATTGGCATAGGTTTCCGCATAAGCCTTTTGCACGGCCTCCAGCACGGCTGTTGGTTTCTGCGCCGAGGCGCCACTGTCGAGGAAGGCCAGCGGCCTGCCATGAACTTCCCGCGAGAAGATCGGGAAATCGCGGCGGATTTTCTCGACATCGAAGGTTGTCATGTCATTCATGATCTACACCCCCTCCATCCAGCGGGCTGAAACGTCAGCGAAATAGTCACGCACGGCTTCATCGGAAATTTCTTCCAGCACATCGGCAAGGAAGGCATCGATCAGCATTTTTCTTGCCGCTTTCTCTTCGATCCCGCGTGATTGCAGGTAAAAGAGCGCATCCTCATCGAGTTCACCGGAAGAGGCGCCATGACTGCATTTGACGTCATCGGCATGAATTTCAAGTTCTGGCTTGACCGCGACCGACGCCCGGTCGGAGAGGAGCAGAGCGCGGCTCAGTTGATCGCCGGAAACCTGTTGTGCGTCCGGCACGATCTGGATCTTGCCCTGAAAGACGCCTTGCGCCTCATCATCAAGAATGCCTTTATAGATTTGTCGGCTTTCATTCTCCGGAACCAGGTGGCGGGTGAGGGTAGTCGTATCCGCATGCTGCATCCCCCGGATAAGATATGCGCCGTTCAGTATACTCGTCGCGCCCGCGCCGGCAATCCGGCTTTCCATCTCGTTGCGCGCAAGCCGCGCGCCAGTGGTCAGGGCGAAATTCTCATAAACTGCGCCTGCGGCCAGTTTCGTATCCGTATTGGCGAGATGAAATGCCGTATCGCTCTCCGCCTGCAGCTTATAGTGATTGAGCCGCGCGCCGTCTTCAAGCGCGATATCCGTCACTGGATTGGCGAAATAGGCATGACCGTCCGTGCCGACATGCTCCTCAACCAGGGTGAGGGAGGCTGTTTTACCGAGGCGGATGACATTCCGCATATGATGGGCGTTTGCGCCTTTTCCCGGGAGGCTGACAAAGCGGATGAGGATTGGCTCCGCAATGGAAGTCCCTTCTTCCGCCGTTAGCACAAATCCGTCTTCCATAAAGGCGGTGTTGAGCGCGACAACGGCGCGTTTGTCGTCCGCCTCATCGATCAGGAGGCGATCGTTGCCCGCATCCAGTTCCGCCGCGAGGGAGGTGAGCTTCACACCTTCCGGCAATCCGCCGAGGCTGCTTTCCTGCTCCGAAAAACGGCCATTGATAAAGGTCATGATATGGGGCGTCTTGAATTCAGGGGCGGGAACGCCGTCCGTTTTGGCCGTCTCCGTCGTCCCGATCCCCTTAGTCAGCGGGGAGAGATTAGTGAAGCGCCATTCCTCTACCTTGCGGCCCGGAAAATCAAGCGCCTTGAAGCGCGCAAAACCGGACTCGCGCAAGGACACCACCGCCGGGTTTCCATGGCCGGGCAGGGAGTCCCGCGCCGCATCGAAGCGATCAAGGTAAGTCTGAGCTAAAGGCGTCAAATTCTTCATGTTACTCATCAATTTCTAGTTACGCCGCGCTGAGTGCCGCGTAGCCTTTTTCTTCAAGCTCAAGCGCCAGCGACTTGTCGCCGGACTTGACGATCCTGCCGTCGGCCAGAACATGCACAAAATCCGGCACGATATAGTCAAGAAGCCGCTGATAATGGGTAATGACAAGGGCCGCACGTTCCGGGCTGCGCAGTCGATTGACGCCCTCTGCCGCGATTTTAAGCGCGTCGATATCAAGACCGGAGTCCGTTTCATCGAGCAGCATCAGGTCCGGCTCCAACAAGGACATCTGCAACACCTCGTTGCGCTTCTTCTCCCCGCCGGAGAAGCCGACATTAACGGCGCGTTTCAGCATATCGTCCTTGATACCAAGCTCTTTCGTCTTCTCGCGGATAAGCTTTAGAAACTCCATCGCGTCGACTTCGGGCTCACCGCGGTATTTCCGCTGGGCATTATAAGCGGTTTTTAGAAACGTCGCGGAGGCCACGCCTGGAATTTCCACCGGATACTGAAAGGCAAGAATAATACCCTTAGCCGCCCGCTCATCCGGAGACAATGCCAGCAGATCTTCGCCCTTATAGAGGACTTCGCCCGCCGTCACTTCATACCCGTCGCGTCCGGCCAGAACATAGGAGAGGGTCGATTTACCCGCGCCATTCGGTCCCATAACGGCATGAACCTCGCCTGCCTTGATGCTGAGCGTGATGCCCTTCAGAATTTCCTTGCCGCCAACCGTGGCATGCAGGTTTTTAATCTTTAACATAGTCTCTTCTTTCACGTTGCTTAGCCGACGCTGCCTTCAAGGCTGATGCCGACAAGTTTCTGGGCTTCCACCGCAAATTCCATGGGGAGTTTCTGCAGCACTTCCTTGCAGAATCCATTGACGATCAGCGCCATGCTTTCCTCTTCCGAGAGGCCGCGCTGCTGACAGTAAAAGAGCTGTTCCTCGCTCACTTTGGAGGTGGTCGCCTCATGTTCGATCGTGGCGGTGCGGCTCTGGTTCTTGATATAGGGGACCGTATGGGCGCCACATTTATCGCCAATCAGCAAGCTGTCGCAGACCGTATGGTTGCGCGCATTCTCGGCCTTGCGGCCCATGCGCACCAGCCCGCGATAGGTATTCTGGGCCTTGCCGGCCGAGATCCCCTTGGAGATGATCGTGCTCGACGTGTTCTTGCCCAGATGGATCATCTTGGTGCCGGTATCGGCCTGCTGCATATTGTTGGCGATGGCGATGGAATAAAATTCCCCGACCGAGTTATCGCCCTGCAAAATGCAGGAGGGGTATTTCCAGGTGATTGCCGAGCCGGTCTCGACCTGCGTCCAGGAGACTTTTGCATTCTCCCCGCGGCAGGCGGCACGCTTAGTGACGAAGTTGTAAATACCGCCGACGCCGTTTTCATCGCCCGGATACCAGTTCTGCACCGTCGAATATTTAATCTCGGCGTCCTTCATGATGATCAGCTCGACCACCGCCGCGTGAAGCTGGTTCTCATCGCGCATGGGCGCGGTGCAGCCCTCAAGATAGCTCACATAGCTTTCCTCTTCGGCGATGATCAGGGTCCGTTCAAACTGGCCGGTCTGTGCAGCATTGATGCGGAAATAGGTCGAAAGCTCCATCGGGCAACGCACGCCCTTCGGGATGTAGCAGAAAGAGCCATCGGTAAAGACCGCCGAATTGAGCGCCGCGTAATAGTTGTCCGTATAGGGCACGACAGAGCCCATGAATTTTTG
>ERZ1740062.1114-NODE-1114-length-11522-cov-10.747275_pt1 | contig 11522 bp, 5 predicted proteins | sample MGYA00581741_ERZ1740062 | MGnify/ENA primary metagenome ERZ1740062 (study PRJEB43018, sample SAMN04849747) | marine metagenome | isolation source: floating plastic debris | place: Pacific Ocean | collected 2008-09-01 | study: EMG produced TPA metagenomics...
TGGGCTCTCTATATAAACATAAAAGAATAACCCTGGGAAAAAAAATGGTGCGTTGTTCATTCCCGTGCCGGAAGTACTGTATCTGGCTGTGTTTCTCGGCTCTGCTTCTTGGTTTCTTAGCCTTGTGGCTTGAAACCCCAGCCAATCATGTTTCAAAAATGTAATACCCTCTCAGTTAAAATCTCTGTACAAATGTGCGTAGCATTGCCACCCTTAGAATAGTCCATACTTGGCCACCCATGCTAAGGATAAGGAGTCCAAAAAAGCCTACATTGATCGTTGGTAATTTGAGGGTGCTGATGCATCTGTAGCGTGTACCAGTCGAGTACTCACTCTGTGGATCTGCAGACAAAACATTACCGATACCGGGTACCATGTTTGTTGTTCATAATCTTGCAACAATAAGCATTCCCAAGGTCGAACCACAGCTACAAGGAACAGATAGGGACAGATAGCGCTGCGCTTTTAGATGTTTTTTTTTGCTTCAGGGAAAGTTGTTGACACCTTTTGGTTATGTGTTCTACACCACCATCTTACCAGAAAACAAATTGCTAATTTATTCTAGATTGTTTGTTAATTTGAAGTTGAGGCCTTCGATGATGGAAAACCTAGGACATGCTTCCATCAGGTCTACTTGAAAAACCACTGACCACAAGTGCAAGGTGGAACCGCAACAGTAAGTTGCAATGTTCTCCAACCAAGCGGTACCCGTGGTAGCATAGCAAGCAATAAAAAACAGCCTGGTGATTCGACATGACTTTTTATTGCTGTCTGAGTATAAATTGAAAACCACAACCATGTAATCATGGTTGACCCACCCATAACACACCTAATTATCTCAAAATTATAGTAAACTAAACAACTAGCATCTGAAGAGGATACAACTAAATGCATCTGCTGCGTTTGAAAGTTTCATTTTTGTATGAAAAGTTGCCAAAGCACCACTTTACAATGTAGCAGATTGATCTTTGTGAAATCAGACCTGCAGAGGTGTTAGGTCTATATCAAAACACTTATGGCCTCAACCACCGGCTCAAAAAAATCATTAGACAAGCGATTGCATCAACAAGAAGATTTGGTGGTTTTGCTTATTTTCGTACCTCGACGTACCAATCATTATCGTTGTCCTCTCTGGCATGACCATGCCTACTATCACTGCCAGGATCCAGTTTCAAATCCTGGTTCTTGTTTGGTTTTGTAAGGAATTAATAAAAAAAATTGCTTTTTTGTTGATCTGAATTTCTTTTGAATTGAAATTTTGACACAGTTTATGGTAAATGTTGGTCAAATTTATATTTTTGGCGAGGGCAGATATACTAATGTAGTGTCTATCCGTAGGATTTGACAAACACTATTGACTTATATATTCGTGTGGTAAGCACACATTGAATGTGGTCAGTTTTCCAGACCCTTGTGATTTCCGTGTCTTCAGCAATGCAATCACACTCACCATACAAACAACCACTAATGGTAATGTTTGCCAGCGTTTTCTACCATTGTTAGTAGGAATGGTTTACAAAGGGTCATGTCAAAACTAGCAAGAAATTACAGTAAAAAAGGATTTTTGCTCTTCTAGAAAAAATTTAGTCTTTATAACGATAGCATTTTCAGCATTTTATGGACTGTGCACATATACGATCTACCCTCAACATTAGATGAGTGAACATAATGCAGCAGGAAAAAAACCATTGATCTTTTTTCTGGAAATTCTTATTGATACCGCTAAAATGAAAAGTAAGTTTTGATGTTTATAAATAAATGCCGGTACATAATTTTGTTTTGGGAAGTGGAAATATTTTGATAATCGTAACGTGGGTTTTAAAATGTCCACAAGCCTGTATCTGTAAGTCTCTATCTATAGGAGTGTTCCTATGCTGTGCAATGAGGTGATTACCTCTACTAAGCTCACTGGTTGGGGCCTGCATGTAGGTACCATGTACCACATACCACTTTTTCAGCTGGTGCAATCGCAAATTTAGTGAAAACTGAAAATTGAAAACATTGATGAGTGTGGTTTCTTACTCAATAATCTGACCTTACGCTGAGAAGGAATAGATCCTAACTGACACTAACTCAAAAGTGATGTAAGAAATGAAATGCCGCAGCAATCAATTAAAATGATTCATCCCTCATTTCCATAATAATTAATAACTTTATAAAAATTTACACCTGTTAATGTTGGGTACACTGCAGCGAAGGGATTGCTTTATTTATATGAGTACAGCTATGAGTTACCCTGTGTTTTTGTATCGGTAGGCTTATTTTTTGAAGAACATGCTGCGTCAAACTTGAAAAGAGTTGCAAACAAATTGGCCAAATGAAGCACATGCTCTGTTGAGTAGTGACAGCGAATTTTAGCATGAACTTAGGTCACTAGAGACACGTCTTGTTTGTCGACGTAGTTTACACAGATTTCACATGTACCCGCTAACACTTTGAAGAAAAATGCTGCCACGATGTAACGACAGCAAACACAACAAATGGGTTTATTGAATGGTAATTGAAAAGCTGTTAAATTATCACCGATTAGTTTTTTATATTTCATCACACGGCCAAACATCCTTTGGTCTAAATTCTTAAAAAATTTCTTTTTTCATCAGTGGATGACGCTAGAGATCTTTTGTTGAAAATGTAAACTGCACTAATAAAGATAAAAGCATCATTGCTGTTGGACAATAAAAGATTTGCACATAATAGTCATTATGATACTACACTTTGTGATGTTATATACAACTTAATGATGAGACTTCCAACAAAGATTATTAGCAGACCTGTATTATCCAACTAATTTAAACCAGCTCTCAAAAACTGTGCTGTTTGTTTTTATCTATTCACATGCAAACTAACTAGCAAAGTGTTTTTGTGCAAGTGTCTGCTTGGTTTGGCACTATTCTATTGCTTGTGTACTAAGCAAAGTTTAGGCTGCCCAATTCTTTTGTAATTCATTATCTGTCTTGTGTATAATAATTTTCTCTGATTTGCTCTGTGCAAACAGCACTCTTCCGTTGATTGAACACATGACAACGGAAAGCAGGTACTGCTGCAAAGATATTCAGCATATCGCAACACTGACAGCTAGCCAGTCAGTGTGACCCTATAATAGCGAGTACGCTAATTACAGTCCCGTATTTACACAATCTTGACGCCTAGTTTGCTAACATTTTCATTTGAAACTCAGTGCGACTTTGATTAAGTACAATTTTCATCTCCATTGTAGACGTCGAATCCGGTAATTTTATCATCTGTAACCATACAACATAATTTCTGTTGTACTCAAAAGCCAGAGGTCTTTTACGAGTTGATCCGCTCTTAAACTTTCGCCATCAAGCCGATCAATGAAATGGCACTTGCCATTGTTTTTGATAGCTCATGATTTCAAGGACCCTCAGTGGGTGAAAATCTTTAAAATCCCTATTAATTCATTTGTGATAATTCAATTTACATGACATGCAATTTACAATTGCTTTTTCAGATTGACAGGGATCTTCTGCGCTTTTCTTATTAAAACTATTAACAGTTCCAGACACCATTCATGTGTTGGGCTGCGGACTCTTTGTCCTGAAGAATGGCTGAACTTTCTTCATTCAGCTGCTTTTACACTTGACAGCAATTTCTCTTCTTCGAGTGTATAGATTTTTGGTGGTGTTTTGTAAAATATTGTTAGTCATTAGCTGTGAGTGAAAAGCATTTAAATTTATCAATTTATGCACTTAGATGTCATTTTATTCGACAGGAGGGGAAGATGAAGTGCTAAAAATATAGTATACCTAAATGAATTCACAGACCATTTCTTCCAATTTTGGAATCTAATAATTTCCAAGCAAAGGTTAATAACTCAGAACAGCAAAAGTACAAAGATATATCTATCAAGTGTTATGATATTCATATTTTGCTTTCCTTCTTTTCCATTGCATACAATATGCGGTATATGTGGTACGTAGTACATTTATTATGTTTGCAGGTCTGAGATGCCTAGTATGGCTGCCATATTCGCTATTGGATCGGACAAGCCCATACCTCAACTGCCGGAGAGTTGCAGTAAACTAGCCAGAGAATTTGTAGCTTCCTGTCTTCAGAGGTGTGTATAAGCTATTTGAACCGATCACCACACTCTTCCATAATTGCATATTTTGTTATGGTAACCCTCCTCTTTTATTTTGTGATGGTTAGAGGGAATTTACTGGTATATGACCATTGATTGAATTTTTTTCAATAGTAGGGCTATTCTACCATATACAGTAATTGCTGTTTCCAAAATAGAAGCTCCTGCCTTGGGAAATCCCACCCATATTCCTAATGGATATACAGGCTTATGACTGTACATGCTATATCTACATGTACCACCGTGGTTGATGATACCTGGGCTAGTATATCTGTCATGGATTCAAAACCCTCATGGCACATGAATGCATGCTCTCTGATGGTCATTGTTCTCATCAAATTACATTTTTGGCAATATTAAGGTAGGCACTTGCACATTTCATGATGACGGTGTCATCATGAAATGGTGGTCCTGTCACTTTGGGACTTTTCGTCTTATGCTGCATCTATTTATTCTTGTTTGGCGCCTCATGTGGATATTTGTGCCATGCAGCCCTTCTCTTTCCATGAGAAATGATTAAGTTGTGGGTTTGTTCCACAACCTTGCACTGGTGCTGGCCGGAACTGTACAATGATTGACAATAGATGCATCGTTCCGAAGTCACTGCCTGTAATCGCTCCCGGTGTAAAAGGTGTTACCATTCACTCAAATAGACCAAAGTGGTGTAAAAATTACAATTAATGGTGAAATAAGCCAAATGTGGATTGCTAAAATCTGTTGGGAACCCCTACTTTGGATTTGAAACTATCCTTCATGGTGTGCTAAGAAATTACTCACACGAGAAATCGTTTTGTTGATTCTGTTTTTTAAGGGATCAGGGTTTACGTAAAAGCGCCAATGAGTTGCTTCAGTCCGAGTTTCTCACTAGCACTGCATAGCCAAGATGATTGCTATCACTAATGCACCGGACTTGTGAATATGACTACCGGTAACTCTTCAAAACTGATGGTACAGCGGTATGCGAGAATCACGATTTCTTGTTACCTAGGATGTCCCATGTTCAAAGCTAATTTTTTTTATATCGAAATTCAGTTTGCTTGCAAAGTTTGCTGGAAGAATCTATTTTGAAATGAGTTACAAGTTTGGTTTTTTTTGAGTTAGCATGACTCGGGCAATGTGTTGCCAAAAGCGAATCCTGGTATGGTAGCGGGATTATGTATTATTTGTCATACCATTGCTCATAAGATGGAGAGGTGGCTACGACAATTAGCAATGACCAAATAGCATTTACTTTTTCCGCAGCAGATATTTACTGTCTGCCATTACTCAAGTGTCAAAGTTTGGATGATTTATATCATTGACGGTAACAAGCTTTCATCATTTGCTGTCATTCACAACATTTTGCTTAAAATAACATAACATAGCCATAATGTTTCAATAGGACGTACGTGGAACATTTGTTTCTAATGGCCATGTTTGAGAACTGGCAGCCCATGTCAAGAGTCGCTCTGAGCTGCCAACATCGATAATGAGTAGCCTCATTCAACTCAATACTTTTTTTCTTTATAGTGATTTGCTCTGTGATTTAATTAGAAACCAAAGCTGTGATATTACTTGTTCTGTAAATAATGTAAGATGGTAATGTGTTGATGGGTGTTTGTTTTACTGTAAATAATGACTTTGGACAAAATGTGTGCTTTTGTTTGGTTTGTAAAGTTTTATTTTTGCACAACAATTTTGTTTGCTCTCTGTGCTACCATGCTCTGCTGCATGAAAAAGAATCTGTAATAAATTTACAATAATTTTACAAAATAGTTATCTTTCTATATAAATAGTAAAAAGTCTTTGGCCCAGTAAGGGATTGCAGAAGAGGGTGGTGCCATACATTTTGTTAGCCTTTGGCTGTGGCAATGACTATTAAATCTGACAACACAATATCGACAAAAATAATTATCATCAGCTAGAAAACTCTCTATCATAATCTACTAACAGCTATCAAATAAATAATTCCATATATATCCATGGACAGAAATAATAGATGCCAAATTTCTTTAGGAAACAATGATAAAAGAAATCTATATAACTTTTAGTTCAAAGTCAACCTGTACTCTCAGAGTACAAACACTGTATACAATGAGTTCTATCTGCTTTAGTGTTTCCACACTGAATGACTAATTGATACGATTTATGACAGTGTTTGCAAGTGGATTGATTAGTTGCCTCAATTTAGTGTCGTTGTATTGTTTTCTTGTTTGATAGGCACCCAGCATCACAATTGTATCAAAACGCTTGTTTGATGTGGATAAGATTGGTTCAAATAATGATAACAATGAGTTCTCTCTCCAAATACAGTCATAAACACCATGTCTGAAGAGCTTGAGTCAACTAAACCCTGCTGGTGCGCTCTCTAACAGGCGCCATGTTCGCTAAGAAGCTGTAGAATTTTCTGACTAGAGGTTGTGTTTGTATCTTTGACAATCATAGCGGGTGTGAGACCATACCAGGATGCCATTGTAGGGTCTGCTCCATACTTGAGCAGAATATCTGCATATTCTTTGTTATCTTTGGCACATGCTACCATAAGGGCGGTTTGCCCCTGTCTGTTTATGGCATTGACGTTAGCTCCTTTCTCTAGGAGCAGGGTGACTAAGTGACTAGAATTGGGCATTGCGCATACGTCCATAAGCACTGGGGTACCCAGGCATCGAGCATTGGGATCACCATTGTATTCCAATAGCACCTTGATGATGTCATCTTTGTGGTAAATGTTTTCTCTGAGAGCTAGAATGAGTGCTTTGTCATGGAGCATACGAGGGTTGGCACCATGTTCCAGCAGCAACCTAACATACTCAAGAGTTGAATCACCGCCACACATGATGGCTAGGGTTAGTGGGGTCGCCGTGTCTCTAATGTTCAGTACTGTGTTTGGATTGGCACCTGCTTTCAGTAGGGTCGGTATGATCTCACTGCAGTTCTCCATTAGGGCTATGTGTAGTGGGTGTTCGTTGAGATAGTTGGCGAGATTCACTTGACTGCCGGATTCGATGAGAAGTTGAGCCACCTTCATCTGATCGTACAACACGGCCACATGCAGTAGGGTGTCACCTGGAGAAAAGAACACGAAAGCGAATGATTAGTGAACTGTTGTAAAACGTTGGCATATCGCTAAAAATTTGATGAACCATTGAAAATTATGACAAAAACTTGAATCATTGACTGATGAACATTGACTAATGAATGATGGAGTGAGAGTTGCCAGAATTGAGAAGTTGCAGTTGGAATTCTCTTTGATGTCTTTGTTGATAATTGAACCATTTGCGTTTCACTTTGCATGGTGTTGTGATTTTCAAGAGGTCTGCACAAAATGTGTGATGGGGTGTAAACATGAGAGCACATGAGAAAATTGGCATCTTAGGTTTGAACCATCACCTACAGGGATGCTGTACGTGGTGAAGAATCTCAAGTGTCCACGTCTCAATCCCAACATCTTGTCTGATGAATGAAAATGGCTTTGCACCTTCGGAAATTTTTAAGTGCTAAAAAATCTTGAAAAGTTGGCATAACAATGTGCGTTGCCTGGTCTGGCTTACCTCTCTCGTCTTGAATGTGCAGCAGACTTGGATCTTTCTCCACGCTGTATCTGATAACATCTATGTGACCGAGGGAAGCACACTGATGGAGGGCTGTTTCCTGAGTGTCATTCTGCTCAGACAGTGACAGCCCGACCTCTTCATGAAGGTACTTGACTAGTTCTAGGTTATTGGCAACAGCGGCATAGGAGAGAATGGTGAAGCCAGTGTAGTCTGGTTGGTGGGGATCTGCGCCATTCGACAGCATGTATTGCACTATTTCTGGTTTGCCTGAGATGATGGCTCGGAATAGAGATGACCCCATGATGTTAGTATGGGCGTTGAATAGTCCGTGATATACCTGGCCAACGAAATACTTGAGGATGTCTAAATGTCCGAGAGCTGCAGCAAGATGTACCGCTGTCTCCCCATCATGGTCTGGATGGATTCTAGCACCATTGTCAATCAGTAATTTGATTAGATCGAGTCTATTCATCCACACAGCTATGTGGAGAGCAGTGGCACCTCTGGACGGAGAACAAGCACAGCAGATGGCTTGGTTGAGTTGGTAGCGTTGTCGCATAGCCTGGAAATTCTCAATCCAAGGAGTCTCCCTCTCATCAAGAAGTGGAGAGGCCCGAGGGGTGATTATTTGGTAGTTGACATTGGCACCTGAAGCCAGCAGAGTCTTAACTATCTCCAAGTGACCATAGGCTATAGCTTTGAAAAAGAGATTCTGTCCAGATTTGTGCTCTCTTAAATCCTCATAGACAATGTTCGGATTCATACCCAATCCAAGTCCATCTTTTACCAGAGGCAAGTAGCCTTGCTCAACAGCCACATCACATAAATTGAACAGCAGCGACCTGTCTATTCCAACTTGCTGTTCCATGATGAGGTCATGGGCATCTTTCATTGAGATCTTTTGAGAGAGGAGGTAGGAATGTAGTGTGACTATGCAATGTTTGAGGAGCGAGTCTATGCGCAAAAAGTCAGAGATGTGCAGTAATTCTTTTAGGTTACGTGGATGGATGTCACAGTGGTGGTTGGCTGCGTACCTCAGTACCATCGTTACTGTGGATAGGCTGAAGTCTGCCAAGTAAATAATTCCTACAAAACAGAGTAAACAAAGAGATTAGCAATGCCATTAATCAAGTGATAAGCTGTAATGAGCAATCTGCTTTGGGTTTGTTCTTGTTGCACTTTACTAATCTCTTGAAATGAATGGTATGTTGTGCTGTTCAGAATTATGTTTTGCACATGTGTTAACTGCTGAAGCTTAGAATAAAACTCATGTCATATAACTTTGACTATGAATAAGTCATTTTTATCGCTTATCAGGTGGGGAAATTTGCACTCGAAAAGTCTGGATTGAGATTTGAGATTTCGCCCTTTTGCACATAAAAACATTGCACTGAAACACTTGTGCTCTATTGTTGCATGGTGTAAGTTTCTTTCAAGAAACCAAATCTTGCCTGTCAAAAATACGAGACACACAACTCGGCTTTGCCTTTGAAGGCGTGTGGTTCGCTGAACCTCCTACGGCAATCGATTCAATTTTAATCAGCGCTGATTGCAAGGTCGATTTGTCTTCTAGTGTATGATTATTACTTATTCCCAGCAAGTATGCTTTGATATTAAAAACTGTATTTTTCTGACAACAAAAGAACACGAGATTGTTATCACCATCATTATGATGTAGAACATCATTTCGAGTTCTGTCATCCTTTAATAACCATTGTTGCATCTCTCAATACATTCACCAGCATAAAACTCGTAATTTACTACAACTAATATGATGGGTAGCTTTGTCTTGTTGATCAAATTGAAAATGAAAAGATGAAGTTATGGATCACAATCGATTTTGGTTCTATTGCCAGCAGATTTGAGCAAGAGATTCCAGTGCTGGCATTTTTGTACTGTCCATAATCAACAGTGCCCCTTGTCGTGTTCCTCTGTGAAACAACTCATTCAATTTCCTTACAGAGTCCGAACGATGGTCCCTGCTGGTTCCGTTAAATGATAAGCAATGATAACAAAGACCCGTGGATTAATGAAAGCAGGTGTTCTTACTTATAATCTGTTTTTGACTTGACTATGAAAAATGACAAAATCATTAATAGCCTGCAAAAGTTTGATACTATCAAATAAGCATTATCGTTTCAATTCAATATCAAAATTAATTGGTCATGGCTGGGTAATTGAGGTAAAAATACGGTCGCGAAGAATGTGAGTTTAAAATGTGACAAAACGGTCATAATGTGCAACCAACATCGCAAATAACGTCAACAACTATTCTAACCATTGCGCTTTGATGGCGAAGTTAAATTTAGGAAGGTCCGCAATTCAAAAATTTGGCTTTTTGAGGAAACAACCGAACACACCATTCTGATGTGTGAGTGATAAGCAATCTCTTTGATGGATTACCCAAATGTGGTAGGTTCCAATTCTATTTTTGTCATGCGTACCTATATGTAGGTATATATTTGTCACTATGAATGAACAGTAGTAAAATCACATTTCAAATTTTCAAATGACAGTGTTGTTTTTTTCATAACTTTGACCACAGTGTTTGACATGATACCAATATAGGCCTACCCTACCCTTGGCATAAATGAAAGTTTGTTTACTACTCTTGGTCTCAACTTCTGGCACGTAAAAGCCACAACCTAGTGCACCATCGGTACAGGAACCACTGTTGTGTGGTAAGTTGTCATATCAGACTGCGACATTATCAAGCGGATAATACGCTGCTTCCGTGTAGTCTGAAAGCAAGGGTAATTTCGCAACACAAACTCAGAATGTTCATCTTTGATTTTAGGGTTTGAAAAGCTAAAATTTTAGGTGAGCATGGCTTGGGAAATTTCAAATGTAATTCTGTATGTACTCTATGCCCCACTAGTCTACAGGGAATATGAAACTCCCTTTAGATGTGAAAATTTATAATGTGATTCAAACTGAAAACCCATGGGTCTGAGGTGCACCAAGTTTTTTCTAGTGCAGAAGAGTGATGACACCTACAGTATAACTTGACTGATTTGCCACTATGATTTAGTCACCACTAACCCCTCTACTGTAATCTTCCCATAATGGCAAATCAATCTAGTATTGTGGGTTTGCAGCAAGCTTATGACTCAACAGTGTTTGCTTACCACTTTGAGATTTGGAGTTTTTGGAGAAACTGGACATGGCACTAAAGTAAGGTATCGTCTCTAGAGTTTTCCATGAGCTGACTACATCCTAAAAAGAAACAACAACGTGCACAAGTTTAAGATGCGAGCAATCAAGATTTCTCATTCAAATCATAAATCAACATCAATTTAGTTCGTGGGTAGGTGGAAAACAATAATGTTGCTCGGTTAAGTTATGCAAGTTTTTAAAACCTGTGGTTTTTCTTCGGCCACAACTACGACCAAAACCTTTCCATTATGGCCAACGCTCCTTACCCTGCTAATAACATGTTGTTGTGCTAATTGTGCATCCCAAACATGCGATAGGTTCCTAAAAACTCATCCGTCAAAAACAAGCAGGTTAGGTACTTTATCTTGTAAAAACAAATCAGCATTTGTTTTTATTAGTCAGTGTGCGGCCTTTGTGTCTACAGATTGGGCCACTTTTTGGCACACGATTCCATGAATTCCGTATTAATCATATCCTTTAAGAATGGACAATCACACATGTTTTGCAGGCAAAATTCCTACGGTCTGTTAAAATATTCAGAACAGTGATTTCGGTGATCTGTTAGACAGTGCGACTGCAGATGTAGCTAATATAAAAACTACAGTCATCATTGTTTTTATTTGGGTATCCTATATACAAGAGTAAGAGTGCAGTGTGTTGGCCTGCTTTTAATTAAACATTCATGTAATTTATTCTGTCTTATCTCACTAAGAATATCCCAATGATCACAT